>Ga0172379_10000465_pt1 | contig 101525 bp, 101 predicted proteins | sample GrowelOW334metaG_FD_119756 | JGI IMG/M metagenome (GOLD analysis project Ga0172379, IMG submission 119756) | Groundwater microbial communities from an aquifer near a municipal landfill in Southern Ontario, Canada - Groundwater well OW334 metaG | ecosystem: Environmental > Aquatic > Deep...
ACATAGGACTTAAGGTTAATTGATTAAACCTTAAATCCTATCAAAAATCGCTACTCCGGCAAAGTGTTCACTTTTAACTTGAAAATTTCGCTAAAACTGTTCACTTTTATCTTTCAAATAACAAGGCGGGGGTTTTTCTTGAAATAAACTGGGAAATAGGATAAAGTAGAGGATATGAGTGAAAATAAATACGATCCCAAAAAAATCGAGCCAAAATGGCAAAAATATTGGGAAGAACACCCTGAACTTTACGCGGCCAAAAATGACTCGGATAAGCCCAAAAAATATATTTTAGATATGTTTCCTTATCCTTCCGGCGCTGGTCTTCATGTGGGTCATCTAAAGGGCTATATCGCTACTGATGTTTATTCCAGGCTTAAAATTCTTCAAGGTTTTGATATCCTGCATCCAATGGGTTGGGATGCTTTCGGTCTTCCGGCAGAAAGTTATGCTATTAAAAATAAGATGCATCCCAGAATCGCTGTGGCGGAGAATATAAAGAATTTTAAAAAACAACTGGATCCGGTCGGATTTACTTATGATTGGAGTCGCGAAATTAACACGACTGATCCAGAATTTTATAAATGGACCCAATGGGCTTTTTTAAAAATGTTTGAAAACGGGCTTGCCTATGAAGCGGAAGAGCCAGTAAACTGGTGTCCTAAGTGCAAGACGGTCTTGGCCAATGAGGACTTAGAAAACGGGAAATGTGAAAGATGTGGAACTCAAGTAATCCAAAGAAGGCTACGACAGTGGGTATTAAGAATGACAAAATATGCAGACAGACTTCTCTATGATTTAGACAGAAAAGATTTGAATTGGGAGGATCTCATCAAAGAGCAGCAGAGGAACTGGATCGGGCGGAGCGAAGGCACTCAGTTTAAAATGAAAATTAAAGACAGTGAAGAGGTAATCGAGGTGTACACCACAAGGCTGGATACGGTTTTTGGTATGACTTATGCCGTAGCAGCTCCTGAGCACGAGATTATCAAGAGATTAAAAGATAGCATAGAAAATTATAAAGAAGTAGAAGAATATATTGCTAAATCTCAACAAAAAACAGAATTAGAAAGGACGGAACTACAAAAGGAAAAAACCGGAGTAGAGCTTGAGGGCGTCAAGATAATCAACCCCTTTAACGGAGAAGAAATCCCTTTGTTTGTAGCGGATTATGTCTTGGGCTTTTACGGAACTGGAGCGGTGATGGCTGTCCCGGCACACGACGAGCGGGATTGGGAATTTGCCAAAAAATATGATTTGCCAATCAGGCAATCGGTCGCACCATTATTTATCGGAGAGGGAAAAAATAAGATAAGGGAAGATAAGCCGAATACTGAAAGAAAAGTTGTCGATGTAATCATAAAGCATTGGAAAGAAGATAAATACTTTTGCTTGGATTGGAAATTTAATGATTGGAAAAGTTTTGTAATCGGAGGAATCGAAGAAGGCGAGACGCTTGAAAAAGAGGCTATAAGAGAAGCCGAAGAGGAGTCTGGGTATAAAAATATGAAAGTCATCGGTCAAGTAGGAGGGGAGATACGTAGCCGATTTTTTGCGGCACACAAAGATGTCAATAGAAAAGATTTGAGCAGAAAATGCGTCTTTATTGAACTTACTGGTGACGGTTATGAAGAACCACAAGAGGAACATGTCAAAAATCATAATGGAATCTGGGTTGAAAAAGAAAAGGTTGCTGAATTTTTAACATTAGCTGAATTAAAAATTTTCTGGGATATCTATCGTAACGGAGAAAAAGCAATAACAGACGACGGCATTGTTATTAATTCCGATGAATATTCTAATTTGACTTCCGAAGAAGCTCGGGAAAAGATGAGTGAATGGTTGGAGAAAAATAAAATAGGTTACAAAAAGGTTAATTATAAAATGCGTGATTGGGTTTTTTCCCGTCAAAGATACTGGGGAGAGCCTATTCCTATCATTCATTGTGAAAAATGTGGTACGGTTGGCGTGCCGGAAAGCGAATTGCCGGTAAAGCTTCCAGAGATTGATAGTTACGAGCCAACCGACACAGGAGAATCTCCATTAGCTAAAATTACAGATTGGGTCAACACTACGTGTCCTAAGTGCGGCGGTCCAGGAAAAAGAGAAACTAATACTATGCCACAATGGGCGGGATCCAGCTGGTATTTTCTCAGATATATTGATCCCCAGAATGATGTTGTTTTGATCGACAAAAAAAAAGAAAAGAAATGGATGCCAGTCGACCTTTATGTTGGTGGCGCTGAACACGCGACGAGGCATCTGCTCTATGCTCGTTTTTGGCACAAATTTTTATTTGATATTAACGCCATTACTACTGATGAACCATTCAGGCGCCTTATTCACGTAGGACTGATTTCAGCTGAAGATGGGAGAAAAATGAGCAAACGTTGGGGCAACGTGGTCAATCCGGAAGAAGTAATTGAAAAATTTGGGGCTGATGCAATGAGAGTGTATGAAATGTTTATGGGTCCCTTTTCTCAAAATATTGCTTGGAGCACGAATGGCGTTACAGGAACATATAGATTTATGGAAAAATTATGGAAATTACAAAAGAAAATAAATGATGATAGTTCGAAAGAAAAAAGGCTAGAAAATTTAATCCATAAAACGATAAAAAAGGTTGGCGAGGATATTGAGAATTTCAAATTTAACACTGCTATTTCGTCTCTGATGATTCTTGCTAATGCGTTCGAAAAAGAGAAAAATATAGGTAGGGAATATTTTGAAACAACACTTGTTTTACTTTCTCCATTCGCGCCTTCTATATCCGAAGAACTTTGGAATAAATTAGGGCATAAGGAAAGTATTTTCACTGAAAAATGGCCAGAGTATGACGAAAAATTGATCAAAGACGAGGAAATAGAATTGGTCATCCAGGTCAACGGAAAAGTGCGAGACAAAATAGTCGTCAACGCGGACATTTCAGAAGAAGAAGCAAATAAAATGGCGACAGAAAGTGCGAAAATAAAAACATTTATTGGTGACAGAGAGATAAAAAAAATAATATATATCAAGGGGAGATTAATCAGTATCGTCATATAAATTATGCAAGCGGTAATCCTTGCGGCTGGGAGGGGGAAACGAATGAAAGGGCTCACTCGGGATGTTCCCAAGCCCATGCTTAGAATTGGCGGGAAGCCAATTCTGGAGCATAAGATCAACGCTTTGCCGAAAAAAATCAAAGAAGTAGTTATTATTATCGGTTATCGCGGCGAGCAGATCATGAGTTATTTCAAAAGATATTTCGCGGGACGGAAGATAGTTTATGTTTATCAGCATGAATATAGCGGAACAGGAGGTACTTTGCATCTGGCCAAAAGTGTCCTTCGGGACAAATTTCTGGTGATGATGGGAGATGATCTTTATCATAAAAAAGATCTGGAAGAATTGATAAGATATGACCTGGCTCTACTGGCTTGCGAAGTAGACAATCCTTGTTTATTTGGGATAGTAAAAACTGACAAAAGGGGTGAGATGGTTGATGTTGTTGAAAAACCAAAAAGAACTCCCTTTAGACTGGCTGCTACCGGAGCATACGTACTTAATAGAAAATTTTTTGATTATGATCTGGTTCCTATTGGCGGAGGTGAATTCGGACTTCCGCAAACTATGGCGAAAATGGCCGGGGATTATGGGATAAAAGTCACGAAAGCCCGCGCCTGGCATCCGATTGGCAACCCGGAAGATCTGAAATCGGCGGAAGAAAATTTACATATGTTTTTATGAATATGGAAAACAAAAACCAGGAAATAAAAAATGATCAAAAATTTTTTACCCTACACGAATTTAAAAGAGAAGTGGGTTTGCCGCTGGCGGTAGCTAAAAAATTGGCAATTTCAGGGGAAATAAAGGCCGAGCGCGCGATGGACGGGACTATTAGAATTGCCGGATCAGAAATAGCAGTTGTAAAGGAAATATTGAAAAACCCCTGGAAAAAGTTCAGAATTTTCACAAAAACCCTGGGGCCGGGTCTCATTACTGGCGCATCCGATGATGATCCGTCAGGGATCGGGACATACTCTTCGGTCGGAGCCAAATTCGGTTTTGGAATTCTGTGGATGGCAGCCTGGCTTCTCCCTATGATGCTGGCAGTGCAGGAAGTCTGCGCGAGGATCGGCGTAGTTACTAATCATGGACTGGCTGGAGTTTTACAAAAACACTACAGGAAAAAAATAGTTTTTCTGGCGGTCATACTTCTCATCATTGCCAACGTCGTCAATATCGGCGCGGACCTGGGAGCGATGGGGGCGTCTCTTGAAATGGTTACCGGAATTAACGTATATCTCGGAGCGATCATATTTGCGCTTGTCTCAATAGTAATGGAAGTTTTTGTCGGCTATCATGTCTATGTAAAATTTTTAAAATGGTTATCTATTTCTGTTTTAGCTTATGTAGTCGCCGGAATCATCATTCATCCGGACTGGCTTATAATTTTCAAAAATGCTTTTATTCCCCGTATCAGCTGGAATGAAGAATACATCTTTGCTATGGTTGCCGTTTTTGGAACTTCCATCACGCCTTATCTTTTTTTCTGGCAAGCGTCGGAAGAAGTTGAAGAAAATAAAATCGGGCATAAATTATTTTTCAAGAACAAAAAAGCGATGCACGACCGGATATCAAGGATGAGAACCGATGTCAAAACGGGAATGATCCTGGCTAATGTCGTTTTCTTTTTTATCGTGCTGACAACTGCTCAGGTATTATTCAGAAATGGAATAATGGATATTGGCTCTCCCCAGGAAGCGGCGCTGGCTCTCAAGCCTCTGGCTGGAAACGGCGCCTATTTCCTTTTCGCTTTCGGAATTATCGGTACAGGACTTTTAGCTGTTCCGGTTTTGGCTGGATCTGGCGCTTATGCATTTTCCGAAATTATGAAATGGAAAGAAGGTTTAGAACTAAAATATAATCGGGCGAAAGGATTTTATTTGGTTATAACTCTGTCTATTTTGTTTGGACTTTCACTTAATTTTTTTGGAATTAATCCGATAAAAGCCCTTTATTGGGCAGCATATCTCAACGGAATTATCGCCCTGCCACTCCTTGTTATCATTATGGTTGTGGGCAATGACAAAAAAATTATGGGTTCAGAAACTCATCCGACATGGGTCAAAATTTTTGGCTGGATGGCAGTGATTTTTATGGCGCTGGCTCTTATAGTTTCTATAGTCCTTGCAATTAGATGAATCCAGAGAAGTTAGAAAAAATATTAAAAAATAATAACCAGCCTTCATTTCGGCTGAAGCAGATCCAAAAAGCCATCTATCAGGATGGTGTTTTGGATTTTGCGGAAATTACAACTATACCAAAAGAATTACGCGAGATCCTTAGGAAAGAATTAAGTATCTTATCATTTAGCCTTGATAAGATATTAGTTTCTGACGATAAGAGATCAATTAAAGCGCTGTTAAAACTAAAGGATAATAATTTGATCGAAACAGTTCTTATCTCTCCCAAGCCAGGTGATTGGTCGGCGTGCATTTCCTCGCAAGTCGGTTGCCCACTAGGCTGCGGATTTTGCGCGACAGGACGGAATGGGTTCAAGCGGAATTTAACCGCCGAAGAAATCACTGATCAAGTTTTGTTTTGGAAACAATATATAAAAAATAATTTCAAATTTCAAATTTCAAATTTCAAATTTTCCGTCGTGTATATGGGTATGGGGGAGCCGTTTTTGAATTGGGAAGAAGTTAGTAAAAGCTTAAAAAACTTGATAAGCCCCGATCTTTTCGGTTTCGGGTCGCGTTCCATTTCTGTTTCAACGGCTGGAATACCGGAAGATATTGAAAAATTAGCCGAAGAATTCCCGCAAATTAATTTGGCTATCTCTTTGCATTTTGCGACAGACGAGCAAAGAGATAAGTTTATGCCGATAAATAAAAAGCACAACTTGTCCGAATTACGTAATTCTTTACGTAATTATTTTAAGACCAGTAATCGCAAAGTTTTCATCGAATACATAATGTTGGAAAATATAAATGATAGCAAGGAAGACGCTGATAATCTTATAAAATATTTGAAATCCATCGGGAAACTGCAACTGCTTCATGTAAATTTGATCCGGTATAATTCGGCCGATAAGAGGTTCGACCTCTCTCGACCAAAACGACCGGAAAAGGTCGAACCTCTAATGCCTTCCAATTCCGGCGTAACGAGAGAATTTAAGGACTATCTGGTGCGCAATGGTGTAAGTGCCACCATAAGAAAAAGCTTAGGAGAAGATATCCAGGGTGCCTGTGGTCAACTGGCCGGAAAAAAGATATAATTTATACAGGAGAACAAAAATAAAAATGAACGAACCGATCATCGAAGTCAAAAATCTTAAGGTTACTTATAACAAAGGAAAATCCAATGAAGTTCGGGCGCTGGATGATATCAATCTCAAGATCTTTCCCAAGGAATATGTAATTTTTTATGGTCCGTCCGGGTGTGGAAAATCCACTCTACTTTATGCTATTTCCGGGCTTCAGAAACCGACAGAAGGCGAAGTGACAGTGAACAGCAAAAATCTTTCCAGGGCCTCAAAAAAAGAGATGGTGGAGCTCCATCAGATTGGGATCGGAATGATATTCCAGGCTTTTTATCTTATCTCGTCTCTTAACGTCATAGACAATGTCTGTCTGCCAAAAGTTTTTCGGGGAGAATCATATAGTCGTCGGAGAGAAGAAGGAATAAAATTGTTACACCGGTTTTCTATTATTGAACAGTCGGATAAATTTCCCAGCATGCTTTCCGGCGGACAAAAGCAAAGAGTTTCTATTGCCCGCTCACTTATTAATAATCCGGAGATAATCCTGGCTGATGAGCCGGTGGGAAACCTGGATTCAGTTTCTGCTACCAATGTGCTGCAAATTCTTTCCGAGCTGAACAACATTGACAAAAAAACCATCATCCTGGTAACTCACAATGCTGAACATCTTCACTATGCCGATCGGGTGATCCATATGAAAGACGGTAAGGTCATAAAGGAAGAAGTGAATCGAGAAAAAAGGCCGGTGGAAGCCATTAAGGAAGTGCCCGAGACGAAAATGGAGGAACTTTCCAGTGAATTGAAGATCCTCATGAGAACTTTCAGGAACTTGTCCGTCACACAAGTAGGAGCGCTCCTGGTGCCATTCAAAGCTAATCAATTGATGGCGCACGTCCTTTCAGAATTGAGCGAAGAACAGATTGGCGCGGCCAATGGATTTTTGAAAGAATTATTGTTCTATAATATTGATTTGGAAAACCTGGAGAAAAATCTGGATCTTGATTATTCGAAAGGCGGGGCAGGCTGGAACAAGCGTCGTTCGAGAAATTTTACCCAAAGAGTTGGCAATATAATAAAGCAGGCGGAAATAGCCAAAAGGTCTGACATAAACACCACCGTCATTTCAGTTTCCAGTTATCTGGTTGGTCTTTTCAACCTCAGCTTTGATGTCCAAACCAAGTTGCATTTCGACTCGCTGATAAAAGAAAGAATGGAAAACAAGATTGACCGGACAGAATTTCAAAAAAGTCTTGATGTGGCCAGGAAAAAAGGCGGAATAGGGCTGAACCGGATGACCGCGGAAAAAATTTCCAGAGAAATGGAAATAATTATGCTTATTAAATTTTCAGATTAGTATGCGTTTTTACGATTTATTTTTGCTTTCGACCAGAATGTTCAAGGCCAGAACCTCGCGGACGTTTTTGACTATTCTTGGCATGAGCGTAGGAATATCGGCCATTATCTTTTTGGTTTCTTTGGGATATGGTTTGCAAAAGACGGTTCTTGAACGGATAACGACATCCGATTCACTTTTGACTCTGGACATAACGTCTGATCGCGCGTCTTCATCAATTCTTGATCGGGAGACCCTGGAAAAAATAAAGCAAACGGACGGAGTGACTGAAATAAGCCCCAATTTTCAGATTAACGCCCAGGCCAAATTCGAAGACCTGAAAACAGACGTCCTGGTTACTGCCACAACGCCTTCCTACTTCCGACTCTCCGGAATAAAACCGGCCGAAGGAAAAATATTGTCCGATAACGATCAGGAAGGAATAGTGATATCATCCTCTGTCGCTCAAATATTTAACAAGGATATCGCTGACATGATCGGGAAGGAAATAAAATTTGTTTTTTCTGTGCCGGTGGATAGCGCTGATTCCGGAGCAGGAGCTAATGATCAGGAGGAAAATGTCCGCAAGGTGGAATCGGATAAAACATATAAAATAATAGGTTCGATAGCCGGGGAAGGAAATGGAATATATATGAATTATAGCAGCCTTGACAATCTGGATCTGGCGCGATTTAATCAGGTTAAGGTGCGGTGCAGTTCCAATACTACTATGGCAACTGTGCGGGAAAAAATAACCGGTATGGGCTTTTTAGTTTCTTCCATCTCGGAAACAGTGGATCAGGCCAACAAGGTTTTCAATGTGATAAAAATAGTCCTGATGATTTTTGGAATAATTGCCTTGGTGGTCAGCGCTATCGGAATGTTCAATACAATGACCATCACCCTCTTGGAACGGACGGAAGAAATCGGTATTATGAAATCAATTGGCGCGTCTGATATGACAATTTCTCTCGTGTTTGTTCTGGAATCAACCATTATGGGATTTCTCGGAGGATTGGGCGGCGTTCTTATCGGCTGGTTTGAGGGATGGTTGTTTAATATGGCCGTTAATCTTTTGGCCACTCATTTTGGCGGAGAAAAAGTGAATTTGTTCTATAGCCCGGTCTGGTTTGTGTCGGTGACCATCATTTTTGCCGCTATTGTCGGATTTGTCACCGGAGTTATCCCGGCTCGGCGGGCAGCCAGAACCGATCCACTAGAAGCTCTTAGATATAAATAGAAATCGTAATATTTTGATAAACAAAAAAGCCTCTTCGTGCGTCAGGGCTTTTTTTATTTTAGCAATTTTTATCGGCTAATCTCGGAAATATCAAAAGTTTTCACCTTCAATTTTTCTTCTGGTGTGTTATAAAAAACATATAATTTATCTCCCATAAATTCCATAGTCATATGGTTGTCGATCATTTTTCCGCCGTTTATTGGGATTGTTTTTACGAGAGCAAAATTATTCTTGACATCATATATTTCTAAAACTCCCTCATGGATAGTGTCAGCGGCTTTGCCAATATAATTATTATGAAGAACATATAATTTTCCGTCTTTATACTTGGCCGATGAAACATAACTGGCGTATTTTTCCCCGTCTGTCAGATCGATTTTTGCTCCCTTCGCTTTTTTGAGATCATTTTGAAAGGGGATAGCGATAATTTTGGAAATGGCTCCCGGATCACCAGGCGGAAGTTTATTAAACACCCCGGTAATTATATAAAGATCATCCTCTATCTTTACTAATGAGTTGACCGAAACGGCATTTTGGCCGATGACTGATGATAAATCTAAGGAATAATTGTCGATCATATTTAAACTGCTATCAAACACGCGAACCTTATAAATAGGCGATTGAAAGGTTCGTGTCATCACGTAATATTTCCCATCATAATAAGATGGCAAAGGATCATCTGTCTGTTCGGATCCGGCAGGGGAAATTTTTCCTGTAGCCGGATTAACCACGATACCTTCGGCAACTTTATCTTTATGATCAATGATTTGCACTCCCTGATCTAAAACATTATACCTGGCAAGATTCAGATAATTTTTGTCAGGGTTAAAAGTAACGGTTTCAAAAGGATACCAAAAATTCTCGTTGTCACTCGTTGCCATCCGGGCATCAGTTACGTTTGAGCCATTCGAGCCGAAATAAATCTCGCCTAGATATTGAGCGCTTAAATTAGCGTCAACTCTGATCATTCCTAATGATCTTTTGGGTTTCGTCTCGAGAAAATTAACATAGAAACTGTCACCAATCTTCACCACATCCGGCCGGACGCCATTCATATTAGTTGGGGTAATGTCTTTCTCGGAAGTAGTATTATTATCTGTCAGATTTTTGTTGACTGTAACATTTTCAGAAGTTGGGTAAATTTTATTTTTGAAAATAAAAAACGCCAAAATAATAAATCCGGCAAGAAATATAAAAAAGATGACTTTAGCAAATTTCACTATTTTTATAAAAGATTATTATTTGCAATCGGTCGGGCACATGCCGCTTGTTTTTTCAATGCTATCGCAAGTTCCATCGCCGCATTTTCCATTTCTATCATTTCCAGATGAATTTTCAATCGGAGGTTGATTGGGTTGATTGTTTTGCGGGGCAATGGTTTTTTGTTCCGGAACGGAAACCTTGCAATAATCACCATAAGCCTTGCTAATATACTGGCATCCAGAATTTCCTCCTGCGTCACATTTGTTTTTTTGCCATAGATCCTTGACTAAATTACAATCACAGCCAGATGATGGGACAAATCCGGTAATTTCAAAGATGGATTTTTGAGCAGAGCTGGAAAACCAATTGGGATAAAGGTTGGCGTTCTCTGTTGCGAGATCGGAAACATAACCGAAAATCCCGCCGGCGCATTTTACTGCCTTTCCCAGAGTTTTGGTATAGGCGATTTGTTCATTTGATTCTGCTTTTCCCTGTTGGGCGCTTCCATATTCGAATGCGGTAAAGGTCAGTTTTTTGCTGCTGGCATTTTTTATAGAGGAAGTGATTTGCGCATACTGGTTCTCGCGCATCTTGGTTGGCGGGCAATCAAAGCATAAGCTATCATTTCTAATAAGCGCATCAATTTTTGAGTTTTCCATAACCGATTTGCTTCCGGACGTGTTCATAGCGAGGATGTGGTTCGGATCATTGGATTTAAAAAGATCGGCATAAAAATTACGGTCGGTATTAGCCATATATGTCCGGAATTCATAAAAATCTTTGCCTTTAGCTGAAAGATTATTGATATCTCCACCGAGATTTCCCTGCGATTCTTCCGGAAAAAGTCCGATCCAGCTGCTGGTATCTTTTATTAATTCTTCAGCTGGCGGAATAGCGACATTATTCATTGTAACTTTTGTGTCGCTCCAGGCATTTTGCAATGCAGAATCAACCCGATATTTATTTTTAATCCAGTCATTGAATTTTCTCTGGAAGTAGGGTGAATAGTCGGTGAACATTAATTGCTTTCTTTCCACTTCGCCGATTCCGCCGGCGGCTCCCTGTAACATAATGTAATTAGGGCCATAATTATCTTCACTGGTTGCTCCAATGCCCGTGACCCAGCCAATAAGCGCCGGATGATTTTTGTAGCGGTTGACAGCAGCCTTCATAAAACTTCCCAAATCTTTTTCGGTCACGTCGCTTCCCATGCCGGGATTGGAATAGACATTGCCATAGGAATCAGTCTCGCAAAAATCACAAACTTTTCCTTCGCTATATGGAGGAAAATTATTTTCTTTAAGCCACCACTCGGGCGCGTAACGGTGAAGTGAAAGTCCTATCATAATATATTCTCCTTTTCGGCTGGCGTAATCCATAATCTTGTCTAAACTTCCAAAATCATAATATTTTTCCGGTTCAGAAGATCTCGCGGTCGCTTTATCGACATCTGACCACCATATTTGAGGAATCACGATTTGCGTGTCGTTTTTTCTGGCATCATCAATCACTTTTTCCATCCGTTTTGTCCATTCGTCAGTGCTATAACCCGGCACATCTTTTTGCGCTCTTTCTTCCGGGAAATAATAAAGTTGGGTGATAGCGGTTTTTAATTCTTTCCCGCCGACAAAAAGCTTCGGCTGGCCGTCAACTATTTTCACTTCACTTTTTTGGTTCTGAGTAATTTTTTTCGCTGTTTTGGAGCGAAATAAAAAAACTCCCAAAAAGAGAGTTAAAACCAAAATCAAAACAGCGATTGAGACATAGATAAATTTATTTTTCATATTTTTTTGTTTTTAATTATGCTACAAAACCAAACTGATCAATCTTTTCTGATATTTATTAGGCGAATGAAGTTAGTAGTGTTTTTAGATATTCGAATCGTATGTTTTATCTTTCCGTTCTTTGCTTTAAAAAGTTGTCTATTTGGCCTAAAACCCAAATCAGTAATAATCTCTAAAACATCACTTGCTAGTGTGGGTATTATTGTAACAAAGTTTGCCATTAAGTATTTTCTGTCAATGTAAACAGAACCATCGGTTTCGAATAATCCTCTTAGACAGGATATTTTATATTTTTTACTTCTCTTAATCCACTTAGGAATAGAAACTTTTTGTTTTTCTTTTGATCCGTATCCTACCTTCCATCCGAGCATATCTTCCAACTTGTTAGAATAACAGCTAATATCTATGCAATGTTCAGTTCTTTTAACAATTGAAACTTTATTATCAGGAAATATTTTTTCAAGAGAGCTAATGATTTCCTTTATAATTCGTTTGTATTTTGTATCGCAAGATATTCTTAGTCTTATTGCTCTACCATTAGGATTTGAGAGATTTCCATCTCCCAAGGCTACTCCGATTATATAAGCCAGAATTTCTTTATTTATATTTTTATTCATTGTGGGCATGGTGGGAATCGAACCCACAAGCCTTGCGGCACACGATTTTGAGTCGTGCATGTTTGCCAGTTTCATCACATGCCCAGTATTTTGTTTAACAGTTTATTTATAGTATAATATAATTAATTATGGCGAAAATAATCTCTCTCGTCAACCAAAAAGGAGGAGTGGGCAAAACTACCTCTGCTATCAATTTGGCCACGTATCTTGCGGATGCGGGCAAGTTTGTGTTGCTTGTTGACCTTGATCCGCAAGGAAATGCTTCGTCTGGCCTTGGGGTCGATCCAAGAATTACGGAAAAAAGCTTGTATCACTCGATGATAATTGGCGAGCACCCTTCCAAAATTATCGTTCGAACAGAAAATTTCGGCCACGATCTTATTCCGGCTTCACAGGATCTGGCTGGCGCGGGAATAGAATTGGTTCATATGGATAATCGGGAATATCGTCTTTACAATGTCCTTCGGGAAATCCGTACCAATTATGACTATATCATCATTGATTCGCCGCCAAGCCTCGGACTTCTGACAATCAATGGTCTTGTTGCTTCTGACGAAATTATTATTCCTGTACAGACGGAATATTTTGCGTTGGAGGGGTTGAGCCAGCTTCTCAATACTATAAATTTGGTAAAAGAGAATCTCCAACCGGAATTGAAAATTATGGGGGCACTTCTCACGATGTATGACAAACGTAATCGTCTGGCGCGACAAGTTATCAAGGAAGTGCAGGATCATTTTCCGGGTTATGTTTTTGATTCTATCATTCCGCGCAGTGTGCGTCTTGCGGAAGCACCGGGTTTTGGAAAATCCATTTTGGGTTTCGACGCTTTTTCCAAAGGCGCGCGAGCGTATAAAAATCTAGCCAAAGAAATAATTGAACGGGATAGAAAAAATGGACAGAAAGGGTTTAGTGTATAACGCCCGTCATCCTGAGCGAAGTCCCAATTCCTATTGGGACGTAGTCGAAGGATCTACTTGCTAATAGCACGAGTAATATTAATTAGTAGATTCTTCGACTACATTCGACCAAAGGTCTCATTCCGCTCAGAATGACGGACTAGCTTGGTTTAAAAATTAAAAAACTAAGATTTATTTATAAAGATTAAAAATTAAAAATTTTCATAATTATGGCACAAAACTATGGTCTGGGAAGGGGACTGGCCTCTCTAATTCCTCAAAAAAAACAAGTTCCATCTGATGGAGTCGGAAATAAACCAATATCCGAACCAAAAGATGACTTCAATTACTTTGGTGCCTCATCGGCACCCGGGGGGGCGAATGCGAAACCAACTTCCCCGCAACCGATCTCTATCAAAAGCAATGAAGGCGGTGTCCTGCAAGTTGATATAACGCAAATTATTCCCAATCCGCATCAACCGCGACACAGATTTGACGAGTTAAAACTAAAAGAACTGGCGGCTTCCATAAAAGAACACGGAATAATCCAGCCACTGACCGTTTCTAAAAATAATGGCAATTATGAAATAATTGCCGGCGAGCGTCGATTTGAAGCGGCTAAAATTTCCGGACTGCAAAAAGTGCCAGTTATTGTCCGTGATGCAACAGAACAGCAAAAATTGGAAATAGCGGTTATTGAAAATATCCAGCGCCACGATCTCAACCCAGTGGAAGAAGCAAGGGCTTTTCAAAAACTTGTGGAAGAATTTGATATCAGTCAGGAAGAAATAGCCTTGAAACTGGGGAAAAGCCGGAGTTCTGTGGCTAACAAATTAAGATTGCTAAATTTACCGGTTGAAATTCAAAAAGCTATCATTGAAGAAAAAATAACCGAAGGTCATGCCAAAGCTATTCTGGCCATTGATAATCCAGAAAAACAAAGGGCTCTATTTGATTTGATTTTGAAAAATAATCTGACCGTCCGCCAGACGGAAAATAAAACCAAAGAAGTAACAGTCCGAACACACAAAAGAAATGTTGTTATTGATCCAGTTGTGAAACAGATAGAAGACGATTTGTCTGGTACTCTTGGCACAAAAGTGAAACTGCAAAAATCCGGTGGCGGCGGGAAAATTGTCATTGAATATTATTCGCAGGAAGAGTTGGATAATATTTTAAGTAAGATAAAATAATTATTAAAAAATAACAATATGGAACTAATTTTTACCATCATTGTTGTCGGTGTCATTTTGCTCTTTGCTTCACTGAAAATCGTAAAAGAGTATGACCGGGGAGTAATTTTCTTCTTAGGAAAATGCACGGGCGTGCGAGGTCCTGGACTCATCATTCTCATTCCAATTTTGGAAAGAATGACCAAAACCACTCTTCGGACGATTACGATGAATATTCCCTCGCAGAAAATTATCACTCGCGACAATGTTTCCATTGATATAGCGGCCGTAGCTTATTATCATATTGTTGATCCGCGAAAATCAGTGGTGGCTATTGAAAATGTTTATGACGCCGTTAATCAGATCAGTCAGACGACAGTGAGAAATGTAGTGGGGCAATTTGCTCTTGATCAACTTCTTTCTCAAACCAGCGAAATAAACGAAAAGATAAAAGACGTTATTGATACCCACACTGAACCCTGGGGCGCCCAGGTAACGGCTGTGGAAATTAAGGACATAGTTTTACCGGATAATATGCAAAGAGCAATGGCCAAGGAAGCGGAAGCGGAGCGGGAAAAAAGGGCCAAGATCATTGCGGCGGATGGAGAATTTCAGGCGGCTCTAAAACTAGGCGAAGCGGCGGATATTATTTCCTCCCATCCGGTAGCCTTGCAACTGCGAACTTTGCAAACGATGGCCGAAATTTCAGTGGAAAAAAATTCCACTATTATCTTCCCAGCGCAATTTATGAGTACGGTCAAAGAAGCGATGAAGATGATAAAGGACGATTCGGGGAAATAAATATAAATAGAATATACGGAGCTGAAGTGGGGAAGTAATAAATGTTGGTTTTTAATTTATGGACAAGTCACAATTGTTTATTAAAACACTGGAAGATATCGAAACACGTTTAACCTCTTATGATGAATACGAAATATTGATGGTTGCCGGATTATTAAGGAAGTTGCTTTTAGATGGTGATTCCTTAATGAATCAAGTTAATCGGGGAAAAAAACTGAAAATAACATTTACTATAAATGATAGAAAAATTCCTCAAGCATCATCAGACGTAGTTTTTTGGTCGATAGAGGATGGCCTCGATCCTGATACATCAGTTCCTCTTCTATGTAATCCCAAAGAAGTAAACAAAGACGATTTACTTAAAATACCGATCATCCTATCCAATGGAAAAACAATAAACATAAAAGATCTAATTCAACATATGGCGCATGTTGAAGGTGCTATTCATCCAGGGATACCAAAATCAGATGAAGAAAAAATATTAAAAGGACTGGGTCGAATATTGGGTATCGGTGGGTTACCAGTCGGAATTAGACTTCTAAAAGCCATCGCAAGAGTAGTTTTAAGGGGTTTGCAACCGTTAAGAAATGAAGTTACAAATTAGTATATTATATGGCGCATCTGGTTCAAAAATTTTCTCAGAGCATCCCTTCTCTCTTCATAAACTTCCTGATATGACCTTTGGCCTCGGAAGTCCGGACAAATCTCAACCAATCATGGCTTGATATTTCACTGTGGTTGTATATAATACAGATATGATCGAGATAAACAAGAAAAAAATTGAAGAAATCGCCAAAAAGCACGATTTGAAGCTGCTTTTGCTTTTTGGTTCCCAAGCCAGCGGAAAAACCCACAAATTCAGTGATTATGATTTTGGATTTTTGGCAGAAAAAGAGATGAGTCTTGGGGAAAGGGCAAGTTTGACGGACGATTTAATGCATCTTGTTGGCAGTAAATATGTCGAAGATGTCGATCTCAAAAAAGCCGGGCCGCTTTTATTAAAAGAAATCGTAAAAAATAATAAAATACTTTTTCAGGCGGATTTTGAGTATGAGAATTTTTTTTCATACGCCGTAAGGACTTACATGGAAGCCAAGAGAATATTTGATTTAAATGAATTGATTTATAAAAATACCATTCTAAAATATAAACAAAAAATCCATGCTCAATAAAATACTCGTCCAGGAAAAAATAAACAAAATAGAAAACTATACGAAAGAAATCGAACCTCTCTTGAAATTTAGCGTCGATGAAATTATGGCCGATATCTTGAAATTAAGAACCTTGGAGAGAAATTTTCAGTTGATTGTGGATACTATACTTGACATTAATACTCACATTATTGCGGCGGAAAATCTCAAGGCGCCGGATAACTTGCAGGAAACATTATCTATTTTGGGAGAAGCGGGAATCCTGCCTTTCGAGTTTGTTGAAAAATTTGCTCCAGCAGTCGGACTTCGGAATAAAATCGTGCACGATTATGAAAAAATCGACCAAAAAAAAGTAATTACCGATTTAAAAAACGAAATGGAACAGTTCGCGCAGTATATAGTTTGTATAGACGAATTTATAAATAAAAAGTAAGTTTTATAATATCCCTTCTTTCTTCATAAACTTCCTGATGTGGCTTTTGGCCTCGGAAGTCCGGACAAATCTCAACCAATCACGGCTGGGATTTTTCTTTTCGCGTGAAGTGATAATTTCAATAACATCTCCATTGCGCACTTTATGATCAAGCGGAACCATTTTTCCGTTAACTTTGGCGCCAGTGGCGTGGTTGCCGATTTCGCTGTGCACCTTGTAAGCGAAATCAATTGGCGTGGATTCTTCCGGCAGGTCAATAATGTCGCCATTGGGAGTAAAAACAAAAATATGATTTTTGAAAAAATCAATTTTGAGACTTTCCACAAATTCCTGATTATCTTTTCCCAACTCTTGTTGCCATTCGCGAAGCTGGCGGATCCATGTCAGATCCTTTTGCGGAACCTTAGTCGTCTGTGTCCGGAAAAACCAGTTGCGCAGGCGACTTTTTCTTTCTGTATAAACCCAGTGAGCGGCGATACCGAATTCCGCTTCGTCATTCATTTTTTTGGTTCTGATCTGCACTTCCAAAAATTTTCCCTCCGGTCCAAAAATGGTGGTATGAATAGACTGATAGCCGTTAGGTTTGGGGAGAGAAATATAATCCTTAATCCTTCCTACCAGCGGATGAAATTTTTTATGGACGATTCCAAGCGTTTCATAACAATTGACCACTTCAGGGACAATAACCCGCACTCCGGCCAAATCATATATTTTGTTAATGTCCATATCGTGGCGTTTGAGTTTTTGAAAAAGACTGTGGACGTGTTTGGTTCGGCCGAAAATATTCAAGACCTCAATTCCTTCTTTTTGCAACTCTCTTTTTAGCTGAATCACGACCTGGCTGATATGCTCTTTTCTTTCTTTGGCTTCTTTTTCCAGAATTTTTGTGGTATATTCATAGTTTTTTAGATCGAGATACTTAAAGGCCAGATCTTCCAGTTTGACTTTTATCTCTCCAATTCCCAACCGGTTGGCCAGGGGGGCGAAGATTTCCATCGTCTCGAGAGCGATCCGTTGTTGTTTTTCTGGCGGCAAGGCATCTAATGTTTCCATGTTATGGAGCCGGTCGGCCAGTTTTATGATAACCACGCGGATATCGGCCGCCATAGCCAGGAACATTTTTCGCAAATTTTCCAAAAAAAGTTCTTCTTTGGTGCCACGCAGACGTATCTTTCCTAATTTTGTTACACCGTCAACCAAAGTGGCAATTTCCTGGTCAAATTTTTCGGCGATAGCCGCGAGGGTAAATTCCGTGTCCTCCGGAACATCATGAAGGATGGCAGCGGAAATTGTTTTTGAACCCATTCCGATGCGTGCCAAATGAAGCGCCGCGTGAAGCGGGTGCTGGATATAATCCTCTCCAGATTTCCTTTTTTGTCCCTGGTGGGCGGTTTTGGCGAACTCATATGCTTCACGCACCAAAGCGACCCGTTTTGGATCGGGGGCAAATCGGGCATTTTTCAAAACATCTTCGATTGTGATGATTCTGTAAGGCATAGATATTACTGCTCTTTCTCGTATTTGCATTCTTTATTAGAACAATTAACCTTCCCTTTCATACTAAAAACTAATAAACTCTGACATTGCGGACATTTTTCTCCAGTCGGTTTGTTCCAGAGGGCGAAATCACATTTAGGATAGGAATTGCAGCCATAAAAAGTTTTTCCACGCTTGGATTTTCTGGCGACAATTTCGCCGGTCTCACATTTAGGACACTTGATTCCGGTTTTATTTTCAATTCTTTTGATGCCTTTGCATTCCGGATAGTTGGAACAGCCTAAAAACACGCCGTATTTTCCGCGCTTGACCACCATTTTTGCGCCGCAGACGTCGCAAATTTCTCCGGAATTTTCTTCTTCTATCTTTTTTTCTTCTCCGGTTTTTTCCGTATATTTACAATTAGGGAAATTGGAACAAGCAACGAATTTTCCAAAGCGGCCGAATTTAATGATCAGATCTCCGCCACATTCCGGGCATTTCTTGTCCAATTTTTCTTGAAAATCTTCCTTTTTGACGATCTTAACTTTGTCAGTGATATTTTTGTGGAAAGGTTTATAAAATTCGGCAATAATAGGTACCCACCCCTTTTTTCCTTCAGCAATTTTGTCAAAATCTTCTTCAATGCTGGCCGTGAAACCGATGTCAACAATTTGCGGAAAATGTTCGACGAGAAGATCATTGACAACCAGGCCAATTTCCAATGGGAAAAGTCTTTTCTCTTCATTTTTTTCCACATATTTTCTATCAATGATAGTGGAAATAGTCGGCGCGTAGGTGGAAGGGCGGCCAATGCCATTTTCTTCCAAGATTTTGACAAGACTGGCTTCGGAATAGCGGGGCGGGGGAGTGGTGGATTTTTCTTCTGTTTTGATATCGGCAATTTCCAGTTCGTCACTGACTTCCAAGTGTGGGAGCATATTTTCTCCATTGGTATTTCTTGAAGACATAACGCGTAAAAATCCATCAAACTTTATGGTCGAACCATTGGCGGTCAGCGCGTAGGTGTTTTTGTTGCTTTTAGCGGCAATTTCCATTTTCACCGAATCAAAAACGGCCGGCGCCATCTGCGAGGCGATCATTCTTTCCCATATCAATTTATACAATTTATATTGATCCGGTTCTAATTCCGCTTTCAATTCTTCCGGAGTTTTTTCAGGATATGACGGCCGGATGGCCTCATGAGCTTCCTGCGCTCCCTTTGATTTATTCTTGAAAAATCGCGGACTTTCCAATGTATATTTTTTTCCAAAATCTTTTTCAATCAATTTTTTGGCCGCCAACATTGATTCGAGCGACAAATTGACGGAGTCGGTTCGCATATAGGTGATGAATCCGTGCTCATAAAGTCTTTGAGCAGCCATCATGGTTTTTTTGGCGGAATAGCCAAGGGTGTTTATCGAAGCTTGTTGCAAGGTGGAAGTGGTGAATGGCGCGCCGGGGAGGCGTTGAGTTTCCTTTTCTATGATATCGGTCACATGAAAATTAGCCTCTTTCAAATCGTCGAGCATTAGTTGGGCAGTGGCTTCGCTATCGATAATGGTTTTTTTGATCTTGTAGTCACCGGCAAAAAGTTTCATCGTTTCAGACTTGTCAATTTTCTTGCCATTTTTTTCAACCAGAGTCGCGGCAAATTGTTTGTCTTTTTCCTTACTCTTTTTTCGCAGTTCAATAGGCAGTGTCCAATAATTTTGGGATTTAAATTTTTCGATTTCTCTTTCACGTTCAGATATGAAACGTAAGGCTACGGATTGCACCCGTCCGGCAGAAAGTCCGCGGCGGATCTTTTTCCAGAGGAATGGTGAAAGCTCATAACCGACCAAACGATCAAGAACGCGCCTGGCTTGCTGGGCGTCTACCAGATTGATATCAATCTCTCGCGGATTTTCCATGGCTTTGTCAATCGCTTTTTTGGTGATTTCATGGAAAACAATTCTTTTGGGCGATTGTTTTTTGAGTTTGAGCGCTGACACTAAATGCCAAGAAATAGCTTCTCCCTCGCGGTCTTCGTCGGTTGCCAGAATGACTTCATCCGCTTTATCAGCCAACTTTTTTAATTCTGATACGCGAGAGCGCGCCGCTCCGGGAATGATATATTTCGGTTCAAAATTATGTTCAATGTCGATACCCATTTCTTTTTTGGGGAGATCTCTGACATGGCCATAGGAAGATTTGACCGTAAAACCACGCCCTAGGAATTTGGAAATAGTCTTGGCTTTGGTTGGAGACTCTACGATTACTAATTTCATGAGTTTGAGTTAGACTTGCTATAATTATTAATTTAGGGATTTTACGTTTGTTTTGTGTCGAATTTTCAATTTAAAATTTTTAATTTTTAATCAATTTAAAATTTCTAAATTTTTTAATTTAAAATTCAATTAAAATTTCAAATTAAAAATTTCAAATTTCATAGTAAAATATAATTCTGTCCCCCAATATTCTTCACCCATCCCTTAATTTCCATAATAGATAGCGTCGAACTGACATCTGCCATATCCAGTTTAGACATTTTCCGGATATTGTCAATGTGAAGCGGTTCGTGAGTCAGTACTCCGAGAATAATTTTTTCCTCTTTGGTGTTAGCATTCTTTGAAACCGGAGGTTTACTTTCTTTGGTTATAAAAATCTCCAGCTCTTCCAGTATATCATTAACTGACGTCACTAGTCTTGCTCCCTTTTTAATCAGCTCATTAGTGCCAAAAGATTGAGGAGAGAAAATAGATCCCGGAACGGCAAATATCTCGCGGTTCGAGTCCAGTGCCATTTGCGCAGTGAGAAGCGCGCCGCTTTTTTCGCCAGCTTCCACAACTAGCGTGCCAATGCTCATGCCGGCAATAATTCTATTTCTGGCGGGGAAAGTTAATTTCCCAGCTTGCATCACTGGCGGATATTCCGATACTAAAATCCCGTTATTTGTTATTTCGCGCGACAAATTAAAATTATTTCTCGGATAAATACTCTCGTCGTCAAGACTGTTTCCCAAAACAGCGATCGTTTTTCCGCCGGCATCCAGCGCTCCGCGATGGGCGAATGAATCTATGCCTAAAGCCATTCCGCTGACAATTCCCAGTCCAGCTTGCGCTAGTTCCCGAGAAAGGCTGGAGGTTACTTGCGCGCCATATTGAGTATATTTCCGCGAACCGACAATGGCGACGAGAGGCAGGCTGTTCAGGTCTAAATTGCCGCGCGTGTATATAATGTAAGGCGCGCCGGCGGCTTCCTTGAGAAGTTTGGGATATCCATCATCAGTCGCGGTTATCATTTTTATGTCCAATCTTGCCAGGATTTCCCATTCTTTCTCCGGATTAATACTATTTCGCTCGATTATTATTCTTTCAGCTAGTTTTTCGCCAATGCCACTCCCGGCCAATTGCCAGGCATCCGCTTTCCATATTTCTTCGAATGAGGAGAAATGATTTTTGAGCATTTTCATCTTTTGCGGCCCAACCCCGAAGATTTTATTCAAAGCGTGCAGGTATTTCATTATTAAAAGATAACACAGCGCGAAAGTGTTGACAAATATTGATGATTATGATAGAAATAAATGCTGTAGCGAAACGATATGTGAGGTTTTTAGAAAGAAATTGAAAATGTTTTGCTATAACAACTTTAAGATGGTAGACGAATGAATATCTGTAATTGCGAAATTCCTGATGTCTATCATCTTAATTTGAAAACAATCCTGGTTTCCCGGGACAAGTTTTGAGAGGGACGAGGTGAAGAATGTCCCTCTCGAAAACCAGTTCTTTTCAAAGGCAGCGGACGAATTATGCGGTATGAAAATGATTTTGCGAATGTCCGCTGTCTGCTAACAATTTCCGCCACGGCGGATAGGATTTGGAGGAGACGAGGCAGAACGTTTTTTAAAGATGAAAAATCTGTCTCCTCCAACCCACAATATTTAGTGTTTCTAACAAATTTTGCAGGACGAGTTTGGTTTTATAAAAAATGAGTCGAGCGATGTTCTGCGAATTCGGGTGAGACGAAGAATGTCGTATTGAAATAAGGGATTGCTTGTCTCACCCTTTCCTTAAAGAAATTAACTTTTTGATTTTTTCAAGGAGAGCACGTTTTCCGCAGTTTTACAAAAGAAACAGATAGTGTGCGCTCCAATCAAGTAGCGGACGACAGTTTGACTGTTATTAAATGATACAGTGATTGTCCGCTGCTTATCTCAGCACTTTTCCAAAACCGATGTCCTTCGGGACGAAAAATCAACTGACTAATTGGTCAAAAGGAGAATTTGATGGAAGAACGTTTTATCGGTATTAGGCACAGAGTGAAGCAGTCGGCGGCGGGTGAAGCGCGGCCGACACAGCTTGCAGTTCTAAATGTTGAGTCTCAAGAAATGATATCGTATGATCCGTACGATCTCGAAACCGAAACTGACGAGCTGGACTGGGTTAAGGGGTGCTTTCCGGTGAAATTCCGAAAACCGGAAGTGGATGAAGATTTGTCCCAATTCTCCAGCCACCATATCAAGTGGCGCAAACTGAAAAAGGGCGAAGATCCCAAGAATTTTCCTGACAATCTCGTAAAGCTCGACGGCCGCGATTTTTTCACCGTTGCCAGGGTGCCGATGGAATACGATGGCATTCAAAGCGGTGATAAAGTAGCTATGGTACTCGGCGGGTTCGGCGACAAGTTAGCCTTTGCCATTTCGCGCCAGGGTGAAAAAATCGACGCCGAAGTCTGGCGTATCCCGCCGTTCTCCCTGAAAGAAAACCGGGGAGAATGGGACAAGGAAGAAGACGCCAAGACATTGGCCGATCTTTTCTGGAAGCGCCAGGAACTCTTTCGCAAAGTGGAGGTTCGTGACCGCGAGCTCATTTTGCTCAAGGAAACCTGGATTTCTCTTCAGGACGCCATGAAAGCGCGGATTGCCTGCGAACAAAGACTTCGCCAGCATTTCATTGGCGAAATTTTCTGCTCCGAAGATGGCGGGTATCCAGAAGGGGATATCGAGCTGGCTTTTGACAAAGTGAAAGCCAATGACAGGATTCTTTTGGCTCTCCGGGAAGAAGAATCTCGTCGAGAAAAGTCTCTGGTCAAGATTATCGGTAAACTGAGCGTGTATAATGATCTTTTTCTGCCCATCAAGGGCGTCGGACCCAAAATCGCCGCCCGGATCATTACGGCAGTCGGCGATATCCGTCGTTTTCCGACGGCGTCAAAACTGAAAGCTTTCTGCGGATGCCATGTGCTGTTCGAATTTCCGCTGAACGGAAAAACAGTCGTTCGGAAACTTCTGCCGGGAGAAGCGCCCAACGAAAATCCGCGTTTTGCCAGAAAACGGACAGGCGAACTGGCCAACTGGCATAATGAAGCTCGCCAAGGTTTATATCTGGTAGGCGATCAGTTCAATCGCCGGCCGGATACCATTTGGGGCCAGAAGCTTCTGGAATACAAGGCCAAATTCCGCGAGAAGCATCCGGAAGTGATTGTTGGCGCGAATGGGAAGAAGAAATACACCAACGCCCATATCCACAAAATGGCCATCTGGCGGACGCTGACCAAGTTCGTCGAATGGCTTTGGCGGGAATGGACGCGGCTGGAAAAACCGCCGGAAGCCGAAAAACTGGCGGCGTAGGAGGCTGCTATGCACCAGGGGAATTCGGGCAAGGGCTTACAAAAGCATCGCAAGAGTGGGGTTGTCCATAATTGTGAACACTTTACTGGTAAAAAAGGAGGAAAACAGATAAAAAGGAAGGGTTCTACGAAAAAACAGAGAAGAAAGAAACACGGAACCCATCAAAACAAATATGCGCTTCAATCTTGAAGCAAAAATGGGCGAGACGATGTGTGCAATGTCATTCGATGACAGCAATCGTGTCTCGCCCTCTCTTCAAAGATATTAATTTTTTAATGTTTTTGAAGAGAGACGAAGTATGGACTGTTTTTACGACGTTAGGCATGTCTCTCCAGTTGGCGGACGAAAGGCAGGTTATTAAAAATGAAAAAACGAATGTCCGCCAACTTCCCAAGCTTTAAAAAGCAAGACGCGAAGATACTTATTTTAAATGAGGATTACTCTGTCTTGCTTTCAGGATGGCAGACGAAGGCGAGGCTATTTACATATAAGCCCAATTGTCTGCCATTCTTTCCTGAAAACAATTTTTTGAGAGAGACGAGTTGATCACTTTTTCATAAGATTTAAGAAGTGTCTCTCTCAAAAAACAGTTCTTTACAAAGACAGCGGACGATAGTGGTGTTATGTAAATGTATGGAGCCCTGTCCGCTGTCTGACAATAATTCCCGTCACGGCGGGATAGGATTTGGGAGAAACGACGCTATGTCTATGCCTTTTGAAAATCGAGATGTTTCTCCTAAATCCTTAATATTTTAGTACCTTTTTTAAATAATTATTAGGGTCATATTCCCCGTAGCTTGCTGCGTAAGAATATAAAAAATGACCTTAATACCCCGTCAGCTTGCTGCGGGGAAGTTTATTTAAAATTTTGCAGGACGAACTCGAAGTTATAATTATGACCGACGTACTGTCCTGGCAAATACGGGCGAGACGATAATGGGTCTGTTAAAACGACTATGCAGCTGTCTCGCCCTCTCTTTAGAAACATTAAGTTGTATTGATGTTTTCAAAGAGAGACGAAAAGCACACTGTTTTTACAAGGCTAATTCTGTTTCTCTGGTTGGCGGACGATATTATTTCTATCAAAATGATGTGGAGAGTGTCCGCCAACCTCCCTAACTTTCAAAAAGCAAGACGATTGAAGTTTTATCATAATGATGATTCTCAAGATGTCTTGCTTTCAGGATGGCAGACGATAGATCGGGTATTTTAAATGAGATGGATGGTGTCTGTCATCCTTCCTGAAAACAAATTTTGAGAGAGACGATAGCATTCGTTTGATCGAAAAGATTTGAAAACTGTCTCTCTCAAAATAGTTCTTTATAAAGGCAGCGGACGAATGGGGAGGTATTTTATGAATTTGCTAATGTTCGCTGTCTGATAATAACTCTCGCTACGGCGGGATAGGATTTGGGAGAAACGAATATTGAAGTGTCTCTTGACGTCAATAGGAGTGTTTCTCCCGAATCCACAATATTTTGCGGGACGATGGGTGCATTATTAAAATGAATCAACAGATGTCCTGCGGAAATAAAGGCGAACGAATCAGTGGGTGTTGTAAAACCAACGCATTTTTGTTCGCCTTTTTCTTTTAATATATCATCGCATAGCTTGACAAATTATATTGTTATGTGCTATTATTTTTTGACATCACAAGACTAGGTAAAAAGCTAATTTTTCATTCTTATGAATCATAATACGACCCAAAAATTGGAAGACGTAAATAAGACGCAAAAAACCGGATCAAAACCGGATTTTTCTGGTTTGGTCAATCAAATCCTGTCATTTTTACCGGAGAGAACGCGAGATATTTTCAAAAGGCGATATGGATTGGCTCACGAAAAAGGGGAGACGCTGGAAAAAATCGGATCTGATTATGGCATAACCCGCGAGCGCGTTCGCCAGATCGTGGCTGACGCTCAAAAAAATATTTCCGCCAATTTGAGCGAGACTGATTTTTTGCAGGCGGAAAATGGTTTGATTTTTACAATTGAAAAAAATAATGGTATAATTAAGGAAAGCGTAATAGTTAATCAATTCAATTCGGATGGGATCGCGACAGCGAATGCCATCAAGTTTTTGGCCGAATGTTCCTCTAGGATAAAAATAGCCGAAGAAAAAGGGCTCTTGGAAAAATCCTGGGTCGCTTCTTCCCAGATGGAAGAAAAAGCCAAAAAAGTAGCGCAAAAAGCGGAAGAAATTCTCAAAAACGAAAAAAAGACATATTCTGCGGAAAAAATGAGCGAAGAGTTGAGAAAAATCTTTCCGGAGATGAGTGAACAGGAGATAATGAACTATCTGGAAGTGTCCGTCAGGGTAAAAAAGAACAAATTTGGAAAATGGGGGATATATAACTGGCCGGAAATCAGCCCAAAAGGAACAAGAGAAAAAGTTTATCTGATCCTCAAAGAGAAGAAACAGCCCCTTCATTTTGCTGAAATTGCCAAGTTGATTGATGAATATAAACTGGGAACAAAGAAAGCTCATCCGCAAACGGTGCACAACGAATTGATCAAAGACGATCGTTTCGTGCTCATCGGTCGGGGAATGTATGCTTTGGCCGAATGGGGATATAAGGAAGGAACAATTAAAGATGTTCTTCAGGAAATCATTGAAAAAAGCGGACATCCATTGAAGCGAGAAGAGATCCTTCGGGAAGTGATGAAGCGCCGAAAAGTGAAAAAAAGCACAGTGCTCATCAATCTTAATAATCGTGGAATATTTGAAAAACAAAAAGATCATTACTCTTTGAAAAGATAGCCCTGATGCTTTACGCGATTGTCTCTGCCGATACGCGCTTCGGCGCGGTAGTTTGGTTGAAGTAGCTAATTCCGACAGTACGGCTAGATAATCATATCAAAAAACTATCAAGCGCCTCCGTAAGCGTATCGCCATCAACAATCGCGTAAAGCATATTATAAAACAAAAATATTTAATTTCTACAACGTTAGAAAAAAATGATTATAAACAGCGAACTTTTATATACTCTTCATATCCTCGGTGTAGCTTTTTATCACACCTGGTGGATAATCTTGCCTTTTGGTCTTTACTGGATTTTTAAAATTCTTCATACAGACTTTGTCTTTATCCGATCTTCCAACTCCTATTTCCGCAGTTTGCAATGGACGTTTTTAGAAGTTATTCCGCCCAAAGAAATTGAACGAGGGCCGAAAATGATGGAGTCTGTTTTTCAGGGTCTTTCTGGAGTGACCACCACTCCTAATAATTTTGATCTCTGGGTCGACGGGAAGTGGATCCAGGATCGTTTTAGTTTTGAAATTTTTGGGGAGAACGGACAGGCTCATTTCATCATCCGGGTTCAAAAAAGGCTGCGCAATATGGTGGAGGCTAATATATATGCCCAATATCCGGGCGCGGAGATTATGGAAGTGGATGATTACACACTCCGTTTCCCCAAGATTATGCCTAACAGAGATTGGGATTTTTGGGGAACGGATTTTAGATTTACCGCTCCCATCCCGATACCTATCAAAACATATGACAAATTTGAAGAAGATATCACCGGAGAAATGATTGATCCAATGTCTTCTCTTATGGAAGTCATTGGCACTTTGCCGCCCAACCAGTATATTTGGATGCAATATGCTATTGAGCCGAAACTGGAAAAGTGGAATTATGAGGACGCGCATAAGGTAGTTCTCGATAAGCTCAAAAAGAAAGAAAGTCCGGCCAAGATGAATTTTCTGGATCATCTGATGGATGTTTTGTCCAATTTTTTCAAGGGCTTTTCAGCGCCACCGGAATTTGCCGTGGTCGCCAAAAATCAGGATCAGCCGCTGGAGTTCAAATTGAGCCCCCTGGAAAAAGATCTTTTGAAAGCGACAGAGGAAAAAATGGGAAAAAACATTTTCAATACAAAAATGAGATTTATCTATATCGGCAAGCGGGAAAATTTCGATAAGAATACAGTAGGCAATTTCATCGGCGGGATAAAACAATTCAACGACATGAACTATAATCAGGTTATTCCGGAAGACGTCAGCAAAACTTACGGCAAAATATTTTTCAAGGATGTTACCGCCAGTTTCAGAAAAAGAAAAATATATAAAAGATATAGAGACAGGGATCCGACCGGGGTTACCGTTCTTTTTTCCACCAAAGAAATGGCCACTGTCTATCACTTTCCGGATATGGGAGTTAAATCTCCCGCTGTTCCGCGCGTGGCTTCGAAATTGGGCAGCGCCCCGGCTAATTTGCCGATAGAATAGCTTATGAATAAGATTAATTTCTTTGCTAAAACTAATTTCCGCAATCAGGAGAGGACGTTCGGGATAAAAAGGGAGGATCGTACCCGCCACATGTATGTCATTGGAAAAACGGGTATGGGGAAAACGAATCTTCTGGAGAATATGGCCATTCAGGATATCCGTGATGGCGAGGGTGTTTGCGTTGTCGATCCGCACGGAGAATTTGCCGAAAAAATGTTGCGAGCCGTTCCGCCCGAGCGTATAAATGACGTTGTCTATTTCAATCCGGCGGACAAAGAATTTCCGGTGGCTTTTAATATTCTGGAAGCGGTTGATGAGGACAAAAAAAATCTGGTGGCTTCGGGTATGATGGGTGTTTTCAAAAAAATATGGCCGGACGTTTGGAGTCCGCGGATGGAATATATTCTCAATAATACAATTCTCGCTCTTCTTGATTATCCTGGCTCAACCATGCTTGGCGTCAACCGGATGATGTTTGACAAGGATTATCGGAAACGCGTTTATCCTAAAATAAAGGATCCGGTGGTCAAATCATTCTGGATCAACGAATTTGACAAATGGGAAGATAAATTCCGAAAAGAAGCAGTGGCGGCCATCCAAAATAAAGTCGGCCAATTTTTGTCTTCTGTCGTCATCCGCCATATTGTCGGCCAGCCGAAATCGACGATCGATATGCGAGAGATTATGGATAACAAAAAAATTCTTATCGTCAATCTTTCGAAGGGCAGGATAGGAGAAGACGCTATGAGACTTTTGGGCGGTATGGTTGTAACAAAGATCCAGCTGGCGGCCATGGGAAGAGTGGATATCAATTCTGAAGATCGAAAAGACTTTTATCTCTATGTCGATGAATTCCAGAACTTTGCCACGGAGTCTTTTGCCAATATTTTATCCGAAGCCAGAAAATATCGCTTGAATCTGATCCTGGCTCACCAATATATCAATCAGCTGGTCTTTGATAATAATTCCGTGGTGCGTGACGCTGTTTTTGGCAACGTCGGAACGATGGTTACTTTTCGGGTTGGGGCGGATGACGCGGAATTTCTGGAAAAAGAATTCGAGCCGGTTTTTATGATGAATGATCTGGTCAACTTGGCAAAATACAATGTTTATCTTAAGCTAATGATTGACGGGATAACCGGCGATGCTTTTTCCGCAACCACTTTACCACCGGCCGATCTGTCGGAGACTACCGGAAATGAAGAAAAAGCTATTAAGGTTTCCCGAGAAAGATATGGAAAAAGCCGAGCGGAAGTGGAAGAAAAGATCGCCCGCTGGAGCGGAATGATGGATATGGAAGAATATGATAATCTGGCCGCTAAAAGAAATAATAATGCCAGTCCGGCCGTCCCTATTGCTCCGCCCAGATTTAATCCGCCTGCAAATCAAGCAGTAACACAAGTCAGAAGAGAAGAAGTCAGAGAAAGAGTAGCTTATACGCCAAGACCAGCTAGTGTTTCTGTTTCGCCTCCAAAACCAGATATAAAACAAAATATTGAGGAAAAACCAATGTTTTCGGCGGTGTGCGACACGTGCGAGGAAAAAATCAGTGTTCCTTTCAAGCCCGATCCATCACGTCCAACTTTTTGCAAAGAGTGCCTGAAGGATTATCAAAGGGCTAAAGCCCGGGCGCAAGCCAAGCCGGATAATTATCAAAAGCCTGATAATCGTTACGAAAAAAGAGAACCGGAAAAGAAAGAATATCAACCGAACGCTTTTGTCCCCAGGGAAAGACCGATGAGTCTCAATCAAATTTCGCATATGGCTCCCAAAAAATTCAAACGCGCGCGGCCACAGGTAAATTTGAGCGAAGTGCGGGAATTAATTGATAAAACTAAAAAAAATGATAACTGACCCAACGCAGATGAGCGACGAAGACAAAAAGAGAAAAAAACATTCCATCGAAATGGAAATGGTCATTTTAGAATCGGACCAAAAAAAGATGATCAGTCAAAAAACGGCGTTGGAAGCAGAAATCAGAAAATTGAAATATGATGAAGAAAGGATAAGGGTGACACTTGATGAAAAGAAAGAAGAACTGGAAAAAGCGACATATATTTTGACTCAAAATGAGGAGGAAGTGAAAAGGCTCAAAAAGCAACTTAATTTGGTAATATAAAAGTATGGCCGCGTCTTATTTAAAAGAAATTGTGACTAAAAGAGCCGAAGATATTAAGTTGGAACTGGCTGGTTCGGAAAAAGATGCTATCTTTTATCTTGACAGAAAGCTAGACCATGAAGATATTGATTTTATCGGCGCCATGACCGAACTCCGGAAGAAATTCGGCAGAAAATTTACCGAACCTGATTACAAATACATGGGCAATGAGATCCATAGGAAATTATATAATAAGCCTTATTTTTAAATACAGAAAATATGACAGCGAAAGAACTTCGTCAGAAATATTTGGATTTCTTTGAAAGCAGGGGACATGCAATTGTTCCAAGCGCTTCTTTGATTCCGGAAAATGACCCTACAACACTCTTCACCGGTTCGGGAATGCAGCCGATGGTGCCATATCTTTTAGGAGAAAAACATCCATTGGGGACAAGAATTACTGATAGCCAAAAATCTTTTCGGACTCAGGATATTGAAGAAGTGGGGGATAATCGGCATACTACTGTTTTTGAAATGTTGGGTAACTGGTCGCTTGGTGATTATTTCAAAAAAGAACAAATAAATTGGATGTTTGAATTTTTGACCAATGAATTAAAACTAGATCCTGACCGTATATATGTAACAGTGTTTAGAGGAAATGAAAAGATAGGAATCCCAAGAGATGACGAATCAGTAAAAATTTGGCAGGAAGTATTTAAAAAATCCGGAATTGAAGCAAGGCCAATTGATTTTTCTGAGCGGGATGGAATGCAGGGAGGAAGAATCTTCTATTACGACGAAACAAAAAACTGGTGGTCGCGCGCCGGAGTGCCAGCCAATATGCCAGTAGGCGAGCCGGGAGGGCCTGACAGTGAAATGTTTTGGGATTTTGGAGTGGAACATAAGTTTCATGAAAATTCCAAATGGAAAGATGAGCCATGCCATATCAATTGTGATTGCGGAAGATTTTTGGAAATCGGAAATAATGTCTTTATGGAGTATGTTAAAACGGAAAAAGGTTTTGAACTTCTGAAACAAAAAAATGTTGATTATGGAGGCGGGCTTGAACGCCAAATCGCAGCTAAGCTGGATACCCCAGATATATTTCTAACGGATATATTTACCCAAGCTATAAAAACAATTGAAAAACTATCAGGCAAGACATATTCTGGCAATGAAGAAGCGTTTCGAGTAATCCTGGACCACCTAAGGGCGTCTACACTCTTAATAGGCGATGGCGCATATCCGTCCAATAAGGATCAGGGATATTTTGTCAGAAGGCTTATAAGGCGCGCTGTTAGATTTGCGCATAAGTTGGGTATAGAAAATAATTTCTGTTCCCAAATCGCGAAAGTTTATATTGAATATTACAAGGATCCATATATAAGTCTTGAAAATGATAAAGAGAAAATTTTTAATGAGTTAGAAAATGAAGAAAATAAATTTAGAAAAACTCTTAAAAAGGGGGAATCTATGATAATAAAATTAGAGGCGCACGATGTTACTGGAGAAGCTGCCTTTGATTTATATCAAACTTACGGATACCCAATAGAAATGGTAGAAGAGGCCGCCAAAGAAAGAGGCCTGAATATAGCAGACAATTTTAAGAATGTATTTCAGCAGGAGCTACAAAAACACCAAGATCTTTCCCGTACCGCTTCTGAAGGAAAATTTAAGGGCGGGCTGGCTGACCACAGCGAAAGGACTACTCAATTGCATACAACCGCGCATTTGATGCTGGCAGGACTGCGAAAAGTGCTGGGTGATCATATCCATCAGAAAGGATCCAATATCAATGGCGAAAGAATCCGTTTTGACTTTTCGCACGGCGAAAAGATGACCGATGAACAAAAAAAAGCAGTAGAAGAATTTGTGAATACGGCCATTAAGGCCGCGGTGCCGGTAACCCTGGAAGAAATGAGCCTAGAAGAGGCGCGGGAAGCTGGGGCGGAAGGCGCGTTTGAGGATAAATATGGTGACCGGGTGAAAGTATATACAATAGTTGGTTTTTCCAAAGAAATTTGCGGCGGCCCGCATGTAGAAAACACCGGCGATATCAAGGGTGTGTTTAAAATCACCAAAGAAGAGAGCTCCAGCGCGGGTGTGAGAAGGATAAAAGCGGTGGTGGAATAAATGTCAGAACCACTGATTATCACATGAACTTGCATGATTTCACTTGATTTTTAAAACTATTAAATAATATGAAAATTGTTACTGATAAAATTACAATAGCTGAATTAAAAGAAATGTCCGGAAAAATGTTTGGTAATCTGGTCAAGGCTGTTGTGGATGTGGAAAAAGAAATTATGGCAGTAGATGCCGAACTTCATGCTGACGAAGAGGCCTTGATGTTGGAAAACGGATCAAAGCAGGAAAATCTTTGGGGGATAAATATTTACCCTGAAATGGAAGGCGAAGATTTTGTGGAATTTGATTCTATGATTAATATCCGTCCGGCGCAAAATAATCGCAGTCGAGGAGTTGAAAGTGAAGAAATGCAAAAAAGGATATTGGAAATTGTTAATAAGCTTGTAACTAAATGAACATTCAACATAAAGAACTAGCCGGTGGACGGTGGAATAAACTTTCTTTTTTTGAGCAGATGGCCAATGTTGGCAGTGAAGTAGAAAGAACAATAAAATGGAAAGACAAAAGTAACAAGGAATATTCTGAACTGGCCTTTTTTCGCGCGCTTGAACTGCTTGATTTGACTATTGCGGATAAAAAAAATATTTCTAAATTAAGAGAGATAGTCAGAGCGCGGGAGGCTCTGGCAGACTATTTTGTCTTTGATAATGAATATCACTCAACAGACAAGTCCTGGCAAAATTATTTTTACGCCTTCAGCTTTGCAGCCAGGCTGAATAACTGACTTATTAGGTAACTATACGATAAAAAGAATGGCCTCAAAAGGGTCTTTTTTCGTTTGACAGGCGGATAAAAATATGCTATAATGGACGGTTAGTTGATCGAACTTTGACAATGAAATATGCCTACATTCGGCCACTTTTTGCCTTTACTTGGTTATCCATTTTGAGGCAAAAATTGGCTGAATGTGGAAGAAAGATAATAAACCCGACAAAATTCATAGGAGAAGAGATGAAAAAGAATCTGATGGTAATTTTTGTTTGTGCAGCGCTGCTTTTTTCTGCAGCCGATGTTTTCGCAGTTTCCACGTCCAGAACGTTTCTGGGCGACAATATTTCGTTGCCCAAAAATTTTGAAAATGAAACCTCAATCAGAGGTTTTTTATATTTCCAAAAAACCCTTGCTTGCTGGTAAAGTTTATGTTAAATTTGGCATAAATGTGATAAAATAAATTTATGGTAAAAATAATCACTGACGAAAAACTAGTAGACGAATTTTTGGAACGCGGTGTGGCGGAAATTTATCCGGATAAAACCACTTTCAAGAAGAAACTTTTGAGCGGAGAAAAAATTCGTGTTTATTGTGGTTTTGATCCGAGCGCGCCGTCACTTCATATTGGAAATGCCATTCTTATCAATAAATTATCTGAACTGCAGAAACTTGGTCATGAAGTGATATTTCTTATCGGTGATTTTACCGGAATGATCGGTGATCCGACAGATAAATCTGCCGTCAGAAAAAAATTGACACGGGAAGAAGTTCTGGAAAACGCTAAAAATTATCAAAAGGAAGCTTCGGCCTATCTGTTTTTTGATAAAGAAAATCCAGCGACGGTAAAATACAACAGCGAATGGAATGATAAACTTTCCTATAGGGATCTTATGGAAGTGGCTTCCAATTTTACCGCCCAGCAAATGTTTGCGCGAGATATGTTCCAGGAAAGGATAAAAAACGACAAACCGATCTATCTCCATGAATTTCTATATCCTTTGGCGCAAGCCTATGATTCAGTGGCGATGGATGTGGATTTGGAAATTGGAGGCAATGACCAGATGTTCAATATGATGTGCGGACGAGATTTAATGAAAGCCATGAAAAACAAAGAAAAATTTGTGCTGACAATGAAGCTCCTGGCTGACAATGAAGGAAAGAAAATGGGAAAGAGCGAAGGAAATGTAGTTTGGCTTTCCGATAGTCCACAGAATATGTATGGCAAAGTGATGTCTTGGCCGGACGGAGTCATTGGGATTGGGTTTGAACTTTGTACGAATATTAAATTTAGCGAGGTAAAAGAAATATATGTTGAACTGGAAGATGGAAAAATTAATCCTAGAGATCTGAAGATGAAGTTGGCGTATGAAATAACCAAAATTAATCATGGAGAGGAAAAAGCTGACGCGGCGCAGGATTATTTTGTAAAAACTATCCAAAAAAAAGAAATTCCGGATGATGTTTCTCCGTCGCTGCCTCCTCCGGGAGAAGTTACTCTTGTAGAATTTTTAGTTAGGGAAAACATGGCCGAAAGCAAGGGTGATGCGCGTAGAAAAATTGAACAAGGCGGAGTAAGTATCGATGGTGAAATAATTAGAGATTACAAAGGTATTATTGATGAAAGTTGGGATGGAAAAATTGTAAAAGTCGGAAAGAAAAATTTTCGAAAAATTACGTTTGAATAGCGATAATTCTTGCAAAATTTACTTTTATCTTTTACTTTTTAATTTTTACCTTGAAAAGTTATCCACAGTTCAAAAAAGGGCATTGACAAATATTCTAAAAGTTTTATATTTAAGACTGTGAGTAGTTTTTAATATAAAAATTAATTTAACTAAAAAAACTATCTAGTAATTTTAAATTTTTTACACTGGATATTTTCCTACAATAAAAAATGGAAGAAACAAATGGGGTAGGGACTACGCAATTTGGTTCCCACCTGACGCTAGACGGTTATGGCGGAGACTTTGACAAATTAAACAGCAAAGAAATAGTGTATAAGTGTCTCGACGAGCTTGTGGAAAAGTTAGGGATGCATAAGCTGACTGAACCGATGGTGGTGGAATGCGGCGCGGTCAATCCCAAAGATTCCGGAGGCTTTTCCGGGTTCACGATGATCATCGAAAGCCACATCAGTGTCCACACATTCCCGTATCGGAAGTTCGTCTCCGTGGATGCCTACACCTGCAAGGGCTCAATTGACAAAGAGTTTGTGGTAAATTATTTTAAAGAAGCATTCGGGCTGAAAGAAGTGGAAATAAACTATATCGTTCGCGGAAAGAAATTCCCGGCAGAAGATATAATCGTCAAAGAAGCTGAAGAAACTGAACGAAGCGGCGTTGGAGCGTTGAATCTGCAAACGGAAAACATCTAGCAATTACATAGCAAAAAAAGCGCCGGGTTTCCGGCTCTTTTTAATTGTCGAAAAACTCTATTTGGTTTATAATAAAGACACAAATACAAAATTTTACAATGGGAATTTTTTCCAAAATTTTAGGTTTTAGCAATATTTCTAACGACTATCTTTTGTCACTGGATATTGGTACAGAAGTGGTGAAAGCGCTCGTTTTTAAGGTGGACAAGGAAACCGGAGACGGAATTGTTTTGGGTGTGGGGCGGGCACGCCAGGGATTGGGTGACATGCATAGTGGCGCCGTGTCTGATATTTCCGGCGTCATCGAAAATTGCCGGCGGGCGATCGAAATCGCCAAAACTATGGCCGGAGTGAAAAAAGCGGAAAAAGCCGTTGTGGGAATTGCCGGAGAACTGGTAAAGGGAACAACTACCACAGTGCACTATGAAAGGATAAAGCCGGAGATCAGGATTGATTTGCCGGAATTGAAAAATATAGTCCAGAAAGTCCAGTGGAAAGCTTTTGACCGCATACGCCAGCAATTGGCTTGGGAAACGGGACATAGTGAAATTGAAGTGAAACTGATAAATGCCGTCATTGTCGATGTCAGGATTGATGGCTATAAAATTACCAATCCGGTCGGATTTCAGGGGCGGGACGTTTCTATCGCTATTTTTAACGCTTACGCGCCAATGGTTCATCTGGGGGCTTTGCAAACTATTGCTGACGAATTAAAGTTGCAACTTATAAATATTGCCGCTGAACCATACGCGGTCGCCAAATCAATGGGTGTGGAAGAAATTACTGATTTTTCTGCCGTATTTATTGATATTGGTGGCGGAACAACAGACATTGCCATTGTTCGCAATGGCGGATTGGAAGGAACAAAAATGTTCGCGCTCGGTGGCCGGGCTTTTACCAAAAGACTGTCAAGAGATTTAGGCATGAATTTTGAAGAGGCGGAGCTTTTAAAAATACGCTATGCCGAAGGGAGATTATCGCCTGACGTCAGCGCCAAGATAGAAAAAATTCTGGAAGATGATTGTAATGTCTGGGTTTCGGGAGTGGAACTTTCGCTTGCTGAATTTGCCGAGGCTGATCTTTTACCTTACCGTTTCTTTTTATGTGGCGGGGGGTCGGGTCTTCCTGGGATAAGAAAAGCGCTTCTTTCTACCGCGTGGAGAAAAAATATGCCGTTTGCCAAAGATATTGAAGTTGGATTTCTGCAACCTAAAGACGTGGCCAATATCCATGACAAGACCGGAGCTTTGAAAGATCCGCAGGACATCACGCCAATGGGGCTGGCCAATCTGGCGCTTGATCTGGTCGGAGAAGAAAAGGTGATGGCGGGGATATTGCGAAGAGCGGTAAAGATGATACAGAAGTAGTCTGAACCACTGATTATCACTGATTTTCACATGAAGACACATGAATTTTGATAAGCAAGTTAGCATTTTAAAAAGCTAAAAGCCATTTATTAAAAATCAGAGAAATAAATAAAAAAATGAACACCACTAAACTTCACGTGAAATCAGTGTTTTCGTGTGAGAATCAGTGGTTCAGACAATTATGCATCAAACATTTTATATTGACATCGATGAAGAGATAACTTCAGTCGTGGAGCGTCTCAAAAAAGCTCGCGCCAGCGAGATTATTATGGTTGTTCCGAAAAGGGCGCTTCTGATTCAGAGCATCATTAATTTGCGGCTTTTGAAAAAAGAAGCAGAAGGAATGGGACTCCAACTGATGATTGTCACGCAGGATAAACTGGGAAAACTCCTTATTGAAAAAGCCGGAATTCTGGTTCAGCAGAAACTGGATGACGCGGATGATGAAATAGTGGACATTAGAGATAATAGTTCCGGCTATCACCAGGAAAATAGTTCGGAATTGCCTTCTGAAAAAAAAGATCCTTCCGATGGCAGGCTGGATAAACTTGGTTCAGACAGCTATTTCCATAGCGCGGGAGCGCCAAAGGAAAAGCCAAAAGATAAAATATATGCTCTGGCCGGCAATGAAGCGGCGGAAAAAATAACCAACAAGGAATTGGTGACAGAAATTGGAAAAGATATCAGAAAAAATTCTCCCAAAAGAATGGATTTGGGAATTGGCGCAAACACAAAGACAATTGCTAGCGGATTAGATAAACCGGACAGCTTATCCTGGGAGCCGGAAGCGGGACAAGTGGGCAAATATTTTTTGGGGGACAATAAGAATAGTTCTTTTGATCAGGATAAAAAGATAGAGCATTTCTTTCATCCGGAACACGATACCCAAGCGCCCAGGCCTGAAAAGATCAGAAAAAAGATGGATTTTTCCAAGCTGAAAAGGGTGGTTTTGGCGATTGTCATCATAGCCATACTTTTTGGTCTGGGAGTGGCGGCATATGTCTTTATTCCTAAGGCTGACATATCTTTGGCCATCAAGCAAAAAATAAAAGAGCAGGATTATACTTTGAAGGGAGATGCGGCGAAGTCCGGTATTGATATAGAAAACGAAATCATCCCGGTAAAAATAGTGGAGATAACCAGTGAGGCGACCAGGGATTTTCCCACAACCGGCTCCGGGAAAAAATCGGTTTCAAGCCAGAAAGCGCATGGAACGATAACTATATACAATGAATTTAGTTCTTCCCCTCAGTCGCTGGTGGCGACCACCAGATTTTTGAGCGACAGTGGAAAGCTTTTCCGACTGGTGGGTGCTGTAACTGTTCCTGGAACATCGAGCGTGAATGGAGAAACAAAACCAGGGGCGATCGAAGCAGAAGTAGCGGCTGATCAGGCCGGAGAAGATTATAACATCGAACCGACAAAATTTTCCATTCCTGGTTTCAAGGATAATGGTAATGACAAATATACCAAAATTTACGCCAAATCAACCAAAGCCATGAGTGGAGGAGGCAGCTCCACTGCATCAAACGGAGAAGCAAAGGCTATCACCACGGACGACATAGCCAAAGCCAAAAGCGAAATACTCGTTGACCTGAATAAGGATGCCAAGGATAAAATTTCAGCCGGATCCGCTGGCATGGTCGTTTTGAATGATGCTATTAATAATGATGAAGCAACATATAAGACTTCTAATTCAGTGGGTGAAGTGGTTGATAAATTTCAGATCATTGCAAGTTCGCGTTCACAGGCCATTGTTTTTAACGAGAAAGACTTGAAAGAATTGATCAGCGCGCTTCTGGCCAAATCAGCCGGAGGAACTAAGATGGATTCAAGCGAGATTTCACTGGAGTATGGCAAGTCATTGCCTGATTTCAAAAATAAGACACTCGATATCAAAGTGCACGCCGTGGGCAAAATCGGAGGCGGAATAGATCTGGAAAAATTCAAGAAAGAAATAGAGGGAAAAAACAACGATGAGTTTGAAAGTTACTTGAGTAATTATCCGGACATTACTAAAGCGGAAGTTACTTATTGGCCGCCATTTATTTCCAAAATTCCGAGATTTTCTCAAAGAATAGGAGTGACTCTTGACACATCTCAATAATTGCCTTAAGATAATAAAGGAATTTGTAAAACAGAATATTCACACATAAATAGAGGGAATTTCCTGGATTCAGGAATTTGGAATGACTCACGCTTCCCGGGGCTTTTTTACGAGCTCTGGAAGTCCGTCTATTTTTTTGTTTTTCCGAGATTTTATATGGTAAATGATAAAGAATTAGTCAAATTTGAAGGAGTGGTCGAGGAAACCTTGCCCAGCACTACTTTTCGAGTGAAATTAGATAATGGACACGAAATCCTGGCTCATATTTCCGGCAGAATGAGAGTAAACTATATCCGGCTTATTCCGGGCGACCGGGTGCTGGTGGAAATGAGTCCCTATGATCTGACTAAGGGAAGGATAACCCAGAGATTAAAATAAACCTATGAAGGTGAGAGCTTCTGTCAAAAAAATTTGTGATAAATGCAAAACAGTAAAGCGTAAGGGAAAACTTTACGTGATTTGTTCTAATCCAAAACATAAGCAAAGACAGGGATAAAACTATGTTACGAATATCGGGAGTAAATATTCCAGACGACAAAAGAATAGAAGTATCTCTAACCTATATCTATGGCATAGGACAGTCTACTGCGACCAAAATTCTGGAAGAATTGGAAATCGACACCTTGAAAAGGACTAAAGATCTGACAGAAGAAGAGCAGAATAAAATCAGAACTCATGTAGAAAAAAGGATAAAGGTAGAAGGGGAATTAAAATTGGCCGTGCGGGATAACGTAAAAAGACTGAAAGAAATTGGGTCTTACCGGGGGACAAGACATCAGAAGGGCTTGCCAACGAGAGGTCAAAGGACTAAAACCAATACCCGAACAGTGAGAGGAAATGTGAGACGAACGATGGGATCAGGAAGAGTGAAGACGGAGAAAACTTAAAACGATGCTAATCCACGAATAAAGGCGAATCTGCGAATTGCTAATAATTCGCAATTAGCGGATTAGCGTATATTAGCAGATTAGCATCACTTAAAATTATGTCTGAAAAAGAAATTAAAACCGAAGAACTCAAGGAAACAGTTGAAAAGACTGAAAATTTAGCAGTGGAGGAAAAAGTAGCACCATCTGACGCGGAAAAAAAGAAGAAAGCCAAAAAGATCAAAAGGCAAATTTCCAAGGGAAAGGCTAGTATCAAATGCACCTATAATAATACCATGGTCACTCTTTCTGATTCTAATGGACAGGTTTTGGCCTGGGCTACATCAGGGCTTCTGGGATTTAAGGGTGCGAAAAAAGCGACTCCTTATGCCGCGACTCAAGTAGTGGCGAACGTTGCAGAAAAAGTGAGAAAATATGGCCTCAAGGAATTGGAAGTTTATGTAAAGGGCGTAGGTTCGGGAAGGGAAGCTTCAATAAGAGCTTTAGCTAACAATGGATTCGATCTGATTTTAATAAAAGATATAACACCAATTCCACATAACGGATGCCGGCCGAAAAAGCCAAGGCGAGTATAAATTTATGGCAAGAAACACAGATCCAAAATGCAGACTTTGTCGAAGAGCCGGAGAAAAGCTCTTTCTTAAGGGTGACAGATGCGCTTCGCCCAAATGTGGCATCGTTCGAAAAGCTTATGCTCCCGGAATGCACGGAAAAAAGATGAGCCGCAACAAAAGCGAATACGGAGCGCAATTGGCTGTGAAACAAAAAATCAAAAGAATTTATGGAGTGATGGAAAGACAATTTAGAAAACATTTTGATGAGGTGAAGAATAAAAAAGGAATTACCGGAGACCTTCTGCTCGCGCGATTGGAAACACGACTGGATAACGTAGTCTACAGACTGGGTCTTGCCAGTTCCCGGGCGCAAGCCAGGCAAATAGTAACTCACGGCCTCATCGCTGTTAATGGCAAAAAGGTTGATATTCCTTCATATCAGGTGAAAGTTGGCCAGATAATTTCCGCCAGCGCCACTAAAAAAGACAAAAATTATTATAAATCATTGGAACAGGCTATAAAAAACAAGAAAGATTTTCCAAGCTGGTTGAGTTTTGACGCCGGGAAAATGGAAGGAAAGATTATGTCCTCTCCTACGCGTGACGATATGGGAGTGATGCTGGACGCGCAGGTTGTCGTTGAATATTATTCCAGGTAATTAATTATAAAAAAATTATGCAAGCTATTACACTTCCTCAAAAACCGAAGTATAAGGATGAGGGGAATAACATGGGAAAATTTGAAATTGAAGGATGCTACCCGGGTTATGGAACAACTCTGGGAAATGCGCTTCGACGCGTGCTTCTTTCCTCGCTTTCCGGCGCGGCTGTTGTTTCTGTCAAAATCAAAGGCGTGAAACACGAATTTTCTACCATTCCTAATGTTCAGGAAGATGTTATTCAGATCATATTAAACTTGAAACAGGTCAGATTTAAGCTACATAAAGACGAACCAGCCAGGGTGACACTAAAAGTTAAGGGTGAAAAAGAGATAAAGGCCGGAGCTATCACTTGTTCTTCGGATGTGGAAATTGTGAATCCGGAAGCGCATATCGCGACCATTACCAGCGCTAAAGGTGAAATTGAAATGGAAATGGAAGTGGAAAGTGGCATTGGTTATGTTCCAGTGGAGCAACAGGAAAGAGAGAAAAAGGAAGTGGGGACGATCGCGCTTGATGCCATTTATACTCCAATAAAGAGAGTCAACTATACTATTGAGAATATGCGAGTGGGGAAAAGAACTGATTTTGAAAGGATTAATCTGATCGTGACAACGGATGGAAGCATTGCTCCTCAGGAAGCTTTTTCCAAGGCGGTCAATATTCTTGCGGAACAGTTTGAGGTATTGAAAAAACTCGATGAAAAAGATGAAAAAGAAGAAGTGATTGAGGAAAAAGACGAAAAGGATGAAAAAGTCGAAAAAGAGGAAAAAATTGACGATCCGAAAGAAGTTTTAGTCACCGACCTCAAAAGTCTTTCTACCAGAACTTTGAATGTTCTGGAAAAAAGCAAAATCAAGAATCTGGGAGGAATTTTAAAGCTCACCGAAGATCAGCTGAATGATTTGGAAGGAATGGGAGGCAAGGGGATAAAGGAGATAAAAAAAGCTATTGGGGATTATGGATTTAATCTTAAGAAGTAAGAAGAAAGAAGTAAGAAGAAAGCGAATATGAGACACCAAAAACATGGAAGAAAATTTGGCAGAGTGAGAAATCAAAGAAAGGCGCTCCTGAAAACGATGCTGGGGAGTTTGATTATGCGTGAAAAAATCCAAACAACCGAGGCCAAAGCTAAGGAACTGAAAAGCAAGATCGACCGAATCATCAACAAAGCGAAAAAGACGAAGAATAAGGATATGAAAGTGGCTATCATCAGGGATTTGAAAGATAGCATCCCGATGATGGCGGTAAGCAAATTAATTACCAAAGACTTTATAGCTAAAGTTGAAGGAAGAACCAGTGGATATTCACGAGTGATCCGATTGCCAAGAAGAAAGGGTGATGGAGCAAGAATGGCAGTAGTGGAGTTAGTTTAATAGCGATACGAATGACACGAATTGCATACGAATGCCACGAAGGAGTCAATTAGTATCATTCGCATGTAATTCGTAGATTAGTATCGCTTTGAAGGAAATTTATGAAACCGATCAGTCGAAAATATCATTTGTTTAATGCCGAAGGGAAGACTCCTGGACGAATGGCGACAGAGATCGTAAAGGTTCTCCGTGGCAAGAACAAGGTTGATTGGACTCCACATATTGATGCGGGAGATTTCGCCGTGGTTATCAATTCTGATAAGATAGCGGTTCTTGGTGGAAAAGAAAGCAAAAAAACCTATTATCATTTTAGCGGATATCCGGGAGGAATCAGCGCCATAAAATTAAAAGACCAGATTGTGAAGGACTCAAGAAAAGTTATCAAGGACACTCTTTATGGAATGCTTCCGAAAAACAAACTGCGCGACCGGATGATGACGAGACTTTTAGTGTATAAAGATGATAAGCATACACATAAGATAGAGATAACGCATTAATTTAAAATTTTAAATTTAGAATTTTAAATCAAATCTTAATTTTAAATTTAAAATTAAATCATTTAAAATTCATTTCAAATTTCAAATTTAGAATTTAAAATTATTAGATATATGGTTACAAAGAAAGTTAAAGAAAAAGCAGAACCCAAAGAAGAAGCAAAAGCTTCCCGGTATTTTTACGGTCTCGGAAAAAGAAAAACAGCTATTGCGCAGGTGCGGATCTACGTAGCCGGGAAAGAAGGAAAGGGAGTTGTGGTCAATGAAAAATCATTTGAAAAATATTTTCCGATCGCGCGTCTACGAGATCTGGTGAAAGAGCCCTTAGCTTTGGCCGGACAAGACGCCAAGTTCGATGTCAGCGCCAGAGTTCACGGTGGGGGAGTGAATGCCCAAGCGGAAGCTATCAGACTGGGAATTTCTCGGGCGCTTATTGAATTCAACCCCGAACTGCGAAAATCACTCCGAGACAATGGATTTTTGACCCGTGATTCCAGGATTGTGGAACGAAAAAAACCAGGTTTGCGAAAAGCCCGAAGAGCGCCACAGTGGGCAAAACGCTAATTTTGAGTACATTACATTTATATATACCAAAAATCCTGTGAAAGCGGGATTTTTGGCTTATATAGGGGATAATATGATCTTATGTTTGACAAAATGGTTAAAAAGGAGTATAATGTAAGGTTGAACATTAAAAATTTATACCTAGCCATTTAACAGCCATTTTCTGGCCAGCTCTACGTCGTGTAGAGGCAGCCGGAAATGTGCTGTTAAAAACAAATGAAAGGTAGAGACAATGGAAAACGTACTCGAACTTTTTAGTAAAGGCAAGGATCTTTCTGCTGATTTGGCAGAAAAAGTTGAAAAAGTTTGTTTGATTGTTGAAAGGTTGGACAAGTTTAAATCTGGTGAAGAAAGAAGAATTTTGTGGGAAGAATTTGAAGACATGCTCGGAATTGAAGTCGAGATATGTCATCAAGTAATAAAGGATGATGAGACCGGAGAAGTGATTGATGAATACGTCGAGTGTTCAGTCAATCAACGCCCGGACAACCTTTTCTGGCACCTCTGTCAGAACTTGCCCTCACTTTACACGGTTGATTGGACTGAAGGAAGGGATTACGTCATTCTTCCTAATGGTTTTGTAATCGAGCTGTGTAGCACTGGACTGTATTATTCGAAAAACATCAATTCGCTCACGAATCGGATTCTTGATGAAATCAAGAGTCAAGAAGAATATCGAAAAGAATGTGAAGAGTCGGAGCGAGAGTATTACTCCTCAGAAGAATGTCGGGAGTGGTACAAGAAGTAGGAACTATTATATCGAAATTGAGTACTGCAAAGAAGCCGGATAGTAGAAAAATAGAAACTTGATTTTGTTTAATTAGGCTAAGAGCACAAGATTAGAGAAATGGGTCTAATCTTATCAATCCCTAGGATTTACACCGCGCTTGTAAGTCCTTTTTTATTTTCCAAAACAAAACCGCCCTTTTGAGGCGGATTTATTTTGTTAGAGTTGTATGTTATTTCTTCTTTTTCTTGGAAATTGTCTTTTTGATCTCCGGTTTGGTTTTGACGCGTTCTTTCTTTTTCGGTTTCGCAGCCAATTTCTTGGCGGCAATTTCTGTCAGTTTCTTGAAGCGGTCAACTCGTCCGGCGGTGTCCATCAGCTTCTTTTTGCCGGTATAAAATGGATGGCAAGCGGAGCAGATTTCCACTTTCATTTCCGGCATAGTTGAGCCGGCGGTAATGACATTGCCGCAAGCGCAAGTAATTTTGGCGTTTTTGTAGTATTTGGGATGAATATTCTTTTTCATGATATCTCTACGAATTACGAATCTGTACGAATGTACGAATTACGAATCCTGTTAAAATCTAGTTTTAGTTACTAAATTAGCCTATCACAAGGGTTTAAAATTGACAAGAGGCGCCGGAGTTGATATATTGTATTAGTACCATTTGGTATAAAACACATACTTATTTAGGCTTTATCCTGTCCCGCCATAATTTTGCGAAGCAAAACTAAAGCGGGTTATTAAAGCCATACAGCAAATAAGTAGAGGATAATTAATTAAGGAATAAACAATATGACAAATGGAAAAAACGCTCCAAAAGCGGAGCAGGAAAGTGCCGGCCAGGTGAAAAAATCTGCCGGGTGTTTTGACGGTTTTGATTTTTCGTCGCTCGAAATCAAAATTGAAGACATGTTCAAGGGCGGCGTCCATTTCGGACACAATAAGTCCAGGAAAGATCCGAGGATGGATCAATATCTATTTGGCGTCAAAAATGACATCAGCATCATCGATCTGGAAAAGACTGAAGAGAAACTGAAAGAGGCGATGGAGTTTGTCACTAATACAGTGGCTGAAGGGAAAAATATTCTTTTTGTCGGAACGAAAAAACAAGCTCAAAAAATGATTGTGGAAGCGGCCAGGATTTGTGAGATGCCCTATGTCAGTGAAAGATGGCTGGGGGGAACATTCACTAATTTCGACATCATCTCCAAGAGAACGAAATTTTTGCGTGATGGTCAGGAAAAGATGAAAAGAGGGGAATATACCCACTATACAAAATTTGAGCAGATGAAAATTGCCGAAGAGCTCAATCGATTGGAATCAAGAATGGGCGGGATAAAAGAGATGGTAAAATTGCCCGGAGCTATATTCATCGTCGGCGTCATTGAAGACGATCTGGCCATCAAGGAAGCGACAGCCAAAAATATTCCCATCGTGGGGCTGGTTGATTCCAATGTCAATCCGGAGCGTGTCACGTATCCCATTCCGGCCAACGAAGACGCGCTGTCTTCGATAAAGCTAATGCTGGCCTATATGGTGAAAGCAGTATTGGAGGGAAAAAATAACGCGGTAGTGGCAAAAGCTAAGGAAGAGAAAGAAAAAATCAAGGAGGAGAAATAAATTTAAAAATCACAAATCCAAAATTACAAATCACAAATAAATTACAATATCAAAATCCAAAATTAAAAACCGTTTTGGATTTAGAAAATTAGAGTTTTGAATTTATTTGGAATTTGGCGCTTGAGATTTGGAATTTAATAGCATGTTGGATAAAATTAAAAATTTACGAGAAAAAACCGGCGCGGGAATGGTGGAGATCAAAAAAGCGCTTGAAGAAACAGGTGGAGATGAGGCGAAAACTCTCGAAATTCTAAGAGCTCATGGGCAGGAAAAGGCTCAAAAAAAATCCGACCGGGTCGCCGGCGAGGGTTTTATCGTTTCCTATGTTCATCCCAATGGGAAAGTTGGATCTATGGTGAAACTAATGTGTGAGACAGACTTTGTGGCTATGAATGATGATTTCAAAAATCTTGCTCGTGACATCGCTATGCATGTGGCGGCGATGAATCCGGAAGATGCGGTCGCGCTTCTTGCTCAACCGTTCGTCAAGAATCCTGAAATAACCGTCGGAGAGCTGATCATTCAAAACATTTCGAAGATTGGTGAGAATATCCAAGTGGGAGAATTTTCAAGAATGGAAATATAATTATTGCCAGAAGTATTATGCCTAAATTTTTGATAAGAGTTTATTCCTGGGAAACGCCGAAGGTATATTTTTCCGAGATCGTTCTGGCCAAAGGGGAAAGCGTCATTGTAGCTACTGATTTTTGCAATGAATTGGGAATAGTTGAAGAGGCTGCCACGGAAAATAAGGAAGAAGCGGCGTTAAAAATATTACGGGTGGCAACATCCAGAGATAGAGAAGTTTTTTCCGGATATGAAAAAGAAGGGCCGCAACTAATGTCTGTTTGCCGGGAAGAAGCAAAGAAAATGAATTTGGAAATGAAAGTAGTTGACGCGCGAGTCAGTCTTGACGGAAAGCAGGTGATATTTGTTTTCACGGCTGACGGACGGATCGATTTTCGGGAGCTGGTCAAAAAACTTTCCAAAGATCTGAAGAAAACTATCCGAATGCAGCAAATCGGTTCACGAGATGAGGCAAAAAAATTAGGCGGATTTGGAATATGTGGAAGGACTTTGTGTTGTGTTAATTCCAAGGGAAATATTCCGTCCATTTCTACTGATATGGCCAGGATCCAGCAAATTTCCCATCGCGGCGCGGAAAGAATTTCCGGGCTTTGCGGACGCCTCATGTGTTGTCTGGCTTATGAAACGGAACAATACAAAGAAATGATGGCCGGTATGCCTGAAATGTACAGCGTAGTTAATACTAAAGAAGGCAGAGGGACAGTCATTGAAATCAATGCTATCGAGCAGAAGATAAAGGTCAAATTGGAAAAAGGAGAATATATCACCATAACCAAAGAAGATTTGAAATAACATATGGCTTATTCCATTATACCTCCAATAGTAGTAGTCTTGAGCCTTATCGGTATAATTTTGTTTTTGATGAAAAAGGCTCCGCAAGTGAGACAGCTGAGAGAAGATGTTTCGAAGAGAGAATCGGGCGTCCTTTCTCCGGTAGCCAATGGCATTTCCAACGGATCGAAAATGCAATCAGTGAAACACGGATTTTTTCTGACACTGGAAAAAATGACAAGAAAATTCAAGGTGATGTTTTTGAAGCTGGAAAATAAATTTACCTCATGGAACGAATCGATGAGGCAAAAGAGAAAAAATCATTCAGAAGAGGCAATGCCGAAAACGGATCAGCATAACGAAGTTTTTTCCGGTGACTTCAGACGCTCAGAAGATAATACTCAAAAAGTTGGCAGAAGAGGAATTTTCGTTCGGGAATCACTGGAAGAAAGGCTGAATCGTCCGATGGTGAGCGAAAAAGCAGTTATGCCGGAAGCGATACAACCGGAAATAAAAGACAGATTTGAAAAATTGCTCATCGAAAGGATCGCCGTCAATCCGAAAGACACCGAAGCTTATGAACGGTTGGGTGAATATTATTTTGAAATCCGCAATTACAATTATGCCAAAGAATGTTTCAAGCAAGTGATCAAGCTCAATCCTGCCAACCAGGATGCCAAGAACCGGATGAAGAGATTGGAAAAGATTTTGTCGAGATAAATTCTTTTTGTCAATGTGCCGAAGTAGCTCAATGGTAGAGCAGCGCTCTTGTAAAGCGAAGGTTGGGGGTTCAAGTCCTCTCTTCGGCTCGTTAAAATAAAAATAAAATGCACATAAAAACAAAAGGATATATTGCAGAAATGTATGTAACGGCGCGGCTAATTGAAGACGGATGGCGAGTGTTGCATCCAATCGGAGAAAATAATCGGTATGATCTGGTTGCTGAACGCGACGGAAAATTTATCAGAATCCAGGTTAAATATGTGACACCTAAAAAAGGTGTTTTGGATGTAAATTGCAGAAGTAGTAATAATTGGTCAGTTTTGCATTATTCAGCTAAGGAAATTGATGTTATAGCAGCTTATAATGCGCAAACCAGAGATATCTATTACATACCAGTTTCAAAAATAAATAGAAGTTTGATAAAATTAAGAATATTTCCAACAAAAAACAACCAGAAGATAAATATTAATTCAGCAGAAAAATTTTTAAAATTAGAATATTAATATATGGGTGTGTCGCATAGTGGCAATTGCTCCTGACTGTAAATCAGGCGTCCTACGGACTTCGCAGGTTCGAGTCCTGCCGCACCCACATAAAATAAATAGTTTGCCGTTGTTTCGATGTCGGGATTGCCGAGATAGCTCAGTTGGTAGTCGCCTCATCGGCGACCTGCCGAAGAGGCAGGAGCACGTCCTTGCCTGATTTCGTTTAATGCCCAGGTAGTTCAGTGGCAGAACGCTTCCATGGTAAGGAAGAGGTCGAGAGTCCGATTCTCTCCCTGGGCTCAAGTTTAATAAAATTAATTGTATCCCTCATCCGTCTCCGACTATCCGTCGGAGCCACCTTCTCCCAGAGGGAGAAGGGGATTTGAAGGGACTGAATATATGGCGCGAGAAAATTTGGTGAAAATGCGATGCTCCGATTGTAAAAGTATCAATCATTTCACAACCAGAAACAAGAAAAAAATCAAAGAGAAATTGGAACTAAAAAAGTTCTGCAAAAAATGCCGGAAAAATACCGTGCACAAAGAGATGAAATAAGTGAGTGTCCGCCTTCGCTCTTTTCGAGCTTCGGCGGGACGAAGGCGGGATTCGTACAGTGGTAGTACATCGGTCTCCAAAACCGACGACGTAGGTTCGATTCCTACATCCCGTGCCAACGTGTAATCAGCGAGCTTAATTGCTCGCTTTTTACTTTGTTAGAGCCACTTTCTCTCGGTTCTAACCCTTCATATTCACTATGCAAGGCAGGATACTTGTTTGTGATAGGCACAAACCAATCTTTGGCTTGAATGGCGGATATTTTGTCTTTTATGGCGTGGTTCGAGCCTAAATGCAAAATAAGCTCTCGTTTGCCCTCAAGGTCTCTTTTGAGAAATTCATTATGGGCGTAAGCCGCAAAAGAAAATGTCTTTTCCGTGAGCTCCAGCGTTTTTTCTTTGTTTTCTTCGGCGTGTTTCAGTTTATCCTCAAACTGGGCGATATTTTTCTTTAGCGTTTCCCGTTCAACTACAAATTCATCATCGGTAATCAAATTTTTATAACGCATAGCCGTGAGGCTGGCAAGCTGATTTTTAGTTTCCGAAAGCGTTCTCTCTTGCATCTCTTTTATTTTCTTCTCGTTATCAATCTCGGTGCCCTTTTTACTTTCGATAACTTCCAACGCCCAAGACAAAAATTCGGGAATCATTTCGTATTTTTCCAGTTCATATTCCAGTTGCTCAAAAAGTTTTCTTTCCTCTAAAACTTTATTCTGCGTGCATTTTCTTTTTTTACTCTTTCTGGTGCAGTGATAATACGTATAGGCTCTTAGCTCGCCCGTGCTTTTAATGAGTTTATATTTTGTCTCTGCGGTATACATACAGCCACATTCCGGACAGCGGAACAAGCCAGTGAAAGGGAAATGGTGTTTTTTGGGTCTGGGTTTTCCCGCTCGTCCCAAAATGGCTTGAGCTCGGTCATATTCTTCGAGCGTTATCATTGGGGTGTGTTTTCCTGGATATTGTATGTTATTGTGTTCGATAATTCCTGCATAAAAGATATTGGTAAAAATTTTATACATACCGCTCATTGCTAATGGCTTGTCTCCTAATCTCTTTTTCTTTATTGTCCGGAATCCCCATTCATTATTGAGCTTATTAAGGACTTGAGGCACTGTGTAATCACCAGTAAGCATTAAATCCCAAGCTTTACGAAGCAATCTGAATCGCAATGGGTCTATTGGCATTGTGTGCGTTGCCAAATCATTTAAATAGCCTGTAGGTGCCATTCCAGGTCTCCACCCATCCTCTCGTTTCTTCTGGTTTCCTCTTTTAACAACCGTGCTTAAATCTCGAGAATACTGGTTAGCCATTCCACTTTCAACACTAAAAAGCAATACATTGTCCTCGGGTTTGTATTCCTTTTCTATTGTTTGGATTGATTTAATAACTCCTTGTTGCAAGAGCCAGCTTATTTTCCCGCTGTCTATTGGATTTCTGGAAAGACGGTTAAGGTGCCAGCATAAAATGCCATCCGCCTCTCCACTTTCAATTCTTTTTATCATCTCATCGAATAGGGGACGATTGTTCGGTTTTTTGGCGGACTTTGATTCTTTGTAGGTATTCTTCACATTAAAGCCCCTGTCCTTGGCTAATCGCTCCAGGCTTCCAACTTGGTCTTCGATTGATTGCACCTGGCGGTCTTCGCTTTCTGAAGATTTTCGAGCGTAGAGAAAATATTTTATTTCTTGCGGTTTAGTTGTTGCCATATGATTATTATAATAATTTATTACTGATATAATTTTACCAAAAACGATTAGTTAAATTACATTTCAGGAAAAATGTGAAAAATTTTTGGAAAATTTATTGATGTTTTCATTATCAACGAAAAAGTCGACTAAAAATATCCGGAGGCTCTTTTACGGGTATTATTTTTTTCTTATGACGTAACTGCTCGAGTTTTTGTGTAATTTCTTTCATCCCGAGGATTCCACCCACGCCCCTAATTTCATTGATAGCCAGTTTTATATCTTCTTTCTTATAATATGTCTTATAAAATGACAAAGCCTTATTGGTTTCAGATTCTTCTGTATTTATTTTTTTTGGCTCGATTTCATCATATGATTTAATCCTATGATTTACAGGGTCAAATTCTACCTTAGTTGCGAGTTCATTTTGACTCTCTACCTTGTCCATTTTGACACTAGGCTCCAGATAGATGTTTTCCTTTTCAAAGCCAGGAAGCTTTTTCCAGACGGAAGTATCCAGAAGATAATAATTATTTACCATTCTTTTTCCAGGACGATTTACAAAAATCAGGTTGTACCTCTCAAGTTCTTTTAAGCCCTTCGATACGTACCGATTGTTGCAAATCCCGCCCTCTCTAACGATTTTTTCCATTCCTGGGAAGCACGCCTGAGTTTTTGCGTTAGCGTGTTTTGCTAATGAAAAATAAACCAGCGTAGCGTGCTTCGAAAGATTTTTGGCGTATCCCCATTCGTAATACTCATTGTCCACAAAAAATCTCTTTTGCTTGCCCTTTCTTCTAATCGGAAAATCAGGAGAAAACCCTCCGTGAGTCATTTTGAAAGCGGTGCTTCTGATTATTTTGTCTATACGTTTTATTTCACTCATATTATTTTCATTTCCCGCCGCCTTTTTTGTAATAGCTTAAATTCCCGTTCCATCATCGGTTTATAAGTAAGCTCGACCTCACGTACAAGGCTTTCTGCCTGTTCGTGAGCCTCACTTAAATCAAGCTCCTTCCCGAGAAGCTCTCTATATAAAATCTGAAATTTTTTGATTTGTTTATCGGATAACGACATTTTTTGAAAATTAAAAATAGGCTATGTTTCAAGCCTACTTAAATTAAAAATGATTGTCGTTCTAGTCCGAGTGTTTCTTACATTTCTATGTGAATTTCTTAATACTTCTTAATGTTTCTTACTCGTCGATGTTTTTTAATTTTGCAATCCCTTCAGCAAGTTTATCTGGGTCTATGCTAAATTCTTCTATTTTATCTTTGGGAATGAAATTTCTAAATTTTACAGCATTCATTGAAACCTCAAAAAATAATTTCCGTATCTCATTGTTAAATCCAAGGTCGTTTAATATATGATGAAAGTCTTTTCCGATGGTCGCTTTCTCATTTTTTTCAATTTCATCCCTACGAATCAGTCTGTTGGGATTGCAAAAGACGTAGTTAAAAAAGTGGTCATTTTCTGACTCAAAGTTCGGCTTAGAAAGTTTATATTTATCATCCAGCGATATAGTTCTGTCTTCTTTGATGCTTATGTAATGACAATCCTTTTTGTTTATACGTCTTTCAAATTTTATTCCGTGTTCTTCACATAATTTGTCAAACCCAGGGCTTATTATTTTAATATCATACCAATTCGTTTTATTTTTATTTGCCTTTGCTCCATTTCTTGATTTTTTTCTGCTCAAAATTTTTATAGCCTCAAAAACTTCTAAAACTTTTTCGACTATGTCTCTCTGGGTTTCTGGAAGTGGGTCTGTTTCTTGCGTATCAATCTTGTACCACGTCCTGTCGCTTATTTTGGGATAATTTTCAAAATTATTTACAATTTTTTCAAGTACCCATTTTCTTTGTCGGGCTGATACTGAACTCATATTTTTTATATTATTATTGATTCTTATATCCTTAACTTACCTCAAATCCGCCTTAAAATCAACTGAAAAACTTGATATTCTGGCTTTTTTGTAGTATCTTATAAGTGTTCACCTGCAGCAAATTTTTCGTGAGGAAAACTGCCTTTTCTATCCGATTACGGGTAGTAAGCGGCGGTCGAGTTCCATAATCGGACTTCCTCACGGATTGTCTGTTGTGGGTGAACGGCTCGGTCGTCGCTTTTTGTTTTGGCTAAATATTTATTTTAATATGATGAAAACTAAAATTCTGCCGATTATCATTGGTTTAGGAATCGGAGTCGTAATATCTCCCGTCCTGGGAATGGCAATCAGCCCAACTAGAAATCTAATTATGAAACTGGCTCCCCAAGAAGCTATCTTGAGCTTGGCAGATAAAATCAAACAAAAGGAGACGAGCGAACAACAAAAATTAAGTTCTGAAGAAAAAGTCCAAGAAGTAATTCAGGAATCACAACCTGCAGAAAGTATTACGGAACCTCGACAGGAAATTATTCCCGCAGTTCAATCAGAAAACGACAAGGGACAGATAGAAGCCTGCCAAAATGCCAAAACCGAATGTGAGAAAAAAATAAAAAATATCAATAATGAAATAGATGATTTGGAAAACCAGGTCAAGGAGCAAGAAAAATTATATGGTGAAGCCAAAGAAAAGTATGGAAACAGTACGAGCGACGGAGAGATAAAAATGTTGAAATATCGTGAGGCTATGTTGAAAAAATCAGAAGGAGATTTGAAATCCAGAAAGAAAGAGCTCCAGAATATCACTGGCGGAGAATGTAAAAATTATAATAAAACTTGTTAAAAAAATGAATCCACACTTTCAAAAAATAGGCGATGTTTTCCTAAATATTTCCAAAATTTGGGCTGGCGGGTGGGTTGTTATTATAGTCGCGTCTTTTCTAATAAATTCTGATAGCGATTTTATTCAAAATTTTTCGATACTGGATTTTTTCATTTTTTTAACCTTGGCATTTAGTCCATATATAATCATTAAAATAATAAAAATCGGGATGGAAAACAAAATAATAAATAACCAAGCAAAAAAGTATTGGCTGGTTTTAATTTTTATATTGATTTTTGGAGTTATTTTTTATTGGTTTGAATACCGACCAAGCCAGGCAAGAAAACAATGTTCCGCAAAATCATTCAGCGATAACTTATATAAAAAATGTTTGCGGGAAAAGGGCTTGGAAAAATGAGCTATAAATCAAGCCAGTTTTACTTTTTATCTCTTTTGCTCTATATTTAAGGCACTTCACAAAGAAATCGAAACAAAGTATCCCGAAGGGAAGCGGACAGGAAACTGACCCAGAAGCCATATAAAATACCAGCGAGCATTAGTTCTTTTGTCGCCCTTGGCGAATAAGTCTCGCAGTATTTCCAATGAGAAGGTTGTCATCTTCTCACCGCACCGACCAAAAAGACGCTGGAAAGAATAATCCGCCGTAGGAGGAAAAATCTCAGCCTCGGGGTGTATCGAACGGTGCTAACATCCCCTAGACCAAGTAAAGGCCACTGCTTGTTTCGCAGAACAGTTCCATATCCTTACACGGGCAACCGTAGATGTAGGGTTATAGTTTATTTGTCCCAATTTAGCTTTTTGAGCTATATAGCTTTTTATACAGTTAATCCAATAAAGCCTTTGGCAACAAAAATGCTTAGGAAAAAGCTATTAAGCAAAAAAGGGGCGATTTTGTCTCTTATTCTACTTTTTGGCATAATCGCAGTTATTTTTCTTTGGAATTATGAATTTAAGCCGGAAGAGAAACAGCAGATATGCCAACCGCTATTTTTGGAATACACCTTCGGCGATATTGATTCCCGCTTCAATCTGAAAAACGAAGAACTTATCGAAATGCTGAAAGACAGTGAGAAGATTTGGGAGGAACCGTTGGAATACGACGTTCTTCGCTACAATCCCGAAGCGTATTTTAAGATAAATTTTGTCTTTGACGAAAGACAAGAATACGATATGCTCGAACAGGAATATTCCGAGCTTCAATATTCCCTCAATTTCTCGGAAAAAACCAAGAAAGAAACAGCAAAAATCCAAAAAGAAATGGCTGTCATAGAAGCCAAGCAAGATTTGCTCTCCGATAAAATTTACAGCTCGGGAGAAAAATACGAGAAAGACGAAGCTTATACCCAGGGAGATTATACGGGAAACTCCATCAATATTTATAATTTTGACGATAGGGATGAATTAGTAACGCTTCTCGCTCACGAGTTCGGGCACGCCTTGGAAGTTCCTGACAACCAAGACCCTGATTCGATTATGTGTGGGATTAACAGCGGACATTTTCGGCAGGCTACCCCAGATGATTTGGAAAAGGCGAAAGATTTTTGTGTAAGTTCAGAATAGATTTTTCGACATATAGCTTACAGTATTGAGAAATCTAAAAAAGTAAAATGGACATACTTAGAAAGCCAATAAATTCATTTGGTCATAGCGATATAGTATCTTTTTGTCAGGAAAAAAATCCTGAAGGTGTCCAGTTGGATTATAAGAAGGAACTTCCTCAAAGAGGCCTTGCTAAACATTTTGCCGCATTTTCAAATACCAGAGGCGGTGTATTGATAATCGGGGTCGAGGAGGATAAAAAATCAGGATTTCCAGTTATGTGGGACGGAATCGAAGGAGATGCAAAAATGATTGAAAAAATTCACCAGGAAGCAAGTAATGTTGAGCCGATTCCTTCGTATGAAGTGCACGCTACCGATAAAATTGACGGCAGAAATTTTATTATTATTAGAATATTTGAAGGAGACAAAACTCCTTATTATGTCCAAAATGATTCTAATGTTTGGGTAAGGACTGGAAACATAAGTAATCCTATTGATATTGCCTCTCCAGATGGATTGGAGTTGTTGTTTGGAAAAAAGGAAAAAGCTGAAAAGGCTAGAAATAATTTTTTACTGATAGGCAAGGAATTACACGAAGCGGCGATTGAGAAAGAAGAGAAAAAAATAAGAGAAGGATGGAAAAAAGAAATAGAAAAAGAAGGAGGTACGACTATTTTTAGATATGAAAAAATAATCGGAATTGATGATGCGATATGCAAAATAACACTACAGCCATATTTTCCAAGTAAATCACTTGTAGCTCCAAAAGAAATTAAAGACAATATTGATTCAATCCGCTTTAGAAATGGCAATTTTACATTTCCGCAGTTAAATGTCGAGCCATCACCAAAAGGAATAAGATATTTTTCTTATCAAAGAAGCAGAGAAATACTTGAATCTCAGATAGTTCTTGGACAAGGACTAATTCAAAATATTTTTACAGTTTCAAGGAAAGGTCAGGATGAAGAACCTAGAATAATAAGCCTCCAAGCAATCGCCACTAGAGTTTTTGGAATATTTAGATTTGCCGATAAATTCTACAATAAATACGGCTATCAGGGAGTGCTCATTGGAAGTATAGAAATAAGCGGGGCTGAAGATGCTCTAGCCAGAAGGATAGTGCCATCGGGTATGGATTTTTGGGATAATGATAAAATAAAAGATAGCTTGCTGTCCGATTATTTATGGGAAATAAAAATTGATACAAGGATATTAAAAGAAAAGGATAAACTGAAAAAATATTACGAAGAAGTTCTGGAAGAAATTTATTGGGATTTTGGTTTTGAAGAATTTGGCGAAGGTGTTATTGATAAATTTTTTAAAGATAGCGGGTTCACATTCTGATGATTTATCAAGGTCAATTTCAGGGGGTAATTTTGGTTCATATTACATTTTTAATACCCACCTCTTCATAGAAGGGTTTGAAATCTTAATAGAATCTGGAATATCTGATAGCTAAACTCCAGATTATAATTTCCGCGAAAATGTTGACAAAATGCCGAAAGTGTTATACGATAGCACATCGGTTCTTTTTATTTCTATGCGGGCTATAAATGGCTGAAATCCATTAAAAATATAGGTGACTTCAACATCAGAAAAAAAACCAAAAGGAGGCAAGTAATTATGAAATCCGTAAAAACAGTAATGATACTGGCGGAAGAAAAAAGGAAGCGTGCAGATGTTCTGGCTCAACAGGCCAAGGACATTTACACCGAAGTCAGTCAGGATTGGAACAACATTGCCCAACGTATCAGGGATGGAGAAACCTCGGGCGACCCGCTCAAGGATTTTATCGCCACAAGGTATTTCGCATTCGACGAAAAAACCGAAGAGCGTTTCCGTGCCCTTCAAGCAAGGTTCAAGAATTTTCAAGGGCAATATGCAATGCTGGTGCGGGTAAGTAAGGAGAGGAGTCACGCACATAGCGATAATTTCGTCGAAAAAACGGAGTTGAGCGTCGGTGTCCTCAGCGGAGACTCATTTATCCTTGACCCGCCTCAGGCACTGTTCTGGTTTCCTACGGGCGGTAAGAATGCCGTTTGCTACGACCGCTTCAATCAAAACCCCGTTTATATGCGTGAGGGCGACCTGACTCTTCCGCTCCTTGAAGATATGGGGCTCAAAACATCGTCTGAACTGCAAATCCTCATCGGAGACGAAGAAGTTGCTGGCTGGTTTGAGGAACAGCGTGGTGAAAATTATTTCAAGGTTTTTTGTGGCTTCAATGCAGTTCTGGGCAGGTCAGTGATACATCCCAGGCTCTCGGTCTATCTCAGCAAAAAACGGGACGAGTGGCTTAAGGAACACGACGCCTTGAAAGCCAAGAAGGTCTGGCTGGAAGCCGAGTGCAAGCGACTCAAGAAGCCAGGCGTAACCGACGGCAGTGTGGTCAAAATGGAAAAAGAAATTCAGGAAATTCCCGAAAGGATAAAGGCCATCATCTCTGAGGCTTCTGGCTGGGGCGTCAATGACCTGGACTGGGAAAACGCCACCGCAGCCTAACGCAGTCCATTACAGCCCGTGTTTTTTGGAGAAGGAACACTACCGTTCCTTCTCCCCATTTCTAAGTTTGGCAGTAAATGGTAAATTTGGATGATGGATTAAATAAAGTTCTTTTTAGCGATATGACTTCGGGATGAAGTCATATAAAAAATTATTAACTCGATAGTAAGCGGGATGCTTCCTATCATAACCAGCTAAAAGCTGAAGGAGTTTGTGATGAGCACTATGTCCGAAAAAAGAAGAGATGCGTTTTTTGAGGAATTTCCTTGGCTCAGCAAATATGTAAAGTTGAAACACAGGAAATATATCAGAAGCATCAAGGTGTCCAGAGCGGATAAAGACTTACTCGGAAGAACTGCTTTGTCTGAGTTTATCGACAAAGGCGAGGACAGCTACTATATTTTCGAGCAACTCGTCCTTCTTGATGAAAATGGCGACATCCTAAAGCGAGAACTTCCCTCAGAGGATTTCAGTATCTGGAGACCTTGCACCTGGAGAAGGCATCGTTTCATTGTTGGCAGAGTAACCGAACCTCATACTGTTGCAGAATGTATTGTTAGTCTCGGTTCTGAATCTGAAAGGATTGCGTTTATCTTTTCTGTTTTCTGTAATAACCTTGTAATCTACAAGCCTCCCAAGAAGTTTAATATTCAGACGCTTCTAGAAGAGGTTGAAGAAGATAAGAGACGGGAAGCGGAAGAAGAGAAGAAAAAAGAAGCAGAAATCTTTGATGCTCAAAAACAATCTATCCGAAAAGAATGGGAATCGCTGGATTAACTAAAAAGGAGAACCTTCTATGGTTGCCGAGACGTGGACAGTTTCAACTGAGGACAAGCTCGGGTTTAGGATGTATCCTCTTCGGGACGAGAAACGCCAGTTTCCTGATATGGTGCCTGTGAGCATACACATTGGTAAGTTTTCCTGTCGTGGATATGTGCCCAGCGAAGAATACGACGGGCATTACGAGTCGCCGTATGCGGAACTCATCGTTAAATATGACAGTTCCGAAAGGATGCAACCCGACCTGACCAAGTGGAATTTCCAGAAGATGTCCTGCTGGCTGACAAAGGACGCTGTAGCCTATTCGCTCTATATCAAGAAGCAGAAATTGGAGCGGTTACGAACTTACCTGCGAAATTCCTGCAGGCTTCCGTAACAGCATCTTTCAGACAATCATTGACCAAAAGGCGGCACAGAGAACCATATTCTGCACCGCCTTTTTCTTTTGAACGAAAAAAATTAAAAATTTTTATCTAGAAAGTTTTTAGAAGTATTTCTGGCTATGTCTCATTTTTATCCCCCCTCCCTCTTGTTAGGGGTTTGTGTTATAATTTGCTTGTGATGCTATCATTAGAAACTAAAACTAAAGAAATAATCGACAGTCTAGTCCGACTAGCTAGGGAAGTAGAAATTTGCAATGGAATGGGCTTTTTTGATGGCAATAAATGTGCCGAAGATTTTTTTAAGGGCATTTTGAACCGTGTTTATGACTGCAATCTTATCAATCTTAATTTGGAAAAAAATAATTTTCCAGCAGTTGACTTAGGCGATAAATCCAAGAGATTAGCAATTCAAGTTACAGCGAGCACGGGGAGAGCAAAAATTTCAAATTCTATAACGAAATTTGTAAATCATAACCTCTACGAAACTTATAAAAAGCCAATATTCTTAATCATTGGAAAAAAGCCAAAATATTCCAAAAATTTCGATGCCGACACGGAGGGAAAATTTATTTTCAACCCTTCTGAAGATATTTTAGATATTACCGATTTAATAAAAATAATTTCTTCTTTACCCGTTGAAAAAATCACAGACCTTAATGAGTTTATTATTTCTAATGTTACCGACGTATTATCTATTGACCCGATTAAAATTAACGAGCAGGATATTAAAAATTTAATTCTAGGCATAAGAGATGCTATAAATGACGATACCTCGTTTAAACAAAAATATTCCAGTGATATTCCGATGAGATTCCAGGATTATATTGTAGAAAAAAATAAACTAAACGAGATAGATAAATTGTTTTTTGAACAGGTGTTCGCTAGAAGTCTCGCGTATAGCGATGATATTAAGAATTTTTTATCCGACCCCATAAACGCAGAGATAAAAGAGTGGTATTTTACTATTAGTAGTGAACTTCAGAATGAATATATAAAAAATAGAGATAATTTCGATTTGTTGGAATTTATAGACAAGATTTATGATAAGGTCTGTAGAAAATTTAAGGCGGATTTGTCATATGACAAAAGAAAAATTAAGGTAATGCTTCATTGTATGTATTTTCATTGTGATTTAGGAATAAATCCAGAGGAAAAAACATAATGATAACACCAAATAAATATACAAATTTAGACTTATCAGTCTTGAATATCGGGGCTGAAATTGTTAAGGTGCTTCAGAAAAGCAGTCTTCTTAAATATGATGACCTGTTAAATCAGATTCTGCTAAAGAAGGGGAGGGGGGCGAAAGAAATTTTTGTCTATTCTTTAAATTTTTTATTTGTTCTGAATATAATTAAATACCATAGTTCTGAGGATATAATCGAATTTTATGAAACTCGTTAAGATATATTCTAATATTTCCAGTATGAAGCCAGTTATTTTTAATTCTGGCTTAAATATAATATACGGCGATGTAAGTCAATATGAAGGAGACAGCAATGAGCATAATTTAGGAAAAACTTCGCTTGTCTACCTGATAGATTTTTTGTTATTAAAAAAAATAGATAAAAATAATATATTTAGGAAAAGAAGGAGTAATTTCTTAGGCTGGGATTTTTATTTGGAAGTAGAGCTGGATGATAAATCATACCTTACGATTAAAAGAAATCTGGTTAATGATTCCAGAATATCAATTAAGCTTCATAAGGAAGGAAATCAGGACTTGTCGTCGGAGGTGTTTTGGGACTATAAAGATAAATCAATAAGTGCGAAAAAAGAAGAGGAAAATGCGGTTAAGATTTTGAAAAATATATTGAAATTCGATGTCTTAAGCGAATATAATTTGAGGCATTTTCTTTCCTATCTTCTAAGAACCCAAAATGATTATGCGGATGTTTTTAGATTAAGCACGTTCAAAAAAGACAAAAACTGGAAGCCACCCCTTCTTTCTCTATTTGGATATAACGGACAACTATTTGAGAAGAAGTATGATTTAGAGCAGGAAATTTCTATCCGTAGAGAATTGATTGCAAAAATGAAGTCGGATAATCTCATAGAGAAATCAGAGGAAGCTTTCAAATTACAAGCTGCCATTAAGGCTAGGGAGGATGAAAAGAAATCAATAGAAAAAAATCTTGAAATGCTCAATTTTTTTACCAGGGATGAACAAATGACGGAAAAAATAGTGAAAGAATTTGAGACAAAAATTAGTATCCTAAATTCTGAGGAATATAGCCTAAAATACGAGGTCGACAAGATTAATAAATCATTGGAAAATAATGTTTCCGTTAAAGTTTCTGATGTTAAAAAGATATATGAAGAGGTGGAAATATTTTTTCCAGATAAGCTTACTAAATCTTATGAGGAATTAGCCAATTTTAATAAGCAAATTTCAGACGAGAGGTCAAAATACCTAAAAAAAGAATTGGACAATCTGAATGATAGGCTGATGATTATTAAAAAAGACCTCAAGGAATATAATGATAAGTTATCAGAAGCCTTATCGATAATAAAGGAGAAAGATGCATTTATAAAATTTAGGAAATATCAAAATGAGCTTATAAAAATAGAAACAGACATTGCCATATATAAACAAAAAATTGAGAGTATAGACACTATAGAAAATTATAGTAATGCGATTAGCGAGATAAGAGAAAAATCCAAAGAAATATCCTCAATAATTAAGGGGGATTTGGCGGAAGAAAAAAATCCATTGCAAGAAATACGTGAGATGTACACTGAGATTTTTAGAAAAACTATGGATGGAACTGCTACTTTCGCAATAACTCCAAATAAATATGGTTATTTTGATTTTGAGCCGTTTGTAATAAGCGGCGGTGATTTAACAGGGCAGGGAGATGGATACACCGCTACAAAAGTTCAATGTGCCGCGTTTGTTATAGCGGCATTGGCTTACTATTCAAAAAATTCTTTTTATAAATTTGCCTATCACGATGGCATTTTTGAGGGCTGGGGAGATAATCCTAAGATAAATTTTATCAATCTAATTAGGGAATATTGTGATAAATATAAAATTCAGTATATCGCAAGTATGATAAAAAGTGATATTCCCAAAAACTTTGATTTTGAAAAAGAAGAAATAATAATTACTTTAGACAAAAACCAGCCATTATTTGGTATCAAATTTTGATTTTTTAAATAAGAGGTTTCAGGAAGGATTTCTGGCTAAGCCTCATATTTTAGACCCCCTCCCCCCATTCGGCGGGTTTGGAGTCAGCTTTTTATAAAAAATATAATAGTGGGTAGGGGATAGCGATTACTGATGATTTTTTCTTAGGTCAGGTATGTAAATATACTCTTTTTTGTTCTCAAAGATAGTTATGACTTCCTCTACAACTGCGTGCCAGTCAAAACAAGGCTTATTTAGGCCTTGTTTTTGTATGGGGGTGGTAGGATGTTCGAACTGGCCGGCAAGCCGTTGACTTATGGCTGATTTTATGCAAGTATATTAAGTCATAGCTCTTTTACAGGCAAAAAGCAGGCTACAGGCAGTAGCCAGAATTGCACCGGCTGATTATCAGAAAAAGGAGAATAGGCATGCAGGCGAGAATTAAAGGCTTTGTAGTAGGAGCCGACAGACCCTTTGAGGGTGGCGTCAGAGGCAAAAAGGTTTGGAAAGTCCGAGTCAAGGATGAAAGTCACGAAGACAACGGCAAAAAGTTTGAGGTTGCCGAAGGCCATTGGAAGAGATTTTTTTCCAAAGGGCTTGATGTGACATTTGAACTCGGAAATTTCCAGGAAGGCGGACAGGCAGTTCGCAAAGCTATCAATGTCAAGTTGTTAGACAACAAAACGGAAGCAAAGGAGCTTCCAATGGAAAAAGCGAAAATTGTCCAAGACCCTGACACTCTGTACGTGCTTATCACGGAATGTCGCGGCGAACTCAGCGTCTACTTCACTGGCTTTGAGACCGAGGAAGAAGCGGTTGCATTTTTTATCAAGGAAACTGGCGAGAATGAAGCGGATTCGGAAAAGGTTGTTTGTTTTATTCCCTTCAATATCTATGATTGGACAGAAGACGCTCTTGATCCTGATATTGTAAATGGATTCGCGGTCGTTCGTTCTCTCGTAGGTATTACTTCCGCTCAGGAAGCCTTGGAAAAAATGATGACTGTTATTCTCAGGTCTTTTGCTACCAGAAAGGAAGAATAACATGCGTATTCTGGTCATTGACGATACTCAGGGACATCTCGATGCGGCTCGACAAACTCTTTCAGGGCACGACCTTACTCTTTGCTCTTCTCATGACGAAGCTGTTAAGCTTCTCCTTTGGAAATACGATGATAATGAGAAGAGTCAAAGAATCAAGCAATATGAATCAGAAGGTCTGAAGTGGACTGATGCCTACGAAAAGGCGGAACAGGAAACAAGATTGCCCTATTGGGAGGTCGTTCTTTGTGACCTGCTCATGCCTGCTGGTAGCAGAGAACAGGGTTCGGGTCGTCATTTAGTTGGTCAAGAAATGGCTGTTGGTTGGTCACTCGCTTTGCAGGCAGTAAAAAACGGTGCCAACTATGTAGCCGTGATTACTGAATTAAATCATCACCAACATCCTGCTAGTGCCATGATTGATAAAATCAATGGGCACATTTTCACCATTGACAATGCTAAAATGCTCATGACCAATTACGTCGAAACCGTTGGTATTAAGGGTACCGAGGGTAAATGTATTGAATGCGGTGGTACTGGCAAGCACAGAAAGTGGGGATATGAAGATAATTGCCACTTCTGCAAAAACGGCATCGACTTTTTGGTAAAGGGCAAGGATTGGGGTAAGATTCTCAACCTGCTTCTCACAGGAAAAAGCATCGATGACGAATAATAGTGTGGACTGAGCAGACCTACTGCTCCTGCCAAGGCGAACGCTTTGGCAGTTTTTTATTTATATAGTGAGCGACACAGTGGGGTAGCTATACATTTAAACTCAAATCAGGAATATAAATATACTCTTTTTTATTCTCAAAAATAGTTCTAACGTCCTTTACTAAGGCGTGCAAATATCCTAAAAATGGCTCTAATTAGCCATTTTTTGTTGGGTAGGCACGCAGCTGGGGTTATGTTAGGCTAAAAACGTGAAAATACCATATTTATTCTTCTTTTTCACGGTTATGTTGACAAAAACGTGAAAAAAGAGTATAATTGTAATATATGACAAAAACACTCAATGTCTACAATAAAATAAGTTTTCTTCGTGAAAGATATTATAAAGCGTCTATTGGTAAAGAAGCGCTTATTAAACTTATTGCTGAAACTGAAATTGCCGAGCAGGTATATAACTCGAATGCAATAGAAAACAGCACGCTCACGCTTGAAGAAACTGAAAAAATACTCCTTCAAATTGATCTGGACAGATATATAACTGAACGAGAAATTTTTGAGGCTAAAAATCTAGCGAGAGTCGTGTCGTATATTAGCAAGAGGGCCAAGGAACAAGAGCTTGCTCTTGAGGTGATTTTGTCGCTACACAAGATGCTGATTTCTAATATTCGTGATGATATTGCGGGAAGATTCAGGCGTGACAATGAATTTGTTCGAGTTGGAAATTATATCGCTCCTGGTCCGCAAGAAGTGTTGGGTCGTCTTGAAAAAATGTTAAATGAATATAACGCGGAAAGTCATGAAAATATTATCAAACGCATAGCAAGATTACATCTTGCTTTTGAGCATATTCACCCTTTCTGCGATGGTAATGGACGAATCGGGCGAGTAATTAATAATTATTTGCTGATGCGAGAGGGATTTGTTCCAATAAACATAAAATTTATTGATAGAAAAAAATATTACGAAGCATTTAAAGAATTTGACGTGAAAGGCGCGACTGCTGTCATGGAGGAAATTGTAGGAAAGGCGTTGACCAATAGTTATTACAAGCGTTTGGCCTATTTGGAGGGAAAGGAAATTATCACCCTGGCTGATTATGCGAAAAAGAATAAAATTTCTCACTCGAATCTTATTAATAAAGCAGGAAGACAAACTATCGAAGCTTTTTTAGAAAAAGGAATTTGGAAGATTGGCGTCGATCATAACGGAAAATAATTAATATTTGCGTGATTGATGGTTAAATCTATCCCATCAACGCCATTGCGCGCTCCTTTTTTACCTCAATTCGATCCCAATTTTCCAAAATATTGTTTCTAGTCGTATCTACTAGCCCGTGCGAAATTTGCTAAAATAGCCGTTAGATTATAAAATAGAGCCAAGGGAAGAACCCCTTGGTTTTTTGTTGAAAAATATGATTAGCAGAAATTCGAAAAAAGATAATACTGTCCAATTTGATTTTCGTCAATTTTGGATCAAACTCTGGAGGCTTTTGGTTCCGGCGCACGGCAAAATAATAAAGTTTGTCATTTTTGTCGTGGTTTTGGAAATTTCCAGGATGGCCGGGCCGTATATTTTAAAATACATAATCGACCTTATCACTAATTTTCAAGCGGAAAAGATTGGCCAGATGATCGGGCTCATCGCTCTGATGTTTGTGGCTAATCAAGCGGTGTCTATAATGAACTTTTTTTCTGACAGAAGGATTTTTGATATTCTCATTACCGTCGAATCATATCTTTCTGACATATCATTTAAAAAATTAGTCTTTCTTGATTTGGGCTATCACGAACGGGAGAATAGCGGAAATAAGGTGTATAAGATCCAAAAAGGGATTACCAAGATCGATGAGATGATCAGCAGTTTTTCCTGGGAGGTCATTCCGACAAGTATTCAAGTTGTCGTAACTACAGTTGTCCTCTTTTTCATTAATTGGCGATTTGGAGTGACCATTTTGGTTTTTGTGCCGATATTTTTGTGGTTATCTTTGATTGTAAACAGCACTAATTATTTAACCAGAAAAAAACGACATGATTTGCAGGAAGACGCGGCCGGATTTATGGCTCAATCGATTGTTAATATAAATACGGTTCAATCATTTGTCCAGGAAAAGCGGGAGAGGAAAAATTTTCGCGGTATGATGGATCGGGTCTTTGAAATGATTCTTTGGGAATATGGTCGGTATATGAAATATAATCTTTGGCGCAACCTGGTGATTGACCTTGGGAGAGCGTCCATGTTGCTTTTTAGCATCTATCTTGTGTGGAATAACTCTATTACGGTAGGCAGTATGATATTTGTTTTCACAATTTCTGAAAAAGCATTAATTTCTCTTTATCGCATCTCGAGGATTTATGACAAAATCATGGAAGCAGGGGAGTCGGTAGTAAGAGTCGATGATTTATTTCAGGAAAAAGAAGATATTTTCAATAATCCGAAAGGAATTAGACCTAAGGAAATGGAAGGTGCTATCGAATTCAAGCAAGTGGATTTTTCCTACAGGAGTAGCGATATTAAGGCATTGGAAAATGTTAGTTTTAAAATCACTTCCGGTTCAGTAACGGCTTTAGTTGGACCATCGGGTGGAGGGAAAACTACTGTTGCCAGGATGGTTTATCGACACTATGACCCTCAGGAAGGTCAAGTGTTTTTGGATGGTAAGGACTTGAGGGAATATGACCTCTTTTCTTTTCGAAAATTTTTTGCCATTGTTCCGCAGGAAGTAGAGATATTTAACACATCAGTAAGAGATAATATTTCTTATGCCAAGCCGAGTGCCAGCATGAAAGAAATTGTGGCAGCGGCGCGCATAGCTAATGCAGAGGAATTTATTTTGAAGTTAAGGGAAGGCTATGATACAGTGGTTGGAGAGCGCGGGGTAAAATTATCCGGCGGACAAAGGCAGAGAATTGGGATTGCCCGGGCGGTACTGGCTAATCCACGAGTTTTAATCTTTGATGAAGCGACATCCAACCTGGATTCATACTCAGAAAAACTAATTCAGGAGGCGCTGGATAAAATTGAGAAGGGTCGGACAGTGATAATCATTGCCCACCGCTTAAGTACCATCAAAAAGGCGGATAAGATAATTGTTTTGGAAAATGGAAGAGTGGTGGAAGAGGGGAGTCACATTGAACTTTCCCGTGAGGAGAAGGGACTTTATCATAAACTTCTGGAGTTACAGAGAATGGGGGATGTGGAGTAGGAGGATAATAGAAAAACGAACCATCAAGGCTCGTTTTTTTTGTGGGCTGTGGATAACTTTTAAGATAGTATTTTTTCGATTTCAGCAGGGGAGACTACTTTCGAATCATGCTCCCCTCTTTTTTTAATTTCTACTCCCCCACTGGCCAAACTTTTTTTGCTAACAACGACGCGGTATGGGATTCCAATGAGATCAGAATCGGCAAACTTTTCTCCGGCGCTTATCTCTTCCCTATCGTCATAAAGCACTTCAATATTTTTCTTCGTCAAATCATTATAAATTTTTTCCGATTCCAAATTTTGCCCAAGGCTAATCAAATGGACTTTGAAGGGCGCGACAGTTTCCGGCCAGATTATTCCTTTGTCGTCATGAAAAACTTCGACAATCGTTCCCATCGTTCTTTGCGGTCCGATGCCGTAACAACCCATGATGATATCTTTTTTCTGTCCGGACTCATCAGTGTAGTTAAGATCAAATGGTTTGGAGTATTTTGTTCCCAGCTTAAAAATATTTCCCACTTCCACTGCCTTGTCTTCTGTTAGTTTTGTATTTCCGCAGAGTGGGCATTTATGCTCTAAATCTTCAATTATTTCTTTATTGATAGCGATGTGGCATTTTTCGCAAATATAAATCGTGTCCTCTCCGGCCGCAGTTACAGTTTGAAATTCGTGGGAATATTTGGAAAATGATCCTCCGGAAGCATAAGTCAGATATGTTTTTTCGCCCAGTCCCACGCGTTCAAAAACATTTTTGTAGGCCTGCGTTGCCCGATCATAATATTTATCCAAATCTTCTTGTGAAGCGTGGAAGGAATATAGATCTTTCATAATAAATTCGCGCATTCTTAAAATCCCCGATTTAGCTCTCTTTTCTTTTCGAAATTTATTCTGAAATTGATAGACATATTTTGGCAGGTCTTTATATGAACTGACAAATTTTTTGGCCAGTGGCGAGACAATTTCTTCGTGGGTCGGCGCCAACGCCATATTATTGTCGTCATCATATCCAAACTTGACCAGTGCGTCGAGAGTTTCCCATCGTCCAGTCTTTTCCCAATTTTCCTTGGGGTTGATAGACGGCATAAAAATTTCCTGTCCGTCGATGGCGTTCATCTCTTCGCGGATTATATCTTCCACTTTTTGATAAACCCTGATTCCTAGTGGCAGATAGGTATAAACGCCGGCCATGAGCTTGTCGATATATCCCGCTCTGATTAACAATTGAGCGTTCACGCTTTCTTCATCTCTCGGCGCGTTCTTTTGAGTTTTGGTGAATAGTTGTGATTGATACATAAGTTTTATATATATAGTAATTTAATAATCTCATAACCATATTTAAAAATCAAATACTTATTTTTATGACGGGCTACCTGACAACGCGCATGCGCGTTGTCAGGCTTGATTTCAATAGATCGCATATTACTTTCCCAAAGATATTATGCCGTTTTTCAATGGTACCTTTTTGGGGATATCAGTGCTGTTGGTGAGTCGATGATAGAGAAGAATCCACATTTTTTCTCTGTCGAGTTCTTTGTGGAAGACGAAGAAGTCTAATAGACAACACTCATCTTCAACAAAACATCCAGCGTATGCCAACACTTTTCCGCATCCACCGACTACAACCTGACAGTTAGTATGTCGAATATCGCGCGGCCTTCTTTTTGTGGATGCCTCGTCGTTTTGGAGCAGTTTGCATACCTGACGTGACTGTGACCAGCTGGGCTTTTTGATCCGTGCCATTGATATTTCTCCTAGTCGCTGAGTTTTGGTTGATCGTTACTTCTGGAAATACCACAGTTTTTTTCTTGTTTCTATTGAAATTAAAGAACTAAAAAACAACCCCTCCTGAGGTCGTTCATCTTATTCTCTATTGTCCTAAAAATTAGGCTCTACGAAACAACCTCAAAGCGGGGGTTATTTCTGGTCGCGGGCTTTTGATTGTCGCTAATGTCTTCATGATTTTAGTATAGAGCGGGTATGTGGTTTTTGTCAAATTTCCAAGGCTAAATTTAATCTGAAAGAGTCAGTGGATAAAAATAATAGTTGTTATTCAAAAAAGAGCGGCATACCCCTTAAGATTGTCAAAAGAAAATTTAAGGATTGTCTTTTAGTAACGGATGGTTCAGGTGATTGTTGCGGGGCAAAGTTAGCGCGCATACCTTGTATTTTGATTCAGCCCAGAAAAATCCCGTTATTTTTATTTGATAAACAAGCGAAAATGTGTCATTATGGGGTAAATCAATGAAAAAAGGAAATAATAAGATTATTATTTATACGACTGATGACGGTAAGGCGAAGATTGAGGTGAAACTGGATAATGAAACCGTTTGGCTAACGCAGAAGCAGATGGCGGAGCTTTTTAATTGTAGCGTGGAAAATGTTATTTTTCATTTGCAGAATGTGCTTGAAAGCGGTGAAATAAGGGAAAAAGCAACTACTAAGGATTCCTTAGTAGTTCAAAAAGAGGGAAGCCGCACCGGGTTTATCAGGCTATTTTTCCATTTAAATATATGATTAGAATAATATGAAACCATTATACATCCTCAAAATAGGCGGGAGTGTGGCGACTTATAAAAATAAGCCAGGCATATCCGTTCGAAACTCGCTTCTCAAAAAAATCGGTCAGTCAATAAAAAAATCCCAGGAAAAGGGAAATTTTGATTTGATTCTGATTCATGGCGCGGGAGCAGCCGGACATCAGCTAGCCAAAAAATATAGTTTACAGGAGGGGATTGGCGTAAATCCAAAAAAATGGTACGGAGCTTTGATTTCTAGACTTGCTAATAATAAATTAAACACAGCTATCGCGGAAACTTTTACAAAAATCGGACTTAGAATAGCGCCGGTACACACTGCATCGGCCATCATTCAAAAAAATAAAAAAATTAGTCGCTGCAGCTTAAAAATGATTCAAGAGGCATTGCGGCAAAATTGCATTCCTATTCTTTATGGTGAAATGGTTTTTGATACTAAACTTGGCATGTCGATCTGTTCTGGTGATGCCATTGCGCCATACCTGGCCAAAAAACTGGAGGCCAAAAAAATCATGTTTGCTTCTGACATTGATGGTATATTTACTCAAGATCCACATATTTATAAGGATGCCGAATTGATCGAAAAAATAAATTTGAAAGAGATAAATCAAAAAGCGAAAGTTTCTCATTCGCATAATGTTGACGTGACAGGCGGGCTTTTAGGAAAAATAAACAAAATAGAATTTTCTGATAATTTGCAATCGATTGAAATTTTTAATGGTCTTGATCCGGAAAATTATCAAAAAATATTTCTTGGTCAAAAATTTTCACACACAATAATTCTGCCATAAGAAAAGCGGCCTAGGCCGCTTTGGCAAGCTTTTTGATGAGCTTGCGGTAATAAGGAGAATCAAGGAAATGATCCAGTATCGGACTGGTTTCAATCCGGACGGAATGACGAAAGAGCTCGGGGATAGTTTTCCAGCCGAAGTAGGCGACGTCATCATCTTCGGGTTGAAGAATTTGGTTACGGTCGCCAGTGAAAATTCCATAGCCGTAGGCAGTGAAAACGTCACGCCTTCCCGGTATCAAATTGAATTTTTCCCGAAAGATGTGGCAGATCTTCACCTGGCCGTTAAGAAATCCCATTTCCTCCTTGATAAGACGGAGGATTGTGCCATGTGGAGTAACATCTTTTTCCTCAAAAGTTTCCAGAGGAAAAGAAATCATCCCTTTCTTTTTAAAATACTCCGGCTTATCTCGCAGCTCTTTTACGGTAAAAACTTCAAGTTCACCGGAGTCGTTTATAGAAAAAACCGGAAACCCTACTCCTAAAATATTTTTGGCCATGATCCCCTCCTTTTTTGAGCCAAAGCTAAAAGTGCTATATTAGAGATTAGCACAAGAAAGTAGGGGTAGGCAAATAGCGTTTGCGCAAATTGGCGGCTGTATTATAATAGAAATAGACATAAAAACGCATCCAAGAAAGTTTGAGCAATCAAACATAATTGGTGTGGGGATAAATGGACAACAAAAACAAAATTTTCTTCGCGGTGTTTTTTACGCTTATTGCGGCAGTGGTGATCATCACTTTCACTAAATACTTCGTAGCCAAGGACTATTATATAGAAGCCCAGGCCGATTGTGATCCTTATACGCAAAAGTGTTTTATCTGGAACTGCGATCCTAATTCGCAAGTTGAGGGTGAAAAATGCACCGGGGATCCGGAAACGGATATCTGGTATTATCAAAACGTTAAAAAAATAGCTAACGAAATTCCTCTTTGCGATCCAAATTCTGAAAATTGCAACGCGTTGGCATGTGAAGCCGGAATGGATTGTGAAGTGACATATTGCGATGAGTCAACAGTCGAGGAAGGAATAACGTGCAATGATCCGGTGAAATATACAGAGGAAAATCCAGTCGAAGAAGAAAGTAGTGCCGAAGAATGCGCTCCGGATGACGAGGAATGCATAAACACCGAGGACTCGAGTGATAGTATTGATTCCAGTGATGAGAGTAGTTCGGGCGATGAATCGAGTGTCAATGTTGAAAATTTTGTGAGTTAAGGTTTCAAGGGAACGCGTAACAGCGTTCCCTTTTTAAGTTGTACAAAGGAGTTGTTATTTGACAATCTTTTTTTGCGGCTGTATAAGATAGTCAGCATAGTGTTCATTAAATTTATATTGCAACTAACCCGAAAAAGGGAGAAAGTCGATGTTAAAAGTACTGAAGATGTCAATGATTTTGGTTTGCTCGATTTTTTTTGTCACGTCAGTCGATGCCGGCGGCAAGCCGGAAAACAGGCCGGCTCCAGCGCCAAGAGCAGCTCCTGCGCCTCGACAACAAGCGCCAAGACAGCAGATGGCACCAAGGCAACAAGCGCCAAGACAGCAGATGGCACCAAGGCAACAAATGGCGCCAAGGCAAGCGCCCCAGCAGCGTCCTCAGATGCAGCAGCAACGTCCACAGGGTTTCGGGCAACAGAAATCCTTCGGCAATCAGGGATCTGCTGGCAATAGATTTGGCAACCAGGGAGCCAATGATCGAGGTAATAGATTCGGTCAGCAGGGATCCGGAAAAGCCGGTAGTACAGGAAGTAGATTTGGCAACCGGGGATCCGACGGTAGCAAATTCAGTCAGCAAGGAACTGGCAAGTCTGGCGACAAAACCAGTAGCAAATTTGACCATCAAGGTGCCCAGGGAACTGGAAAGGCCGGTAGTAAATTTGGCCAGCAAGGAACTGGTAAAGCCGACAGTAGATTTGACAGGCAAAAAACCGGAAAATCTGGCAACAAGCTTGGAAAAACCGGTGAAAAATCCAGTGTCCAGGGTGCTGGCAAAGGTAAGCAGCCTGACACGGGAAAAATCGCCTCGGACAAAAACAAGCCGGGTGGCGAGAAGATCGGCGGTAAGAATCAGCCGATTGCCGGAAAACCATCTATGGATGGCAAAAAGCCTATGGACGGAAGAATGTCCGGCCAGAAAATGAACAGACCCAACAGATCCGAGCTGGGCGAGAAAATGAAGAGATCGCCCAACAAAGAGGCTCTTCGCGACGCGAAGATGGGGCGAAAAGCCGAGCGCGCGAAATTCAGGGACGATCCTAAGCATCACAGACTCAGAGAGCATGAGCACTCGATGGTGCGCAGTAGCTTTGAATCGCATTCCTGGAGTTACTCAGAATATTCCTACACCTCCACCACTTTTTATGAATCATATGGATATGCACCAGCACCGTGGTGCTTCGAACTGGCGCCGTATTACGGCGTTTGGGACACAACGTATCTTGGATTCGTTGTAGCCAATGCCGTCGAAATGGAAAGTTCCATTTTTTATTACCATCACAGAGGGGAAGAGGAGTTGATGGCATGGCGCGCAGAAATGGATCGATTGGCTCAGCAGGATGCTGAACTGGCCGCGCAACTAGCGGTGCTGGATGAACAAGCGCAGCTGCTGGCAAGCCAAGGCATTGCGGTCAACCCAAACTATGTTCCTGATGCTCCTGTTTTTGCTCCGGAAATTGTGGAGCAAATGCAATTAGAATAACAAGCTCTTCTGGTTTCAGTGAGAACTGGATCTGAGCAATATAAACCCCCGGCTTCGCCTTGTGCGAGATCGGGGTCCTTTTTTTCAATTTAAAAACCCCGCCGACGTAGCGCCGATGGGGGTAGTGCATTGGCAGCCGATGGGGGTAGTGATCAGCGACGTTTGCCGCTGGATTTGCCATGGATCCTTCTATCTGAATCTTTGATCGCTTGCGCGGGAAACCTCTTGCCATCGATCCGGCAAAACGATAAACCGTAGCCAGTCGACGAGTCGCTGGCACAGCAATTGAATTTCTTGTCCACGAAAAGAAGAACCGGCAATTTACAGGCATCGGCTGGTCCGATGTCCAGCAATTCCATAAACTTCTTCTCCGCTTCGGAGCGCGATGTTTCGATGTCGATATCCGTAATGATGATTCCGAAAGGATATTTACTGTTTTTGAGAGCATATATTCCATAGCTCTCATTTTCAAAAAGACATGGCTCATCGACGTTACAGTCGATAAACTGGCAGAAATCGGTCACCGACACCGCGCCACGGCCGAAATTGAAGTTGACTCTTTCTCCGGTTGGCGCTGGCGTCGGGCTTTGGGCGCGCTGTTGTTGGCGCGCATTTTCGTTTTCAATAATGGTGCCGAATACTCCGCCGATAATTCCACTAATCGCATTGGCGGTATCCTCATCCAATCCAGCCCTGGCAGGTGGCGCCAAAAAGGCGAAACAAAGGGACACAACGAAAAGCACGGTCAAAATTTTTTTCATGACTCTCTCCTTGTTTATAGGTAGTAGGAACTATTGAAATGCGATAAAAAATGATCTTTCGACTTTTGCTCAATGTATCACCGCTTGGAAAAAGTGTCAAACGAGACAATCCGTGGTTATGATAATTTTAATTTTCTTACGGTTCATAGCCTTGCTTATTTGACGAACACCACTGATTTTCTCTATAATACACTCATGCAGGAACTTTGGTGGAAAAGGACAAAAAATATGGAATAGAATTTAATAACCTATACTTGACTAAAATATACAATTATAATAAACTATAGTCTATGAAAATAGATAAGGAACAATTAGTGAGAATAATCGATTTTTGGCGGGAAAACGCGCGGGAAAATAACCTTTTTGACCGCGATGTTTTGAATGGAATCGATTTGAAAAGCAAAGAAATCATTGATTTGGTCGGGCCGAGACGAAGCGGAAAATCGTCGGTATTAAAACTGATTATAAAAAAAATGGCGCTGGGAAACGATTTCTTATATCTCAATTTTGAGGATCCGTTTTTTGTTGAAAATAACAATCCTCAAATAATAGAAGAGTTTGTAAATGTTTACAGGGAGTATTTTGACGCCAAGGTAAAATATCTTTTTCTTGATGAAATACAAGAAATAAAAAATTGGGAAAAAGCGGTGAGAAAATTAAGAGACGGGGGAAAATACAAAATATTCATAACCGGTTCCTCATCCAAATTATTGAGTCGGGAGCTGGCAACTCTTCTGACCGGACGGCACCTGTCATATCGCGTTTTTCCTCTTTCTTTTTCTGAATTTCTAAAATTTGAAAAGGTGGAAATAAGGAACAAGCGGGATCTGATTCTTAAGGATAAATTGTTGCAAAAGAAATTTGATCAATATCTTGATCAAGGAGGATTTCCTGAACCGGTTTTGGAAAAAAATCATGAGCTCCTCAAAAATTATTTTTTTGATATTTTGGAAAAAGATATCATGGCTCGCCATGAAGTGAGGGACAGGATAACACTGGAAAAGATGGCTGTTTTTCTTTTGACTAATTCGGCTAAAATCGTTACCCAGGAGTCTTTGAAAAATAATTTTAATATTTCTTTTGAAACTGTTTCAACTTATCTGGAATATTTCAAAAACGCGTTTTTATTGTTTGATCTTATGCAATTCTCATATTCTCTCAAAAAACAACAGAAGGCTTTCAAGAAATTTTATGCCGTGGATACCGGACTGGCCGGAAACGTGAGCTTCAGGTTTTCCGAAGATAAAGGCAGAATATTGGAAAACGCGGTTTTTTTGGAATTAAAAAGAAGAGGCGGTGAAGTCTATTACTATAAGACGAAGGAGGGGCTGGAAACAGACTTTTATGTGAAAAACTCGGCGGGCGGAAATCTTATTCAGGTTTCCTGGAGTATTAGTGAAAAAGACGTCAAGGACAGGGAGATAAAAAACATATTCGCCGCCATGGATGAGTCGAAAATAAAAAAAGGTCTGATGCTTACTTATGGGGAAAATGATATAATAAAAAAAGATGGCAAGGAAATAAGAGTAATGCCGGCGTATCGCTGGATGCTGGAGTAGTTCAATTTTATTAATAGGAGTGCTATAATACAACTATGCAGGAATTTTGGCAGAAAAAGATAAAAATACATATAATATTTGAGTCGCTGGAGAGTTATAACGAAAGCGTATATTTTTAGATTTTGAAAGCCGTCCATTTGGACGGTTTTTTTGTAAAAAAACAGACAATTTAGAAGTTGACAAATAAACCAAACAGGTATATAATAACCAGTTATCATAACGTCTTTAAATAACTATGAAAAAGTCAAAAAGAACCATCGAACAAGATAAATTTTCAGTGGAAATATTGGATCATAATAGCAAAAGAGTTGTGGATGAATTGGTGTGTCTTGAAGAAAAATGCTTTCCGTTGGAAATGAGAAATCCTTCGAGTGATGATTATTATTCTGCCGTTCTCAACGACCCGAAAAACATCAGTCTACTTCTAAAATACAAAGGAAAAGTTGTTGGTTTTTTGGTAGCCAAGGAATATAAGCGAGTTTATGATTCTTTGTCTAACCATGACCCCGATCTTCGGGAAAATAAGAAAAGACTCTTTTATGTCGACCTCATTCAGATCCATCCTCGCTTCAAAATTAACGGAGGGCTTAGTCTTCTTGTTTCCAAGCTGATTGAAAAGGCTCTGGAAAAAGATCTTCAGGGATTTTGCCTGCATGCTCGAAAGAAAAATGGATTGAGCCAATTTTTGCAGAAAATTTTTGATTGCAAAAGACTTCACTCTATCGACAACTGGCTGGGATTTGGCGAACAGTTTGATTATCTCGAATTTGCTATAAATAAAAAGATCGTAAAAAAAATAATCGGAAAACTCAATCCGATACACGCGCTGAATTAATGAATTAAACTTATGCGAATATTAGTTGTTTCAATGGATGCGTCAGGGGGGGATTTGGCCTGGAGGCTTCAGGAGGAGGGCAATGAAGTGAAAACCTATATCCACAAAAAGGCTCACCAAAAACATTACGACGGAATTTTAGAAAATAAAATCAAGGATTGGGAGAAAGAACTTCACTGGGTCGGGAAAAAAGGACTCATTGTTTTTGACTATTCTGGGATGGGCGAAATCCAGGACAGTCTCCGGAAAAAAGGATATAATGTCGTCGGCGGATGCCGGATCGGCGATCTTCTGGAAGGTAATAGAAAATTTGGACAAAGGATTTTTTCCCAAGTGGGGATGGAGATAGAAGCTTCCCGGACTTTTTATTGTATTGATGAAGCGATAGATTTTATCCGGAGGAACCCGGCCGCCTGGGTTATCAAACAAAATGGCCAGCTGGACAAAGATTTAAATTATGTAGGGAAGCTGGAAGATGGGCGGGACACTATCGCGGTTCTGGAACTTTATAAAAAAATTCTTCCCAAAACTTTTGTTAATCTGGATCTCCAAAAAAGGATAGACGGAGTGGAAATCGGAGTCGGCCGCTATTTCAACGGCAAGGATTGGGTTGGTCCGATCGAATTCAACATTGAACACAAATCACTTTTTCCTGGAGGCTTGGGACCAAAGACATATGAAATGGGAACGATTATGTGGTACTCTGATAATGAGAAGAATAAACTCTACCAGGCGACAACAGCGAGAATGAAAAAATTTCTCCAAAATATCGGATTTATCGGAGACTTTGAGATAAATTGCATAGTTAGCAAAGATCACATTTTCCCTTTGGAAGCGACTACCCGTTTTGGCTATCCCGCACTGCAACTGCAGGCTCAATTCCATCAGTCGCCGTGGGGAGAATTTCTTTTGGCTCTGGCCAGAGGAAAAAAATATGATTTGAAATGGAAAAAGGGGATGGGGATTATAAATCTGGTAGCTGCTCCCCCATTTCCTTATCATGCCAGAGAACCAAGGCAATCTTCCGAGGGGATGGAAGTGATTATTGATCCAAAAACTTTCAAGCATAAGAGAAAAAATATCCATCTGGAAGAAGTTTATCAGTCAAAAAAGGACGGAAAACTTTATGTTTCTTCTGAGCAAGGATACGTTCTTCATGTTTCGAGCGTCAAAGACACGCTTTTCGAAGCAAGAGCAGAAGTTTTGGAAATTATAAAAGACATTACTATTCCCAAAATGTTCTTCCGAAACGACATCGGCGCCAAATTCCTGAACGAAGAAAAACCGAAGTTGAAGAAGTGGGGGTATATTTAAATTTGCTCAATTTTAAGGGTCGAAGTATTGCGTGATTATTGCGCGATTCTTGCGCGATTCATGAAAATCGTGTATAATAGAGATATGCTAAAACCACAATATAAACTCACCAACAAAATACTTAAAAACCTGACGGATATCGCTGAAGCAAAGGGGATTATTGAAAAAGCTAAACTTCTCCCCAGGCACGAACTAAAGCTCAAGCGTCAGGCGATGATAAGGATGTCTCATAGTTCCACGGCTATTGAAGGCAATATTTTGGACATCCGCCAGGTTGAGGCTCTCTATGCTAATAAGAAAATAGACGCACCGGATCGGGATATTTATGAAGTAAAAAACTATTTGGAAGCTCTGAAATATATAGAGAAGTTTGTCAAAAGTGGAAAGCCGATTTCAGTAAAAGTGTTACTCAAAATTCATTCGCTGGTAACCAACAAAACTTTGCCAGTCGAGCAGTCGGGTCATTTTCGCCAAAGTCCGGTCTATGTCGTCAAAAGAAGATTGGGATTTCCGGACGAAATAGTTTATGCCGGGCCTGTCGCGGCGAATGTTCCTTATCTTTGTAACGATTTGATTGAGTGGATAAACAAAAGCGAAAAAGAAGAAACAAATCCGGTTATTGTGGCCGGAGTAACTCATTTGGAAATTGCGGCCATCCATCCGTTCAGCGATGGTAACGGAAGAACGGCCAGAGCTTTGGCTACTTTGATATTATATAAGCGAGGCTATGATTTTAGACATTTATTCGCTTTGGAAGATTATTATAATAAAGATCTGCCAAGCTATTACAAGGCCATAAATGTCGGTAAAAATTATGAAGAGAGAAAGACAGAAATTACCTATTGGCTGGAATATTTTGTGGAGGGTTTTAGAGACGAAATTATGAGCGTCAAAAATCAAGTTACAACACTAGCTCTTAAAAAGGTAGATAAAAATATTGGAAGTCAGGTGTATCTAACGCCAAAGCAACAGCAGATATTGGATTTTGTTGATCAGCTGGGAAGAATAAAGGTTAGTGATGTAGTGGATATTTTGAAATGTCCTCAAAGAACGGCTCAGCTGGAACTACAGAAACTCAAAAAGCTGGGGATTATCAAACAAGTCGGTAAAGGTAAGGCGACTTATTACAAGTTGAAGTAAAAATATGCGAGAAGTTGCTTATTGCAGGGCTGCTATTTTTCAGTAGAATTAATATAAAAGTGCGAGATAAAAGGGGTCAAGTACCTTTTCTATCAAACAGTAATATGAGCAATATGATATACTCAACACATGGCTAGAATTCCAAGAAATCCAATAGGTGATGTTGCCTATCATGTGCTTAATCGTGCCAATGGGCGAGAGCAGATTTTTAATAAAGAAAAAGATTACGAAGCTTTCATAAAAATCATTCAAGAAGCCAAGGAAAAATATCCAGTGGATATTTTTACCCTTTGCCTCATGTCCAATCATTGGCATTTTTCTTTGAGTGCCAAAAAAGGAGAAAATATTTCCAATTTCATGCGCTGGGTAACTCACACCCATACTCAACGTTATCATTCCCATTACAAAACTATCGGTTACGGCCATCTCTATCAGGGTAGATATAAATCTTTCCCTATTGAAAAAGATAACCATTTTCTCCAAGTTTGCCGCTATATTGAAAGAAATCCGATCAGGGCTGGATTAGTAAGAAAAGCTCAGAATTGGAAATGGTCAAGTCTTTGGATAAGAAAAAATGGAACCAAAGAACAAAAAGCATTATTATCAGACTGGCCGGTAGAAATGCCGATTGGATATCTGGAATGGGTTAATGTTTTAGATAAAAACGAAGAAGACAAGCTAAACAAAATACGATATGCTCTCAAAAGAGGGTGCCCCTATGGCGAAGATAGCTGGGTTAAGAAAACAGCAAAAAAACTAAACTTAATTTCCACATTAATTCCCAGAGGCAGACCGAAAAAAGGTACCTGACCCCTTTTTCTCTCTCCCCAAGAAAGCTATCATAGAGGCGTTGAAAAAAAGCGGTATTAAAAAAGGAGAAAAACTGTATGATTTAGGTGCGGGAAATGGAAGGATTTTAGTGATTGCTGAAAAAGAATTTGGCTTAAAATCAATTCTGTCCAAATTTGTTAGGATTGATACTAGTGTATGTTTAATTTAATTTTGCTGATTAATAAGTTACAAATAGGCCTGTTTATTAAACTTTATTTATTTTTTCGACCATCGAAATTAAATTAATAACGCACTAGTCCTATAATTATTGTTAAATTCAATAAATATTATTACAATCATCAATATGCCAAATGAAATATACGCAGGTCACATCTATCCAAACGAACTTCTTCGTCCTCCTAAAGATAATATTCCTTCATTAGAACACGTATATTTTGTTGTAGGTACAGTTATGAGTGACATTGGTAAAGGATGGCTTTCAGGTTCGATAGCTAGTACTTTAGATAATCCCCTGATAATAAAAATAGATCCGATGCTAAATCAAAGTTTTCCTGAAAACGTAGGTATCCCTATGGACAATACACACGTAACAGATGACTTTAAAACATATCAGCGTTTAGGATTAGAGACAAAAGTTGATAACAATATCGTAATGGGACAGATATGGAGAGAATATCTAAGTCATTCCCAAATTCCTATGCAGATAACCGAAGGATCAATTAAAAAACAGACTTATGCGGATGTGGCGGATTATTTTTCAGATAAACTACTCAATATGATTAAATCATCTCATGCTAAAAATGTTGTAATTGAAATTGGAGGTACGCCAGTAGATTCAGAACAAGATGTACTTCCATCCACTTTCCGTTTAATGGGGATCAAGACGAATGTTGTACCTGAGCTCATTCTTCTCTCATATTTTGAAACGAGAGAGGATAATGCTAACGATGGGAAAAAAGGTTTGAAAACTCAAATTATTCGACAAGGAATACGCGATGCAACCACAAAATATGCAGGATTACCATTAAAATCTGTATTTGTACGAAGAAGGCGCGTTTCCGAGTCAATTGTGTCTGTATCATTGCAGGATGAATTATTGAGGGTGGCATATGAGACACAAATATCTCCACAAAAATTAACACTTCTTGAAAATTATCAAGATGTTACAGAATTAATGAAATATATATCGGAATCTGGTATTTTTAAAGAAATTGATAAACCACTGATGGTTAGTGCATGTATCTTGGGAATACCATGTAGGTTTGATGGAGCATCAAAACCAGTGGGAGATCGAAAAATGAATGTTATTTTATCAAATGGATCTGCTTTAATTTTATGTCCTGAAATATTAGCAGGTTTACCCACACCAAGAGGACCGTATAATATAACTTCAGGTAGTGGAGAAGATGTTTTAAATGGAATTGCAAAAGTAGTTGATAACGATGGAAATGACGTGACGGATCTATTTATAAAAGGTGCAGTAGCAACATTAAAAGCACTTATGAATAGGGGTATTAAAAAAGCATATTTACGTGAAGGTAGTCCATCATGTGGAATAAATAGAATTACTACAAAATTGGATGGAAAAGTATCTGCTATGGGTGTAACGACTGCTTTACTACAACGCTGGGGTATAGAGTGCATCTCATCTGATGCAGTTGTTTAGGACATATATGGATAATTCAGTAATACTTTGTAGCGCATGTTTGGGATGGAAAACATGGTGTTTTTGCAGTAGCTACTAGCGAGAAAATAACTAGCTCGGTCACTTTCTCGTTAGAACCTACCGTATGGCAAGAGCCAAGCTATCCAGAGCCAGGAGAAATCGTTCTTCTTGGTAATCTTCGTAAGAAGCGGGCTTGATCAAAAATGAGCCACATGTGTTTGACTAACAGAGCTTGTTTTTCGTATAATACACTTATGCAGGAAATCAGGAATAAGAAGATAAAAATACATACAATATTCGAGTCGCTCGAGAATCAAAACGAAAGCGTATATTTTTAGTTTTTGAAGGCCGTCCATTGGGGCGGTTTTTTTGTCGGAAAAGATTGAGGATTGACCCCGCACTAACTTTTGTTTGTTATGCATTACGTTTATATTATACAGAATGAATTAGCCGAATTATATTATGGTTGTACCGGTAATCTTAAGAAAAGATTTTTTGAGCATAACAACAATAAATCCTTTTCTACCAAAAGTCATAAGTGGAAACTGATCTATTACGAAGCATATACGGCCGAGGAAGACGCATGGAATAGAGAAAAACAGCTAAAGCAATATGGCCAAGCCCTGGGTCAGTTGAAAAGGAGACTTAAAAAATCTTTGAACAAAAGTTAGTGCGGGGTTGACAAACGGCCTTTTGCGTAGTATTATATCTAGTCAACTAAAACCGTTTGCTTTATAGAAAATATAATGGAAATTTTTGAAAATAAAACAATACAGACTAAGGAGATGCTGGATTTTCATCTGGACATTAAAAAACTAAGGGAAATTCCAGTCGAAATTGATAGTTGGGCGTATAAGCAGGTAGGCAAGAAAAATGACGGGTCGTTTAAGGATAATTATCAGAATCTGGAAGTCAGGGAATGCGGAGAAAGCCTGGTTGATATAAGCGATTTTAATTTATCAAATAAAGATTATTATTTTCAGAAGTTTTCTGGAGAAAAAGAAATTTTGGCCAAAAAACTAGTTACCGAAAAAGTTTTTCTCAGAAAAAGTCATGCTGAACGATTAGCCAGGGCGGATAAATATTTTCGAGAAAGAGGACTGTATATTAACATTGTTTCGGGCTGGCGGCATCCAGAGTTTCAAAAAATAATCAAAGAAGAATATGCGAAAAAATTTGGACAAGAAAAAGCGGATAGATTATTTGCTTCTGTTGACAGAAGAGTTCCAGCTCCGCATTCCACAGGCGCTTCCTTTGATGCTGAGTTACGAGATTTATCCTCAAGTAAAAAGATAAAAATGAACGTTTGTTTTAATAACGAAGTGATTCATGGCCTGTATTGGGCAGAAGAACTATTAAAAGAAGGGAAACTCGATAATATTAGTGCGGAGGCTGTGAGAAATCGAAGAATTCTTTATCATGGCTTGTGTTCAAAAGGCGTGGTTTTTGAAAAAAAAGAAGATCTCTTTGTTGCCCATCCGGGGGAATACTGGCATTATGGCGATGGCGATACATTAAGCTCCTTTTTAAAGAAAAAAAAGTTTATAAAATACGGCATAGTTTATCCGTGATTTAATAAATTATAAGCTAATAATTATGAGTAAAAAAGGAAAAAAGTATTTTAACAATAGCGTAGTTAATCCTATACATACTTCTGCTACGTACTACTTTGAAGACACAAAGCAGGTTGTTAGATATCATAACAAAAAGGAAAAAGTTGGTAGATATGGGCGGTATGATAATCCTAATTGGCTAGAAGTAGAAGAAAAATTAGCTAAACTGGATCTTTGCGAAAGCGCTCTTATTTTTCCTTCCGGAATGAGCGCGATTGCCACAACGTTAATGAGTCTCAGTGAAAAAGGAAAAAGAATAATTTATACAGGAAAAGGATATCGAAACATACGAAACTTATGCGGTAATATTCTAACTAAATTTGGAGTAGATGCTATTTCGTTGTCGCCAGCCAATTCAGAAAAATTCATGGCTGATTTTAAAAAATACTATAATGATAATACTAGTGTCGTATTTTTAGAGATTCCATCAAATCCTCATCTTCATCTCGTTGATTTGGAAAAAATTAAAAAAATAATCAACAAAAATACTTTGTTAATCGTCGATAGTACATTTTCTTCTCCCATAAATTTTCAACCTGTTGAGTGGGGCGCTGATATAGTTATTCATAGTTGCGGAAAATATATAGGTGGTCACGCTGATTTGATGGCAGGAAGCGTTGCGGGAAAAAAGGAAATTATCGAAAAAATTAGAAATTATAGAAATGTAATGGGAAGTATTGCTGAATCCCATAGTGCATATTTATTGAATCGAAGCATTGCGACATTGAAAATGAGGATTGAATATTTGAATCAGTCGGGGCTTAAGTTAGCCAACTTTTTGGAAAATCATCCGAAAGTCAAAAAAGTTTTTTATTCCGGATTGCCGTCATATTTCAATCGAGATCTTGCGGAAAAATATTTAAAGGGTCATGGTGGAGTGGTAACATTTGAATTGGATTTGTCGAAAGAGAAAACGGCTAAATTTGTAGATTCACTGAAAATTCCATATATGGGAACCAACTTTGGATCATGCCATTCTATGGTCGAGCAATGCTCAATTTTCACTTATTATAATGAAACAAAAAAGGTTAGGGACGATTTGGGGATTAGCGACACCTTAATCAGGTATAGTATTGGATTTGAGAATGTAGAAGATATCATAAATGATATCAGTAAAGTGTTGGAGAAAATTTAGGCCATCGGATTTGAGATGGAAAATATGCATTTAATGATAGAGCGGGGTTTTTGCAGTATCGTCGTTGTTTAACAATCTGTTCAGAAAGGAAGTGGCATATGTCGCAAAAAATTTCCAGTTTATTGGACGGTTTAAGTAAGAAGTGGCTTTTAAGGGAAGATGACGATACTTGGAAAAAGTGGGTGGATTTCAAGTCTCGGGATCGGGAAGATCTTATCGACCTCTTGTCGGCTAATATCAGAGACACTTTAAAAGCCAGAGCCCTTTTTTTGCTTTTGATTCTGGTAGATCGTTGGAATACGATCTATTGGAAGGGCGAGATCGGTGTTTTTCGTAAGGCTGGATTTTTCAAAGATCTTTCGCCAGTATTGGCGAATCTGGCGGTTATGTTGCTCCGTACATTTTTGGATGCAACCGCTGAAAAAATTGAAGGAGTGAGTCGTCATGAGATAGGAAGCGCTAGAAATTATTACAATGACTCTCTTCTTAGCGTCCTGTCGGCATTACCAGAAAAGGAAGCACTGAAAGTTTTTGAGTCGTATTCGTTTAATGATCTTGTTTCTCCCTGGTGTGATACGGAGAGTTGTTCCGGCTACAAACCCTTGAAAACACTTTTTTTCCGTAGTGATGTTGATGTAAAGTGGAAGCTTCTTGCTCACGAAAAGATGCAACAGATTATTGCGGACGAAGTGTCTGGTAAGGCACTACCTCGTACTAGCTGGGAGACGGCGCTTCCTCACTATATAGAGGTAGTGCAGCAACAGCTCTATCTTCGAAGGGGATTAAACTACCCTACGGAATTATTTGCTGATCAGATCAGGCTTGTTACCGATGAAACTCATTATGGTAAGGCTTCTATTGAGCTTCGCCATCTCCCCCAAATCATAACTCTGTTGGCAGGAGATTCTTACCGAGATATCCGATGCCAGCTCTACAGATTTATTCTGTTGGGCAATGCACAAGAATTTCAGATATGGGATGAAAGCCTCTTTCATTCGGCCAAGCTTATGCTAGATGAGTTGGGGGAGGGTGATAGCAATATCACCAAACGTCTCCAATCTGCCATCGATGATTGGCAGAAAAAAGGCAGAGAGAACAAGGATCGTCAGTTTGAGGCTAGGCGAGACGAAGAGTCGGTTCTGTCTCAAATGAGATAGGCATAATTTTTTTACAGAGCTCCCAGCAGATTCAGTCTGTCGGGGGCTCGTTTTTATTAAAATCCAAAACTGCTAAAAGTTTAAAATTCCCCGATTTTGTGCTAAAATTTGAGTATGGAGAAAGGAAAATTGGTATGTGTGTTGTTCAATGCTGGCAGGAAAGACGAGCTGACTTCGGAATGCCGGCTAAGGATAAAAGCGGGGCTGACAATTGAAAACGCAACTCTTTGTTTGGTCGGGGAAAAGACGTGGCTAATGAAAACTATTTGTTCCGACAGATTTATAATAGAACTGAATAACTGTAGTGATACTATCGGCAATATTAGAGAAATAGAGAAATTTGCGCGACAAGAGGGTTTTCACGATATTTTAATAATAAGCAGCTCCTATCATCTAAGAAGAATCAAGTTATTACTGAACATAATTGGGCTTGAGGCGGATGTGCGGGCGGCGGAGGATATTATGGGCGTGAAAAAAGCAATCAGTTTCACAGAGCCTTTAATATACTTCGCGACTCTTATTTTTTGGAAGTTGAGAATTATAAACAAGCAGAAGATAAAAGGAGAAGTCAATATTCAGAAAAAATTATGACAGCAGAAGAAGGCAAGACTATATTAATCAAGCCGCATCATTTTTTGGATATTATAAAACTATACGGTTCTGGTTTGGAAGAATTTATTCCCGATAAAGAGTACAGCCACGATTTTTGGAAAGTGGGAAATGATATTCTTCGAAATCCGAATATTGAAATGGAATTAACTTTGGGAGCTGATGATATTTGCGTGCCGTGTAAATTTATCAAAAATGGATTATGCTCCGATATGACTGATATAGATTCCGGTGAAATTTCCAAGGACGAGTGGAATAAAACGATCGACAGGAGATTGTTGGAAATGTTGGGTCTTAATGAGGGGGATAAAATTACGGCAATTGAATATTGCAACTTAGCGAGTAGAATTATTACCAGGGAAAAAATATTGAAAGTGTGGAAAGAAAAGCCGGTCGAGATTACGGAAAAGAGGGTGGACTTACTGTTGAAAGGTATTGAGAAATATATTAAAAATGTGGGTTAGGTGCTAAGATTTGGATATGGAAAAAGCGAGCGTCAAAAACTGCCTTTCGGGTGGTTTTTTGATCCAAAAAACTCTTTGACAAAACGGCCATTTGGGTGTATAATGTTAGGTTATGTCAATAAACACGAGCAGGGACAAAGGAATGACTTTTTTCTACCTTTTTCTGGTAGATTTTCTTATCGCAACTCAATCCGTGTTGTTTTCTGTTTTTCCCGAGAGCTTTATCCAGCTTGAAGGAACCGGATCGATGAAAATCTATCTGCTTTCTTTTATTTTGTCATTTTTTGTCTTTTGTCTTTTTTCTGGTGTATTCAAAAATCATAAGGAAAATGAGAGGGTGGTGAGGCAGGGACTGGCGTTTTTTATGTTGGGGAATTTAATTTGCCTTCTTTTTCCTCAGTCTGATTTTTTTATCCTGGGAATAATTCTATCGGGTCTGGCGACGGGTATGATACTTTTGGGCCAAATCGGAATTATCTGGATTACGGAAAACAAAAAATCAAAGAAATTTTCTTTTTGGATGGTATTGGCTTTTTTTCTGGGATTTTTTATCGGACCTTATGCAATGAATTTTCTTTCAGGCCCGAATTTTGACCAGGTCAAAGTTTTTTCTATTTTGGGGGCGACAATCGCTTTTTTAGCGATCTTTTTCATATGTCGAATACCGGACAAGATTTTTTCTGTATTTTCCTTTATAATAAAAGATATGCCGAAGTATATAAGAAACAAAAAGAGAAGACTGGCTATTTTGGGAATAGGATATCTTGGAAATGCTATCATTGTTTATGGATTTGATTACTTTTTATATCCCTATGTCATTTGGAAATTTGGAATTTTGAAAGGTGGAGCAGTGATGACTCTCCTTTCTTTTATCATTTGTTATGTCACGATACTTTTCTATGATTGGGCCAAGCAGGACTGGCTGGGCATAGAAATCATAAAAGAAGTCAAGGAATATAACGGGAAATCAATGATTGGCCGATTTACTTCCTGGATATTGAAAAAAAGCGAGCCGGTCGTACTTATATTTCTTTCCATTAAATTTGATCCCTTCATAACCACAGCTTACATGAGAAAAGGAGCGGAAAAATATAATGGGTTGGGGAAGCGTGACTGGGTCATATTTATGTCCAGTTTATTTGTAGGAAATGTTTATTGGACTTTTGTGGCATTTACAGGAGTTTCAGTGATTGAATATGCTTGGAAATTTATCAGCTAGGGCGCTTTTGCTTTAATGTTTTTTGTGGTAAAATTTAATCATTGGAATTTAGAAAAAATATGGCAAAAAGAATGTTTTCTTGGATGAATCCGAAATTAGAAGTAAGGGAGACAGAAAAATATGGAAAAGGTGTTTTTGCAAAAGAAGATATAGAAAAAAACGAACTACTTGCAATTTTTGGTGGCTATGTTTTGACATTAGAGGAAGAAGAAGGATTATCAGGAGAATTTGCAGATACAGGAGTTCAGATCCATGATGATTTCGTATTAACTTCCAAAGAACAAAAAGAAGATACGGATTGTTTTAATCATAGTTGCGATCCAAATGCTGGATACAATGGGCAAATATTTCTGGTGGCTATGGAAAATATCGAAAAAGAAAAAGAAGTAACTTTCGATTATGCTATGGTGTTGCATAAAGCAGAGAAATCAAGGGAGTATAAGATAAAATGTCTTTGCGGTTCGGAAAAATGCAGAGAATATATAACAGAGAATGACTGGAAAATACCAGAACTTCAAAAAAAATATGATGGATATTTCCAATATTTTTTGCAAGAGAAAATAAATAAATTAAAATAAAAAAATGTTTTGCACGGACATACCAGCTCCTTTCTGGCTAATCTTTTCCAAAACCACACCTGCGTTACTTTATTATTCCCATATACCAACGGCCATCATCTCATTACTTATTGGTTTTTTTGTATTCTACAAAAACAGAACTCTTGCAAGTAAAATATTATTTGCCATATCTATAGTATTTTCTTTGTGGATTTTTTCAAGCTTAATTGCTTGGACAAACATTGATAGTAGAATAATAATGTTTTCATGGGCATTATCTGGCTTGCTTTATTCTTCGATATACATTTTGGGGCTATATTTCGTGTATGTTTTTATAGATAAGAAAGACATATCTATTTGGATAAAATCAATAATCGGACTACTTTTTCTGCCAGTTATATTGCTTTCAGCTACAAAGTTTAATTTAGCGGGATTTGATTTAGTTAACTGCGAAGCGCAAGAAGGAGTATATTTCACAAATTATTATTATTTTTTGGGTCTTTTAATTTCTGTGTGGATATTAATACTGGCTGTTTTGCGGTATCGAAAAGCTGAAAAAGAATTTAAAAAACAAATAATATATCTGACAATCGGAATAGAATTATTCTTATTTTCTTTTTTCGTCACCGGATTTTTGGCGAGCTACATGGTAGAAAAAGGAATGATCACTGATTTTGGACTTGAGCAATACGGCCTCTTCGGCATGACAGTTTTTATGGGATTTTTGGCCTATCTGATCGTCAAATTCAAAGCGTTTAATATAAAAATGATCGCCACTCAAGCCTTGGCAGTGGCGATGGTAATTTTGATTGCTTCGCAATTTGCGTATGTTCAAAATTTTACTAATAAAATTCTAACTGGTATAACACTGGCACTTTCCATTATTGGCGGGTGGATGCTGGTGCAGTCAGTAAAACTGGAGGTACAGAGGAAAGAACAACTCCAGGAAATGACGGACAAGCTGGCGTCGGCCAATGATAAGTTGCGCACGCTCGACAATGCCGAATCGGAATTTATTTCTATCGCTTCCCATCAATTGCGAACTCCTCTCACCGCGGTGAAGGGCTACGGCTCTCTGCTTTTGGAAGGATCGTATGGCAAAGTGACGGAAAAACAGAAAGATGTTCTCAATAAGATGTACCAATCCAATGAACGCCTCATAACGTTGGTCGAAGATATGCTCAATCTGTCGAGAATTGAATCGGGCAGGATGGAATATAAGTTTGAGAAAGTGAAGATAGAGGAGCTTTTGAGCGAAACTTATGACACTTTCATTTTGCGGGCTAAAGAGCGGGGATTGACGCTCGAGATGGTGAAGAATGAAAAACCGCTTCCCGAAGTGATGACCGACAGAAACAAGATTAGAGAAATTATTTCCAATTTTACAGACAATGCCATCAAATATACGCCTTCCGGCGGAGTGAAAATCAAAGCCTTTGAAAAAGACGGCAAGCTGACAGTGGCGGTGAGCGACACCGGAATTGGCATTCCCAAAGACGAAATTCCCTATTTGTTCGAAAAATTCTCGCGTGGAAAGGATGTTTCTCGGCTCAACGCCGGAGGCACAGGTCTTGGGCTGCACGTGGGGATAAAGATGATAGAAGAACTGCACGGTCGCATCTGGATAGAATCCGCAGGCACGGGGAAGGGCTCGACATTTTTTGTGGAACTGCCGGTGGGGTAGGAAGAGGATGAGTTATATAGCCGTTGTCATATAGCCGTTTGACATACTTACTTTAACATGATAACCTAAGTCATTAGACCTTTAAAAATTTAATAGAGGGTCTAGACAGGCGTAGAACTCATGATAAAATGAACTAATTGCTTTGTATAAAGGAGACTTTGTTATGAATAGGGCAAAAATCATTGAGGATATTTCAAGAACAACCGAGGAGATTTTTTCCTTGGAGGAGTTAAAGAAGCTGTTGAAGTCAGGACGTCAACTTCGTATTAAATACGGAATAGATGTGACTGCGCCCACGCTTCACATCGGCCATGCTGTTAATCTCTGGATGATGAGAAAATTTCAGGATTTGGGTCACAAAGTCGTCTTTTTAATTGGAGATTTTACAACTCAAATTGGTGACCCTACCGGGAAAAACAAAACTCGGCCGGTAATACCAAAAAAAGAAATTAAGAAGAATACTCTCGAGTTCATCGAGCAGGCTAAGATGGTATTACGGTTTGACGATCCAAATCTTCTCGAGATCCGCAGGAATTCAGAGTGGTTTGATAAAATGCCTACGGCTGAATTTTTGCGACTCATGTCAATGGTTACCCACGCTCGTCTCATTTCTCGTAGTATGTTTCAAAAGAGAATCGAAAACGAGCTGGATATCTATGGACACGAGCTGGTATACCCAGTCTTACAGGGCTATGATTCAGTAGTCCTTGAATCAGATCTCACCGTAATCGGATCTGACCAGCTTTTCAATGAGATGCTGGGTCGTTTTTACCAGGAAAAGTTTGGTCAGGATCCCCAGGTGATAATAACAACAAAAATTACACCTGGAATTGATGGCAAGGAGAAGCAGAGCAAGAGCCTTGGAAATTACATCGGGCTGGCTCATTCTCCAAGGGATAAGTTTGGTCGGGTCATGAGTATCCCAGATAGTCTTATTGTGGAATATCTCAAGATTTACACGGAGGTTCCGATGGAAGAAATTTCTCGGATTGAGGATCTGGTTCGTACAGATCCAATGTCTCAAAAGAAATTTCTTGCCAGTAAGATAGTCGAGAGATATCATGGCAAAGAAGTGGCCAAGGAAGAGCAGAAATGGTTTGAGAAAACTTTTTCTGCGCGGATAGTCCCTTCTGATATCAGGGAAATCACAGTAAAGCCTCCCACAGACGTTTTCATGGCTGTTCATGAGAGTTTTGGATTGGAAAAGTCCAATAGTGAAATAAGACGTTTGTTTGAGCAGGGAGCCGTTTCATTGAATCAGGAAAAGGTGACTGACACCAAGAGACCTATTAAAGATGGAGACGTCTTAAAGATAGGCAAGCGTATGTGGTTTCGAGTGAGACTGGAAAATTAATATCTCAACTGTACAGATATCACGAATGTCAATTTTATTGGCATAATGCCACAAACTTTCTCGAAGGGAGGTGAAAAGAATGAGAGGAAAAATTGCAATCTTGGCAGATCATGCCAGACACAATCCGGCAATCCTGAAAGAAATTGCTGCAAATCCGGATAAAGTCGCTTCCAGATTCAATCTGTGTGCTGCTGAGACAAGAGCTCTCCGGAGCAATAATTTCAACGCTGTCGGAAGTTCCATGGGTGTGGGCAGATCTCTGCGTGCTTCGAATCACGATGATGCATATCTGTCCTGAAGAATGCGTATATAATCGAAAACCATTGTCCCTGTCCCCCTGAGGTAAAGCATGCCAAAGGGGGACTTTTTTTATATATCCAATGCAGAATGGTGAGGAGGATATGATGAAAAAGCAACGGGAATACATAGATAGACGTCCAGTATCCTTTTTGGATATTGTTGCTGCAAGAGCCAAGGGAGTAGATAAATATTATTGGTCACGTCTTGCATACCAAGTCACCTTTATTGTAACTCAGATATGTAACATGCGTTGCACATATTGCTACGATAAATCAAGAGTAGAACGGGAGCGTGACAAGAAGGAGCTGAGCTCTGAAGAGATAATAAGGATCATTCAAGAAGTGCGTTCTCTAGGTATCAAACAGATCAAGATAACTGGAGGCGAAGCACTTTTAAAGCCTGGCATAGAGGATATCCTTAACGCCTGCAAGGGCGTTGCGCTTTATCTATGTACCAATGGTACGCTTCTTGAGGACTATATTCCTGTTCTGTCAGGAGTTGATTTTGAGAAGTTGCACATTCATTCCAGTTTGGACGGCCTGGATTCTCACGTGAGATATGCAAAGAATGGAACAACTGCGAAACAGCTTCTCGGTGCTATGAAAAAGGCAAAAGATTGCATATCTGGCGTACATATCGGACTCAACACAGTCATAAATCATGAAAACATACATGAGTTCTGTGGTATGTATGATGCAATCACTGAGACTGGAATCGACAAGTGGACAATAAGCATACCTTATATAGTTTCGGAGGTAGTACGCAACAACCATCCATTTCCGGAATTTGAGGCGTTGGCCAAGGCCGTTGCATTGCTTTTGGAAAAACATTTCGCTCTCGGAGAGCCAATCCAATTAAGTATAGGCGGCTTCTATAAACATGAAATGTTTGATATAAAAACTGTACCGCCGAAAAAAAGAGGCGAACATCCATGTATGCCAAACTGCAATGGCGCAAGAGGTATGATAATTGATTCTTTCGGGAATGTATTGAATTGCCTGCTTGATAACGCGGAAGAAGAAGCCACCTTCAACGACTTCCGAGAAGGATCATTTGTCGATTTAACCCAACGCATAAAAGAGCGTCCCTTTTACAGGATGAAGATAGGGGATGTCGGGCAATGTTGCGAATGCAGATATCTGAAGCTCTGCGGAAGCGGATGTCGTTATAATTCCAAAGTTCTCTTTGGCGATTATTCCAGTCCCGATCCCATACGATGCTCCTGCTATCCGCTGATGGAGAAGTACATCCTTCCTGTTTTGACAGATGAACGGCGAAAGAAGGTTTGGTCCTATCTCAATCTTAAAGGCAATACACCTCCCTATTTATTTAGGGGAGTCAGGGAGATGCTTGATTCTTTAGGAGCTGTAAAATAGCCAGGGGCAAAGTGATAAAGGCCGGCTATTAAAAATAGTCGGCCTTATTCAAAAAAGGAGAAGATTATGATAAGCTGCATTTTTGTATACGGATCGTCCGCTGTAGGCAAAACAGCAGTAACTAAAAAAGTCGTTAAGGTAGTGGGAGGGAAAAGGCGACTTGCGCTGATTCAAGGAGATTTCTTCGTCCACATGATATATGGCTGTACTCATACGGACAAAGAACTGGATATTAAATATCTGAATATCGGATTCGCACTTGATGTTTTTCTGAGCAATGGGTATTCAGTTGTTATTGATGATATTTTCAAGCGACAGAAAGACGTCAATGGACTGATTTCCATTATGGATCGTTACAATGTATCATCCTGCGTATTCAAACTTGTCGCGGAGCAAGATGTTCTTTTGTCTCGCAATAGAAGCAGGGACTACTGGGACTGGATACCGGAAGAAAAAATTATCAGGTATCCCGAATTGTTAAACGGAATCACTTTCGGCGAGGAGGTGATAATAGACACTACCGATAAAACACTGGAAGAAACAGTGAGGGAGGTGCTGGAAAGATTGAAAAAAAGCGGATTTTATAATCCTGGTTCGCCAAGTATTTTAGAAAAAACATTTCATCCAGTAGAAGACAAGGCAGAGTGAAAAAGACTGGTTGCGAAATTTCCAACCAGTCTTTATTTTTTTTATTCGGTAAGTTGTCTATCGGTATCGGCATTCCTAAGGACGAAATCCCCTATTTATTCGAAAAATTCTCGAGAGGGAAGGATGTCGGACGACTCAACGCCGGCGGAACGGGACTTGGCCTTCACGTGGGGATAAAGATGATAGAAGAACTGCACGGCCGCATCTGGATAGAATCGGAAGGTGCGGGGAAAGGTTCCACTTTCTTTGTTGAGCTGCCGGTGGGGTAGGAGAGCTTGACAATCGTCTAAAAATCGTCTAATATATGTCTATAAGGAGCTAACTAAATAGACATTTATGTTTAAGCCAAAATATACAATAACCAACAAGCTTTTAGGCAATATCAAGCGCATAGCGGAAATTGTTACCGACCTTAACAGCCGCAGTTTCCCGAAAGTCGTGCTTTATGAAATGGAACGCCGCGCTCGAGAAATATCAGCTCATTCTTCGACCAGCATTGAGGGCAACCCTTTGCCGCTTACGGAAGTTAAAAAAATTCTCAAAAACAAGCCGGAATATGTTCGTGATTCCGAAAGAGAGATTTTGAATTATAACAAGGCCTTGGTTGAATTAAATGAATTGATTAAGGCGAAAGAAATTTCCCTGGACATCGAATGGCTGGAAAAAATTCAAAAAATGGTTACTGAAGACCTTATTGAAAAACATCGCCAGGGACATATTCGCACTGAACCGGTTTTTGTTAATAATCCAAAAACTCGAAAAACAATTTATTGGCCGCCTGATCATCAGGAAGTGATGCCTTTACTAAAAGATCTATTTAATTTTCTAAAAGAAAACGTTCGGAAAATTGACCCGCTCATTCTGGCTGGAATTTTTCATAAAGAGTTTGTGATTATTCATCCGTTTATCGATGGCAATGGCCGTACGACACGACTGGCAACTAAAGTGCTTCTTGCAAAAATGGGGCTGAATACCTTCAATCTATTCAGTTTTGAAAACTATTACAACCAAAATGTCACTCGATATTTTCAAGAAGTAGGATTGGTCGGTAATTATTACGATCTTAAAGATAATGTCGATTTTACTTATTGGCTTGAATATTTTACGGATGGGATTATCGACGAACTTCTGCGAGTAGAAAAAGAACTGGAAAAAGAAGCGATTAGCCCTGACACAATTCTCAAAGATTATCACCAAAAAATAGTTGATTCTATTAAAAAGAGGGGTTTTATTACCGACAAGGATTATTCCGAGCTGACTGATCGTGCCAGGCCGACCAGGAATTTGGATTTTAGGAAACTCATTAATTTGGGAATTATCGTGAAGATTGGCAAAGGTAAGGCGACTTATTATAAGTTGAAATGAAGAAGTATAAAGGGAATAAAAATGATAGAAGAACCCCGTAAAATTCCGCCAAGCGGAATAACGGGGCAGGCTCCACGGTCGCACCCCGTAAAGCTTACGCCACGGGGCAGGTCTTGATAGAATCCGCCCGCCTGCGGTTCGACTGAGCTCGCCGAAGTCCGGCGAGGCAGGAAGGCACGGGCAAAGGCTCGACGTTTTTTGTGGAACTGCCGGTGGAGTAGGGGAAATTTTAGCCTTGCTGCTTTTCCCCAAAGCTAAACTTTTTGATATTCCAGGGCTTTTCCCTAAAGCTTAAAGCTTAGCTTTTCCGAAGGGCTGAAAAAGGCTCTTTTTTTGTGTTATTTCCAGTTGATTTTTTCCCTAAAATAGGCTATAATTAGACTATGCACAACTGGTCAGTTGATACAACTGAATTAAAAAAGGATAAAAAACAATATGCCATTTGGCGTCTGGAGCAGATGGTTAATTTTGGCTTGGAAGGGAAAAAAATAAACCGCGAAGAACTGAAAAAATACTGGAAGATCCTCAATCTTGATCATAATAAAAAACAATATCTGAAAATGATTTTATGGCCAAAACAATCCTAAGTACTAATCAGATTAAGATTCTGGAGGCAATTAGCAAGGACAACGCAATTTGCCAAAATTTTTATTTGACCGGCGGGACAGCTCTGGCAGAATATTATCTGCAACACCGCCTGTCGGAAGACCTGGATTTTTTTTCAGAAGTAGAGTTTGATATCCAGGCGATAAGCATATTTTTCGCCAAAAATAAGAAAGCGTTTGGAATAAAAAAGATTGATTTTCAGCAAAGCTTTAACCGTAATCTGATTTTCTTGCATCTTCCAGGCGATGTTATAAAAATGGAATTTACTTATTTCCCATTTCCCAGAATCGAAAAGAAAATCAAAAGAAATAAATTGTTTGTGGATAGTTTAGAGGACATAGCGGTTAATAAGCTGTTTACCATTTATCAAAAACCGCGTTCCAGAGATTTTATTGACCTATATCTGATTATGAAAAAAACTGGCTATTCAATAGAAGAGTTAATCAAAAAAACTAAAGTAAAGTTCGATTGGCACATTGATTACCTCCAGCTTGGTAGTCAGTTTATGCAGGCTAAAGTTGTCAAAGATTATCCGCGGATGCTAATGAAACTAAAAAATGAAGAGTGGCAGAAATTCTTTATTTTGCAGGCAAAAAGTTTTAGCGGAAAAATTGTAAGTTAATGCAGTCTTGATTGAACGCTTTTTTTACGCTAGGATGGAGGAATGAAAATCACACTTTCTAAATTTGCCGGATTTTGTGATGGAGTGAAAAGAGCCTATGAAATGGTTCTGGGTATTGATATGGAACGGGTTGTGAAGCCTGTTTTTGCTTTGGGTTCCTTGGTGCATAATGATGAGGTGAACAGAAAAATAGAAGAAAAGGGGATAAAAAAGATAGAAAGGGACGATTTTTTCAATGCTGTCACGGGACAGATCGGGACGATCATCATTACCGCCCACGGAGTGGGACCGGATGTGTACAAAATTGCAATGGAAAAAGGAATTGAGGTCATTGATACTACTTGTCCAAAAGTGGTAAAAGTTCAACGATTGGCGAAATTATTCCACGAAAAAGAATATCGACTGGTGATCATTGGCGATCGTGATCACAAAGAAGTGCGCGGCATCAATGAATGGGGCGGAGGACATGCTTTTGTTATTTCCGAAAAGAAGGATCTGATAGATTTAGAATCTCCTTCAGACCAAAAGATAGGTGTTCTTTCGCAGACTACGCAAAACGAAGATTTCTGCCGGGAAATTTACGCGGTCATAGTTGAAAAATACAAAAACGTGGAAACAAAAAAAACTACTTGCGATACTACCCACTCAAGACAGAGCGAGATAAAAAAAATGGCCAAAAATAATGATGTCATTCTGGTCATTGGCTCTAAAGATAGCGCCAATTCCCGTCGTCTTTGGGAAATTTCTGTTTCCATAAATTCCAAGTCATATTTCATTGAGACGGCTAAAAATATCCGAAAAAATTGGTTGAAAAATATAGAAAAGATAGGAGTAACAGCCGGCGCGTCAACGCCGCCGTGGATCATCCAAGATGTTATGAAACATCTTGAAAATAATAAATAAACTGTTGCTTTTTAGAGGCTTTTTAGTTATACTAAAAATAGATAATAACTCTTAATGGAGCTGCGTTTTATGTCTAAAATTATCATTGCCGAAGATGATCCAATGATCGCGGAAATATACGAGAAGAAGTTTACTGAAGCCGGATATGAGGTGGCGGTGGCGGATTCCGGCGACCAGGTTTTGACGCTGCACAAAAAAAATAATCCGGATATCATTCTCCTGGATTTGATCCTGCCAAAAATGAATGGTTTTGAGGTAATTGAAAATATCAGAAAAACTGACAAGGATACCAAAATAATAGTTTTTAGCAATCTCAACCAGGCGGAAGATCGGGAAAAAGCGTCGCAGTTGGGAGCTAACGGATTTGTGTCCAAGGCTGATTACGCGCCGAGTGATCTAGTCAGGGAAGTAGGGCGACTTACCAATCAGTTGAGAGAAGAAAAGGTTAATGGGGAAAAAGAAATTAGGGCGGCGGAGAATGGGGGGTTGGCAAATAATTCTGAAACGAAGGGGAAAATTTTGATGATGGAAGACGAGGAAATTTTTCGCGAGATGTTTGGAGGAAAGTTGAAAGATGATGGATTCGCTGTCGATTTTGCTGAAGATGGGGCAGCCGGAATGAAAAAGGCGCTGGCAGGAAACTATGCCTTGTTCATTATCGACATGATAATGCCCAATATTACCGGAGAAGAAATAGTAGTGAAATTGAAACGCGAGGAAAAAACGAAAAATATTCCCATTATAATTTTGTCAGCTTCAGTGGATGAAGCGATGCAGAGATCGATGGAAGACACGGGGATACAAGGGTTTTTTATCAAAACCCAATTGGTTCCGAGCGAACTATCAAAAAAAGTGGGAGAATTGTTGAAATAACACTACGAATTACGAACTTGTACGAATGTAACGAAATTACGAATATTAATTATTCGTACATTCGTAAGTGTTCGTAATTCGTAGAGATTAATACTAATCACATGAAACGAACATTGATCAGTGAAACACCAAGTTTAATAGGAGAAACAGTACGGCTTCAAGGCTGGGTCAATACGCGCCGCGATCACGGCAAGCTTATTTTTATCGATCTTCGCGACCGGACAGGAGTGGTGCAAATGGTGGTTATTCCAGACAAGATGGAAGCGCACCAAACCGCTAAAGAAGCACGTAATGAATATGTCATCGAAATAGAGGGCTTAGTCAAAAAGCGTCCAGGGAGTCAAAAAAAAGAGGATAGCGCCACAGGAGAAGTGGAAATTGAAGTGTCAGAAATGAAAATAATTTCAGCGGTTGCGGGCGAGTTACCTTTTGACACGGCCAAAGCCGAACTTGATCTCAATATCCCGACGCTTCTCGACAATCGCCATCTCACTCTTCGCAACAAGAAAATAAATGATATTTTCAAAGTCTATAGCCAGATCCTGAAATCATACGCGGAGGTGATGCGGGAAAACGGATTTTTAGAAATAAAAACACCAAAAATTGTTTCGGCGGCGACAGAGGGCGGCGCCAACTTTTTTAAGATAAAATATTTCAAACGCGAAGCATTTTTGGCGCAAAGCCCCCAGTTCTACAAGCAAGCCGGAGTAGGCGCCTTTGAACGTGTTTTTGAAATCGGTCCAGTTTTTCGAGCCGAACCTCATTATACTACGCGACACGTCAACGAATATATTTCTTTTGACGCGGAAATGGGATTTATTGAAAATTTTTCCGACATCATGGACGCGCTGGAAATGGTTGTCAAAAGAATTGTAAATGATATTGAGAGAAAGTGCGAAGCAGAACTCAGGGATTATCCAAGCGAATTCTTGGTTCCTGACCGTTTCCCGCGGATAAAATTAACCGAAGCGATGGATGTTCTCAAAAAAGAGTATAACAAAGAAAAAATGGGCGTGGACATCGATCCGGAAGGAGAAAAATTGATTTCCGAATGGGCCAAAAAAACATACGGGAGTGACTTCATCTTCCTCACACACTATCCAACTTCCGCCAGACCTTTCTACACTATGCCGAGTTCTGATCCGCAGTACACGGAAAGTTTTGACCTCATTTATCGCGGAGTGGAAATTGTTACCGGAGGACAGAGGATTCATAATCCGGAACAGCTAGTGGCTAGCATAAAAAAACATCATCTTGATCCCAATGATTTCAAGGATTATATCGAAATTTTCCGCCTCGGCATGCCGCCACACGGTGGTTGGGCGATAGGATCAGAAAGATTAGCCCAAAAAATTCTGGGTCTCCCCAGCATCAAACAAGCAATTCTTTTTCCGAGGGATGTGAGGAGGCTTACTCCGTAAGAACCTCACTCATAATCCCTCTCCTTATGAAGGAGAGGGAGGATACGTTACCTTCTCCTTTATAAGGAGAAGGTGCGACGACGATAGTCGGAGCGGATGAGGTAAGATAAATACAAAAATAAAATCATGAAACAGCACGACGAAGCTTATAATAAGGGGAAAATGAGACTTATTAGTTTTGTTGCTTTTCTTATGGGATTTGCGCAAGCGGTGCTTCTCTATGTGATGTCCACTTATTTTAAGCGAGCTTCCGGAATAGAGAATATAGGACTATTTTATCTCGTGGCTTACGCCATAACACTTATCATATATTTAAATCTTCATAAAATCATAAAAAAGATTGGCAAATCCAATGCTTTTTTCTTTTCCTTGTTTTTCAAGATTATTGCCATTGTGATACTTATGAATTGGTCGCCATCATATATCACAGTCATCGTGATGATGTTTTATATAATTATGGGCAATCTGGAGTGGCTGAGTCTGGACATCATCATCGAATCTTTTTCTACCGATACAATGTCTGGGCGCATCCGTGGTCGGTATCTAACCATTCTCAACGCCGGACTGCTTCTTGGTCCATTTGTTTCCACTTCTCTCCTTGCTAAATTTGATTTTTGGGGAGTATTCTTGGCGCTTTTCATATTTAACTCACTGATATTTGTCATTTCTCTTTTTGGACTTGCTAATGTCAATCATAAATTTGAAGCCAATCTGACATCGCGCGCTCTGCTCAAAAAGATTTTTAAGAGAAAAAACATTATGCGAGCCTATTACGTTTCATTTGTTTTGGAATTTTTCTATGCACTGATGATTATTTACACGCCTATCTATCTGCGTGATTCCGGGCTTTCCTGGGAACAGATCGGTTACATTTTTACCGTAATGCTCATTCCTTTCGTTCTAGCGCAATACCCGATGGGAGTTTTGGCTGACAAAAAGTTCGGGGAAAAAGAATTTATGATTTTTTCCTTGATAACAATGGCTCTTTCCACGGGCGTCATATTTTTTATCGGAACTTCAGATGTGGCTGTTTGGGCATTAGTTTTGTTTTTGACTCGAATCGGGGCGGCGCTTGTTGAGGTTTTGCGCGACTCCTATTTTTTCAAACGCATCGACGCGCATGACGTCGATATCATCGATTTTTTCCGCACCGCTCAAAGCTCGGCCTACATTCTCGCTTCCATCATATCAGCCATCATTCTCATCTTTTTCTCTATCAAAGTTATCTTTCTTGTGGTAGCTTTTGTAGTCTTTTCCGCCCTCATTCCGGCCATAAAGCTTCGGGATAATAAGTGCGAGGAGGAAATTTTGGCTGAAAAAGCGGTATTTTGACCAAATCTTTAGAGTGATGTATAATTTTACGGCGGAATAAAAATTATATTTTCATTATGAGAATTACTAAGTGTGACATTTGCGACAAGACAATTAAGGATACGGCAAAAAGTGTGTGGGTTTCAATCGGTGGTTTTCTTTCTACGGATTCCTTCCAAGTCTGTCTTGATTGTGGTAAACCGGTGACAAAATTTCTAATAAGTAAAAAATTAGTTAAAAATAATAAAGATGATAAAAAATATGCAAAAAAAAGCAAATAAGAAAATGACGCTTGAAGGTTTGGCGGCGCTAACTGTAAATGAAATAAATAAACTTGAGAGTAAGCTTACTACAGAAATAAGAAGCACCGTAGACAAAGCGAAAGAAGAATTGAAAACGGAGATTAATAAGAAAGTGGATATTTTTACGCATAATGATCTTAAATTTCGTGTGGAAAAGTTGGAAGAAAGGGTTGGAATAGCACGGAAGAAGTAGGATAGCTAAAAAACCTTTATATAAGCCAAAAACACCCAAACGGCTGGACAAAAGCCGTTTTTAGATTTATTTGAATAAAGTGCCTTGTTATGGTATTATTTAATAGTAAAAATTAATTCATCCCCCACCACTTTTCCGCTTTTTTCTTTTAAATTAAATTGGCCTTATTTAAAGAATTAGCGATTTATTCAGATATTAAAACTTGTTTTTTGCGCCTTTGGCGCAAGCGAAAAAGTGGTGGGGGATAAAAAACCTATGGCAATATCAGCAAAAATAACCAAATATTTGGACGATAATAAGTATAAATATCAGGTCGTCGAACATAAGACCGTTTTTACCGCCTGGGACAAAGCGCAGACGGAAAAAGTTAAGCCTGCCGAAGTTTCCAAGTCTCTTGTGGTAAAAATTGACAATGATTACGCGTTGGCGCTGGTACCGTCTAATAAAAAACTGGATAAGGCTAAGCTTTTGAAAGTTATTAACGCGCAGAGAAAAAAAGAAAAGCTGAAAAATTATAAAAAGCTGGATTTGGCCAAGGAAGTTTGGATGAAAAAGAGTCTGCCGGGGAAAGTCGGCGCGACGCCACCATTTTCAGGGCTCTTAAAATTGCCGGTATACATTGACGGACTTTTAGCTAAAAACAAGAAAATATATGTCGGATCTGGAGAGTACACGTTCTCATTTTTAGTTCCGGTTGGACAGTATTTGAAGATAGAAAAACCAGTAAAGGGGAGTTTCAGCGTCAAAAAATAAACAGCCGTCATTCTGAGCGGAATGACCCCGCCTTGGCGGGGGAATGAAGTCGAAAAATCTGCTAATTATTAGCACTAGTGGTAACTTATAGTAGATCCTTCGACTACGTCCAATAAGAATTGGACTTCGCTCAGGATGACGGACTTTTGTGTATGCCTTACGAAGTAAAACTTGAAAAATTTGAGGGTCCGATGGAGCTTTTGCTTGAGCTGATTGAGAAAGAGGAGATGAATATCACGGAACTTTCTCTAGCGCGGGTGACTGATCAGTATCTGGATCATATTAGAAACAGCGAGAA
>Ga0172379_10000466_pt1 | contig 101506 bp, 92 predicted proteins | sample GrowelOW334metaG_FD_119756 | JGI IMG/M metagenome (GOLD analysis project Ga0172379, IMG submission 119756) | Groundwater microbial communities from an aquifer near a municipal landfill in Southern Ontario, Canada - Groundwater well OW334 metaG | ecosystem: Environmental > Aquatic > Deep...
GGTCTCCTATCCACTGTGTTCGTGGAAACTTGAAGAGGCCCTTCCTTAGTACGAGAGGACCGGGAAGGACGAAGCTCTAGTGTACCTGCTGTTCTACCAAGGGCATTGCAGGGTAGCTACCTTCGGTTAAGATAAGTGCTGAAAGCATATAAGCACGAAGCTGTCTCTAAGATTAGGTTTCATAGACTGGTCAGAGAATATGACCTTGATAGGCCGTACGTGTAAGTCCAGTAATGGATTGAGCGGAGCGGTACTAATAAGTCGTTTGATTCTCCCACACTTTTGTTTGTCCAAAATTATTCTATCGAAAATATCGTCATAGTCTGAAAATACGGCTATGGCAAACAAATCAAAAAACGCCATTGTTCTGGTGATTGAAGCGGAGGGGTCACACCTGATCCCTTCCCGAACTCAGAAGTTAAGCCCTCCAGCGCCGATGATACTTGGGCCTGAGCCCTGGAAAAGTAGGTCGTCGCCAGAACAATGGTGTTTTTTGATACCTAAAAACTATTTTTGGGTAAGAAAAAAGGAGTCTTTGCGACCCCCCTTTTTTAATGTTGTAATGTTTTATAACGTCTTTCCAATCTGTCGATGATAAGAACCGACTTGGCCTGCAGAACTTTTGCCTTTTCTGGCTCCAGTTCATTTTTAGCGAGAAATATTCTATTTTCCAGATCTTTGATAAAAGGAGAGATAGAATTTGACTCCATGGTATCCAAAATAAAGTCCTGAGCTATTTTGGCTGCCTGACAAAAAGGTATACTTCCATGATCTTCTTTGATCATCATATCAATAACAGCCACGGCTAGTAACTCTACGGTTGTCATTGCTTTTGCCTTGAGCAATATTTCCATTATCCTTTCAATCTTTCCTTTGTTGGAGATATTCTCTCTCAGCCGTAAAATATATTTTCCCAATTCATGAACACCGGCGGCACTTCTGAAAAACTTGTTGAAGTAAGATGAGGCAATTTTATCAGAAAACTCATCCAGATCAGCAAAGTTAATCCTTTCGATAGTCCACATACTGATATCTGACGCGAGTATTTCTTTTAGAAGATTGAATTTAACTTCGAAAGCATTTTTTTCTTTCTCAGTTCTTTTCAGCTGGCGGTTTTTTTCAATTAAGCGACCACCTAAATATATTACGCTGAGTGCCAGCGCAATAATTAAAATTACTAAACTTGTTGTGTCCATTTTTCCTAGTTTTTTTGGTTGGTTGTTTAGTGAAACCTAGTGAAAATTTGTCTTTTTATCAGAATAATTCTCGCTTTTAACGCTTCGCTAGCAGTAGTGCTGATTTTTTCTTGTTTAGCGTGTAACCCCAACTCTGTATCCAGTTCATGATAAAACTTTTCGAACATTTGTTCGGAAATATTTTCCAGAATGAAGCTTTCGGTCAATTTTCTGGTGGCAGTAGCTGTAAAAAGCGATACTTGTTCATCCCATAATAGACCGGCGACAATTAATGCAATCTTTGCAGGATCAGCTCTTAACAAGGCTTTAATAATACAGTCTTTTAAGAGAATATATTTTTGTTCATCCTCGATATTCTTCTTCAGATTTAAAAGATATATTCCAAGACTATCACTCGACGCGGTAGTAAAGAAGTTTTCCAAATAAGAATTTGCCAATCCGTTTTCTGACTGCATCAGACTTTTAATGTTAACTTGATTTAGCAGATGGAGCGTCGGCACCTCAAGGCGCATCAAATTAAACAATAATTCGATATTTAAACATCCTTGTTCAACTGTATGACTAAGATATTTAATTCTTTTATTCTTTATCCAAAGACTGCGAACTAAAAATAATATCACAATAATCAATGCCCAAATAATAATTGTTTTCATCACTTTTTATTTTTTTATTGGTTTGTAATAAAGATAAATCACGAGCGCATAAATTATCAGCGCTCCACTATTAAAGAAGGTTAACACTGGGTTGTGAATCGTGGTTGCATAGATCAGCCAAAAAACACTGGTGATAGAAAAAATAAAAATAAATTTAATATCAACCGCTCCTCGAGTTTTGGTTTTAAGCATTTCAATTGGCTGCATTGCCAGTATTCCTAAACTGATTATAAACAAGACTGATAACAAGGCATCTTTCTCGGTTGTAATAATCATTAGTGGCACAATGGCCATTGAAAGTGGCAAGGAAATTTTTTCCGCCAAGGTTAATTTTTTAAATTTTATTAACCCGACAACAACTGGCACATATGGTATTGCCAGCAGGGCATTAAATGTCATAGCTAAACTGTTTTTGCTTAGGCCGTAAAAGAAAAAGGCTATAAAGTAAAAACAGTACATGAAAAATAATGTCGCTGACAACGACTCGCCGGACTTAGTCCGCCAAATTTTTTGGCTTTGGCAGCTAATGCCATAGGCTTGGAAAACCGTTAACAGCATTGTCATGACTGCTATAATCGTTAGGTAGTTCCAGCCAAAATTCTGAAGTTCAATGAATTTCATGATTACTTGGTTTTTTATGGTTATTTTTTTGTAAATGATCGTAATTTATAAGCTAATAATATCATAATATTCTATTTTAGTCAAGACCACTAAGTCTCCCTTCCGATACCATTAACATTTATCTAATATTAAACAAAACTAATGAATAATAAACTCTATTTTTAAAATCCTTTTAAAATGTTACAATATGGGTGGCGGGCAATCCTAAAATTTATATCTTAAAAATAATCTTATGCGTTTTATTTGGCGCGTGCTGTCTAATTTAATTCTTGTTTTAGTTTTTATTGTCTTGTCAGTTTTTTCTCTAGTTGAATATCGCAGCGATAATCTTAACGTTAACACCACTGATGATAAATTACCTTTAGCCAAAACAACTTTTACCGGGTTAAGTCACTTGATTGCTTATTTAGAACAAATGCCGACCATTCGTTTGCTTCCAGTGGCCAGCAGCGGGCTAGAATATCAAAAACAGGCGCTCGCCCAAATTGATCAGGCACCCCTTAAATCTTTGGTAAATAAATCTAATATTAAAGAAGAAATACCAATTTTAAAATCTCAAAATCGCAGTGAAATAATTGATACTTTTAATTTAAAAAATATTATTAAGCGCTTAAAAGAGCAGTTAACTAAGGATTGGTCTCGGCCTTAAAATAATGTATAATAGAGAAGTCGAATTAATTTATAATAATAATTAAGAATAACCTCTCCCTCCCGATCGCGGTTATTGCAAACACGTATGGCCATTAAAAAAGTTAATGCCGCCGCTAAAACTACTGGCGACGGTAACAAAAAAGAAGAAGCCGCTAATTCCGCCATGGAACAAATCAGAGCTAAATTCGGTGAAGGCTCGATTATGAAATTCGGTGACGCTCGCAAGACCGATGTCGATGCGATTCCTACCGGCTGTTTATCGCTGGACATCGCTCTCGGTATCGGCGGTGTTCCTCGCGGCCGGGTAATTGAAATTTACGGTCCAGAATCATCTGGAAAAACCACTTTAGCTCAACATATTGTGGCTGAAGTCCAGAAATTAGGCGGTATCGCCGCTTTCGTTGATGCTGAACACGCTCTTGATCCTTTATATGCGGAAAAGATCGGTGTCAGTATTAAGGATTTAATTATTTCTCAACCAGATTCCGGTGAGCAAGCCTTAGAAATAGTGGAAACTTTGGTTCGTTCTAATGCCGTGGATGTTGTGGTTGTTGATTCAGTCGCCGCTTTAGTTCCCCAGCGAGAAATCGAAGGTGATATGGGCGATCAGCACATGGGACTTCAAGCTCGTCTTATGAGCCAAGCTCTTCGCAAACTAACCGGTTCGATTAATAAAACTAATACGGTCGTTATTTTTATTAATCAGATTAGAAATAAAATTGGTGTGTTCTTCGGTAATCCCGAAACGACTACCGGCGGCAATGCTCTAAAGTTTTACGCTTCGGTGCGGGTAGAAATTCGCCGCGCTGCGCAAATTAAGCAAGGTGAAAATGTCATTGGTAATCGCGTTAAAGTAAAAATTGTAAAAAATAAAGTAGCTGCGCCATTTAGAACTTGTGAGTTTGATATTATGTATAATGAAGGAATTTCTTTGGCCGGTGATATGTTGGACACCGGTGTCGATTATGATGTTATTAAAAAATCGGGAAATTCTTATAGCTTTAATGATATTAAATTAGGAGTTGGCCGCGAAACCGCCAAAAAGTTTTTAAAAGAAGATAAAAAACTTTTAGCCACTATCCGAAAAGTAATTTTAGCGGAAGTAGTGCGCCGTGAAGCTAACGGTGCTAGCCCAGTTAAACATATTAAAGATACTGAAGATACGGTGATGGAATAAAAATTAAATAAAATTTTTAGCTAACAAAAAACCGACTCGTTATGAATCGGTTTTTTGTTTTAATTTATTTTTGATCGATTAATTTTGTAATTCTTTCAAAAACCTCTGCTGGACTGCCTTCGCCATGAACTTCATATAATTTACCACGCGTTTGGTAAAAATTCATTAAGTCACTGACGTTTTTGTGGTATATTTCCAGGCGCTCCTTGATAACGATTTCGTTGTCATCGGCACGTCCGGAAGTTTCGCCACGGAGCAGGATTCTTTTTATCAGCTCAGAATCGGAAGCCGTTAAATTAATAGCTAAATTTATTTCTAAACCAAGAGGAGACAAAGCATCTTCTAGAATTTGTGCTTGTTCGCCATTTCTCGGAAAGCCATCAAAGATAAAACCATTTCCGTGAGACATATTTTCCGCCAAAGCTTTTTCTAGAACTTTAGTAATCAACTCATCAGGAACTAATTGTCCGCTTATAACAAAACTTTCGACTTTTTGGCCTAAGACTGTTTTTAAAGCCATTTCTTTGCGAAGTATTTCTCCGGTGGAAAGGTGCAATAAGCCATACTTTTGTTGAATATGAGCCGCTTGCGTGCCTTTACCTGATCCAGGAGGACCAAAAATTACTAAGTTAAGCATAAGTAATAAATTAAAAGTGTTTAACCAAAGAACGTTGGGCGCTAAGACTTATTATAGCGGAATGAACCGTTTGAGTAAAGTATAACAGAATAACAAAAAAGCTGCTTGTTGTAAGCAGCCCTTCAGCTAAATTGCGATTCCTTTCTTTTCGTCTAGTTTTTCTTTATAAAGACCAAGAAAGAAAAATATGATAGTAGGGATGAAGTTAATTAGAAATAACCAGCCCGCCTCTTGCAGATACGAGACATCTAAAATAGCTATAGCCAGAGAAAAAACGGCTTCTCCGACCAAAGTGATCATAATTAACTCTCCATTGGTAAATTCGCCAATCGTTTTATTTAGCCGGCTGAAATGGTAGGCTAAAAAAGCGGGACCGATAGCCGGCAATAAACAAAAGATAAACGAAATAAAAGCAGCTATAATAGCGGCTGGCAATAACAATCCTGAATTTAGAGTCCTGATTTTCATAATCCAAATTTTTTTAACGTTTGTATTTTTCTTAGACTAAATCCCAGCAAGGCGATTAACCCGAAGGCTAGACCAGCAATAATTCCGGGAAACATTCCAATTAATAATCCACACTTCACTGCGGTAATTATCCAAAAGGTTAATCCGAAAGCCAAACCGGCTACGACACTAAATTCATGGTTGGTAATTAATCCAAAGAAAAAGCAGAGTGATAAGCCAACAATTAAACCGGTTGGCAGACCGAATCTAATCGCAATTATTCCGCCCATCATTAGGCTGCAGGCTAAACCCCAACCGATTAGGATATGAAGCCTTTGATTTTTTTCTGAGGTCTTCCCTAGATAAGCAATAAAAAAATCGGCCGTCATCATCAGTAAGAAAACAATTGGAATATCCCAAGCCCGGGGAATATCCCAGGGGATAGTAATTCCAAAAAAGGGTAGTTCTTTTTCTATCGCCGGAATTTCTTTGCCTAGTAAAAAAATGATCAGATAAAGAATGGCCACCGTTAAAGTGGCATAGGCGGAAAACACTAAATTTTTTTTCATATTCATTAAGTTTTTAAGGTTCTACGAAAAAAGTTTATGCCTATTGCTTTAGATTGTCAATTTAAGCAAAAACGAGTCCCGTAGAACTCGCCTTTAAATTATTGGATTTCTCCACTTAGTATCCCTTTAAATACATCCCAGCATCCTTTAGAAGCTAAATATTTTAGAAAGCTTCCCATAATAGAACAACATCCGATTACAATTAACATTACTAAACCAGTCAATGCGCCAGCTATTAGACTAAATAGAAAACCAGTTTTTAGCCCGACTATTACCCCGATAGTTAAGCTGGCCGTAATACTTGAGGCTGAGGCGAATCTCAGTCCGCTTAATCGATGGTGATATAAGCCAAATGTTAGACTGATAAGAGAATAGGTTGCCACTCCGATAACAAAACAGATTTGCAGTTGTGGTTCTAGATTGCCTTTAATTAGAAACCAAACACCTAGGAGCGTACCAAACAATACCCCCAATATCGCCCCAATATACGACTCCTCTATCCGATGTTTTGGTTGGCTTAAAAAGACGAACCAATATATCGTTAAATAGATTGTGGTATAAGCGGCTAACAATCCCCACCACGTCGGCACAGTTATTTCTTGAGGCAAATTCCAAAAAATGTCGCTTGCCTGTTTGAAAATAATTACTTTAGTAGTATCGCCTAATAATACATAACAAATTACGGCTAAAATGGCCGCTAATAACGAAATTTTCGATTTTGTTCCCATGGCTTATTATTTTAGTTTTGGTTATTTTTAAAGATCGATATCTGAATTTTTATTATCCAACAATTATCCGTTTATGTCAATATATCAAAAAAGGAGGGTTTTTACCTCCTTTTCTCTACTGCACATTTTGTGCATATATTTTTATTTTTAAAGCGGGCCAATAAATGATTAGTACAACCATGATAGCGGTTAGTGCCATTATTATGGAAAATATTCCCGCTCCCGGGGTGATAATTGTACTGGCGGTAAGAATAGTAATAAATCCCATTTTTAATTTAAATTTTAAACTGACCCAAAGACCGGCCAAAACAGTTAACATAATACCAACTAACAGTGGGGCAGATAAATTGTTGTTGCCCGTTATAGAGACTAGAAAAATAAAAGAAGCAACTAATCCGGTTGCGATTCCCATTAAAAGGCTCTCCAAAAATTCATCATGTTGGGATTTTTCCAATGATTTTATAATCAAAGTAGTTATACTTGTAAATATAAAAATTATTGGTAAATCCCAAAAACGAGAAATGGAAAATGGCAGATTAATAATTGTTGGCAGACCGAACATCGTATGATCTGCTCTGTTAAAAAGTAAAATTTTTGGACCCATAATCGTGCTGCAATTTAGCAGACAAAAGAATGTCAGGTAGACAATACCAGCAAGACAGGTAATAATTAAAGGCATTTTTAGATTTTTCATCAGTTTATTTTTTAGAGGTTGGTAAATTTTGTTAAAGAACTTTTAAATATTATCGCAATCTTTTTAGCAAGTCAATATGAAAAAAGTGGACAGTTGCTGCCCACTTTATCTCTATGACCTCTGAAATTGTTTATCAATCGGAAGTTCTTGGTTGAGCACAGAAATCACGTCACTGCAAAAGTCTTGCAGTTTGCGAAAGCTTTGCTCGCTGGCAAATTTGAACTCATAGCCGTTGACTTCATTCGTTGCCACTATCCTTTTTTGCATAAAAGTTTTTGGAAAAAACCCATCAACATTTTCCATCCTAGTCAAAGGAAACTTGCAATGTTCTGTGAGCCCTTTAATATAATCCCGGTCATCCTTCAAAAATAGATGCAGCACTATTACGCAGTGCATATATTCTGAATCCTGAGAAAAATTCGTCACCGAATAGTGGATTTCGGCTTTGGTTAAAGTCATAATCCTTGCCTTCATTCCAGCAAAATCTTGAGAAAGACCCACCTTTGACCTAAATATCATAGAATCAATTAAGGTTTCTGACGTCTTTGTTTCGTCCCCAATTTTTCGGAGCGCCGCGTGTGTTTGTGCTATTTCTTTCTTTTTCTGATTAAAATTAACAACGCGAATGAATAGGTCTCTAGCAGTTTGCGCATTTGATACTTGTTCCATAGCAAAATTTTTTTTGGTTTAAATTTTATATATGACGCTAATAATATTATCCACAAAATTGCTCCGACCCCATTCATTATTTTAAGGGGCCAAATGTCTGTGATTGCTCCATAGGTTGACCAAAATATGGCTGAGAGCAAACTAATCACAATCGGTCTAGGGTCAACTAATCCGGAGCTTTTATTGTGCCAGATTTCTCGGATTTGCTCGATGATAACTAAGCCAAAGGCCACCGAAAAAATAAAATACAATAAATCTTTTTGGGGATTTAAAAGCATTATCGGAATAGTCAGGATTGAGCTTAAGCCAATTATTTTTTCTCTCAGGCTAATTTCTTTGAGGCGCCAAAGATTAAAAACAATTAGCAGGGCCATAAAACCGGACAGACCGTTGACGACCAAAGCTAAACTATTTTTATCAAAGCCATAGATAACAATGGCTAAAGCGGAAAACCCATAGTAAGCATAGAAGATGAACGAAACAGATTCCGCTTTGTCTAAGGGGTTCCTAACTATTTTCTGGTTTTGCTGAAATAAGGACCGCATCCACAAAACCGTAAAAAATAGAGTCGCTATGAAGGTGGCGGTTATTAGATTAATGCCGAAGTTCTGAAATTCTACAAGATTTATCATGAGTTATTTGGTTTTTAAAGTTCTTCGTCGTTGGTTTATACTAATACAATAATTAAATTTTGTCAAACAAAAAACAACCCATCAAATGGATTGCTTTTTGTCTTGGTGCGCCGTGTCGGATTCGAACCGACGACCATCACCTTAAGAGGGTGCTGCTCTACCAGCTGAGCTAACAGCGCATCTATTTTTAATAATAACTTAAAATAATATTATTACAAGTTATTTGTGGCTGAGGAGGGGCTCGGACCCTCGACCTTAGCGTTATGAGTGCTACGCTCTAACCAGCTGAGCTACCCAGCCATTCCTTCATAAAAGAAAAAAAGCTTTTGTCTAGGGCTTTTTTCTCTTACATCATAAAATATGCGCCTACCTTTGTCAACGATTAATTAATCATTTGGTGCGCCCGGCAGGATTTGAACCCACAACCCCTTGGTCCGAAGCCAAGTGCTCTATCCAGTTGAGCTACGAGCGCTAGCATACGGCCAAGAGACCGTATTATTTGATTCTATCTTTTACCCTTAAGAGCTTGCTTCAAATTGTAACCAGTTTTAAACTTAGCCACCTTAACCTCGGGAATGGTAATTCTTTCCGTTGGTTTTTGTGGGTTTACACCACCTCTTGAATATCTAACTCGGGATAAAAAAGTGCCAAAGCCAGTAATCGTTACTTCATGGCCATTTTTAAGCTCAGCAATAATAGTGTCCGTTAAAACATTGATCATTCTCTCGGCTTGCTTTTTATTGATACCTTCAACCTCTTTAGATAATTTTTCGATGATTTGTGCTTTGTTCATAAAATTTATTTTAAACTATTAATTTTTGCTTTCTTTATTATAATCAAAGGCCAGTTTTATTTCAAGACCTCGCGAAAATTAACGGGCATATTCGGTAACGCGAAGTTCTCGAATAACGTTTACTTTGATTTCACCCGGATATTTTAGTTCAGTTTCAATCTTTTTGGCAATGTCGCGAGCCAGGTCATGAGCTCTGATATCATCAGTTTCTTCCGCCTTAACAAAGACTCTAACCTCGCGGCCGGCCTGAATAGCATAAGTTTTTTCGACACCCTCAAAGGATAAAGCGATTTTTTCCAGTTCTTCTAAACGCTGGATGTAGTTTTCATAATTATCATTACGAGCCCCCGGTCGAGCGGAGGAAATCGCATCCGCTACTTTAACAATTACAGAAATAAGCGAAGCCGGTTTGTCATCGTGGTGAGTCGCGATTGGATCAATAATTTCTTGGGGCAAGTTAAACTTTTTAGCGATATCACGGCCAATCTCGGTGTGGTTGCCTTGAACCTCGTGGTCAACGGCTTTACCAATATCGTGTAAGAGTCCACCTTTCTTAGCGAGCGTTACGTCAGCGCCTAATTCTTCGGCTAAGATAGAGGCTAAGTGAGCCACTTCAATTGAATGGCGCAAAGCGTTTTGACCATAACTAGTTCGATATTTTAAACGGCCTAAAATTTGGACCAGTTTAGGATCGAAACCAGCCACCCCCACTTCATACATTGCTTCTTCACCGGCCTTTTTAATATCAATCGCAATTTCTTTTTTAGCGGCTTCAACGGCATCTTCAATTTTAGTGGGATGAATGCGTCCGTCTTTAATTAAGTAATCTAAAGTTTTTTTAGCGATGTGGCGGCGAATTAATGAGAAGCCCGAAATAGTAATGGCATTTGGGGTATCATCGACAATAATTTCTGTACCGGTCATTTGTTCAATTGATTTGATGTTGCGGCCCTCGCGTCCGATAATGCGGCCTTTCATTTCATCACTTGGCAAATCAACAGTTGTAGTTGTGAGCTCCACCGTATAATCAGATACCATGCGCTGCATCGCCAGCGCCATAATATCTTTAGCCTTATCAGCTAATCTATCTCCGCCATCATTTTCTAATTTTTGCAGACGAACCGCTAAATCATCGGCACACTGTTCTTCAATTTTTTTGAGCAAAGTTTGTTTAGCTTCTTCTTTGGATAATTTAGCAATCTCGGCCAATTTAGTTTCTTGTTCCTCTTTAATAGTTTTAATCTTCTCTTTAATTTCTTGCACCTCAGTTACCTTGTCGTAAAGTTTCTGTTGTTTGTCTTGTAAATCCAATAATTTTTGGGAGAAAGAATTTTCTCTCTGTTCCACTCGGTCTTGCAAAGCATTTATTTCTTGGCGTCTTTTGGTTTCCTCTTTTTTTGATTCTTCAATCACCGCCAAGGCCTTGTCTTGAGCCTTAAGTAAAAGTTCCTTTTCTTTTAATTTGGCTTCGCTGACAATTTTTTCGGCTTTAGTCTCGGCACTGCTAAGTTTTTGTTCGGCTGATTTGCGATAAAGGTAAAAACCAATAAAAAAACCACCCGTCAAAAAAACAACATACAAAACATATTCCATAGTATTCGGGGTTGTTTTTAGGAAATAGTGGTTATATTAGCGAAAACTATAATTAAAAAATAAAAATTCTTGTGCCCATAAAATGGGTCAAGTGTTAGTTTTTGGTGTTTTTTTTAGTATTTTTTAATTTTGTACAGGAATTTAAGGCAGCCATTACGGTTTTTTGTTTAAGCTTTTAATAATATATCAACCACAAACAGAATCTAATTCTCCTAAAAACAATTAATTATTAATTAGATTTATGCTAATACTCTAGCATTTATTTTTTTGACTGTAAAGACAATTTTAATTAAAGCAAAGTTGACTAAAACAAAAATATAAAGTAATATTTAAGCATCTTAATCAATAAAATCAAGCATTTTTGTAAAATACGCCTATGAATATTACTGAGTTAGCCCGAGTTTTACGTGTCAGTCCGCAGGAATTACGCGACCTTTTACCGCAAATTGGTTTTAATATCGGGCAAAAAGCCATTAAAGTCGACAATAACACCGCCAAAAAGATTATTAAAAATTGGCCGGCTTTTAGGCGTCAACTCGAACTTATCAGGGCGGCGGCTTATGCTAAAAAAAGAGAAGAAGATGCAATTCCTAAAGAAAAGCGGGAAATAAAAATTCCGACGGTCATTACGGTGCGCGATTTTGCCGAAACAGCTCAAGTCCCCGTTAACAAAGTGCTAATGGAGCTCATGAAAAATGGTGTTTTTGCTTCAATTAATGAAAAAATTGACTTTGATACGGCTATTGTGATTGGGGTGGAACTTAATTTAGATATTAAACCCTTAGAAGAAGGACAAGAAACCGAAGAAAAAGAAGATCGTAAACTAGCCGATATTTTAGATAAAGAAAAAACGGCCGATATGTATGAAAGACCGCCGGTCATTGTTATTATGGGTCATGTTGATCACGGAAAAACTAAATTGCTCGATTCGATTCGTTTAACTGATGTGGTGGCTGGTGAAGCCGGAGGTATTACTCAGCATATCGGTGCCTATCAGATACTTAGAAAAAATAAAGTCATTACTTTTATTGATACTCCAGGTCATGAAGCTTTCACGGCCATGCGTAGCCGTGGTGCCAAGGTAGCTGATATCGCTATTTTAGTGGTCGCCGCTGATGATGGAGTTAAACCGCAAACTGTGGAAGCTTGCCGGATTATTGAAGCCGCTAAAATTCCTTTTTTAGTGGCGATTAATAAAATTGATAAACCGGATGCTAATATTGATAAAACCAAACAGGAGCTCGCTTCAGTGCTCGGAATTACTCCAGAAGATTGGGGCGGAAAAACAATTTGTGTACCGATTTCCGCCAAAGACGGAACGGGCATTGAAGAATTACTGGATATGGTTTTGCTCGTGGCGGAAACCGAAAGCGTTAATATGAAAGCTAATCCCGAAGCCGATGCCGCCGGTACGGTGGTTGAATCCAATATGGATAAAGGCGCTGGACCAGTCGCCACTATTTTAATCCAAAACGGAACTTTGCGCGTTGGCGACCAGCTTTGTTTTAATAATATTGTTTACGGCAAAGTTAAATCTTTAAAAAATTATCGCGGCGAAAATATCACTGAAGCTCTGCCATCAATGCCGGCTAAAATTTTAGGACTTAAAATTTCTCCAGCGGTTGGTGATATTTTAGAGGTGGGTGATGGCGAGAAAGTAAAGAATAAAAAAATTAGAACCGCTTCCGAGGAAACCGTTAAATCAGCGATGACAATGTCGAGCGGCGAAGGTGAAAATAATATTCCGCAAATTAATTTAATTATTAAGGCTGACTTTTTAGGCTCCGCTGAAGCGATTGAAGAATCATTGATGAAATTAAATACCGAAAAAGTTCGCGTTAAAATCTTAGCTAAAGGACTGGGCAATATTACCGAAGGTGATATTAAACGCGCCGAAGATTCCGGCGCCAAAATTGTCGGTTTTAATGTCCGTATTACTCCGGCGATTGAAAACTTAGTTAGAGAACGCGGGGTTGATGTTAAAACTTATTCTATAATTTACGACTTAATTAAATATATCAAAGCGGAAATGCAGCAGCTTATTAAAGCTGAAGTAATTCGGGTTGATGAAGGGCGCGTAAAAATTGCCGCTATTTTTCGGACGGAAACGGATAAACAAATTGTCGGCGGCCGCGTGTTAGATGGCTATATTAACCTTGATAGTTTTATTGAAGTAAAACGCGAAGGGGAAATTGTGGCCACCGGAAAATTAACCAGATTACAAAGCGGCAAACAAGATGTTAAACGAGTGGAAACCAACGAAGAATGCGGTTTAATGTTTGAAGGCAAACCCTTAATTTTAGTCGGCGATATCTTACAAGCTTATCATGAAGATAAAGTTATCGATAAATTATAATACCCATGTCCAAAGTTGAGGCTATCAATCAGATGTTACAAGAAGAACTGGCTTATGCGATTAATCGCGAGGTCGGTGTTCCCAATGCTTTAATTACCGTAGTCTATGTTCGCACTTCGGCTGATTTACAATGGGCCACAGTCGGTGTTTCCGTTTTACCGGATAATGTAGCCGGAACCGCTCTGTCTAAATTAAAAAATTCGGCCGGAGTATTATCTAGCATCTTGGCTAAGAAAACGCGGCTGCGAAAAATTCCGCGCTTGCGTTTTGAATTCGATCCGACTGAAAAGAAAGCGGCTATACTCGAGGCAATTATTAATAATTTAGACAAAGATGAGGCGGTTGAGTAGGGCAATATAGGACTAAAATATACCTAACTATAATGATCAAAATAGAGAAAAAAATCATTAAATATAAGCCATTTTTTTACTTATCTAATCAAATAAATATTGGAGGACATTTTAAAAAAATTCAGGTTTATATTGGCAAAAATATCCCTAACGATTTGATTTTCAAAAGTGCTTGACAAAAACCATCTCTTGTGCTATTATATATTTATAGTTTTTTAAAATAATAATAATATTAACCATATAAATTATAGGTCATGAAAATGAACAACGAAGAAATTCAGAAAGTAGTTTCCGCAATTGAAAGTAGTAACCTCTCCGTTTCCCAGGTTATAGAACTGATCAATGGTCAAAATCAAAAAGTCGAAGCCAAAAAAGCAATTGATGCTTCCGGCGAAATTACCCTAGTTGTCGACTACACCAAAACCGTCGAGCAAGCTATCGCTGATGGCAAATATGATTGGAAAAACGGCGATGTCACTGCCAAAAATTTCCCCATTTCTCCGGAAATGGTTGGGAAAAAGGTGGAGGTAGCCACAAAATTATTCCATTTCAATCGGGACATCAGTTCCGAAGATGTTATCTCGGAAATGGATAAGGACGGTTATCGTCCGGCCACCCTAATGGAATTGTTAGTTCTGGGATGTTTATTCCCTGAACTGCAAAGACAATTTCCGATTGTCGCCCTCGGTTCCGTTTGGCGCATTGCTTGTGGCGATCGTTATGTGCCTTGTCTGGACGTCATTGGCTCTGAGCGTAGGCTTAGCCTCGATTGGTTTGGTTATGGCTGGAGTGCTCATTATCGCGTCCTTGGTGTCCGCAAGTAATCACTTGATCGCTTGGCCACTTGGCCCCTTAGATCTTGGACTCTTAGTCTCTTAGATAAAAAAACCGTTTCAAAATGGAGCGGTTTTTTCTTTGGTCAAAATATGATAAAATATTTTTGGATAGTAGGCGAATCTGTTAGCGGTTACGACTTCTAACGGCCGAATTCTAAAATATTATTTAGATTAGAATAATTAATCCCAAGGGATTATTTAGAACATTGAATATTATTTTAAAAAATAAAATACTTGGCGCCTTTGGCTAGTGGATTTAATGTCTCAAATAAAGTACAGCTCTAACAGTATTGGAAGAGCAGTGTTGCAGGCGGCTAAAAGCGTTTTTCGTCGGTTCCGTTTGGCACAATGCTAATGGCAATCGTTATGTGCCTTATCTGAACGTCAATGGCTCTAAGCGTAAGCTTAACCTCAATTGGTTTGATAATGACTGGAATGCTCATTATCGCTTCCTTGGTGTCCGCCAGTTTTTTATTTTCCCGCTTTTTTGAGGCGGGTTTTTAAAAAGATTTTTTCCAGCCACCTAAAATTTTACCAATTTCGGCTAATGGTTCCGAAAGTTGTAAATATTTTTTATTGTCTAAAGACTTAGTTTGCCAAATAATTTGCAGGAAAAATTTTAATGAATCAAGCCTGATAGTTGCTTTGTCGATAAAAGATAATTTATTTTCTTTACTGGCGTATCTGGCTTGCAAAATTATTTCCAGCAAGTCGGTAAATAAAATATCAATTTTTATTCCTAAGCTGTAACGATCAGATCTTGGCAATTGTAATGAAAAATTATGCCAAAGAAGATAAATGGCGGTTATTTTTTGTAAAATTGAAAAATTTCCGTCGGGGGGGGGTATTATTATTTGTCATGTTTTTTATGAATAAAAAATTAATTAGTAATTATCAAGATATAATTTCAGCTGAAAATTTATTATTAGCCTGGCAAGAATTTTCTGTTGGAAAGAGAAGCAAAAAAGATGTAATTGAATTTGAATTAAATTTAGCTGATAATATTATACATCTTCACAAAGAACTTGTAAGTGGCGTTTATCGCCATGGAGGCTATCATGATTTTTTTATAGCCGATCCTAAGTTAAGGCATATTCACAAAGCTAAGGTTCGTGACCGTTTAGTCCATCATGCTATTTATCGGCAGTTGTATCCATTTTTTGATAAAACTTTTATTTCTCATTCCTATTCTTGCCGTTTAAATAAAGGTACTCATCGGGCCATCGCTGCTTTTAATAAAATGGCCGGGCAAGTTAGCTTAAATCACACAAAAACTTGCTGGGTTTTACAGTGTGATATTAAAAAGTTTTTTGACAGTATCAATCATAAAATTTTATCAGGTATTTTAAAATAATATATTTTAGATACTAGAATTTCAGCGCTATTAAGTAATATTATTAGTAGCTATGAATTTTCTTCTGGTTGTGGACTGCCTCTTGGTAATTTGACTTCTCAATTGTTGGTTAATATTTACATGAACAAATTTGATCAATTTGTTAAACACGAAATTAAGGCTAAATATTATATTAGATATGCTGATGATTTTGTCTTTTTATCTGACAGTAAAGAATGGCTAATTCTGATATTGCCACTTATAAATAGATTTTTAACGGAAGAATTAAAATTAAAACTTCATCCACAAAAAACTCATTTAAAAACTTTTTCCAGTGGGATTGATTTTCTTGGTTGGATAAATTTCACGGAGCATAAAACTCTGCGTACTAAGACTAAAAGAAGAATGATGAGCAGAATTATAAATAATCCGAAACCAGAGGGCCTGGCTTCTTATTTAGGAATGTTGAAACATGGCAATGCCTATAAAATTAAACAGAATGTAATAAATAATTATTGGTTAAATTTTAAATTATAATTGATGGTTAGTTGTTGTCTAGCTGGGATTCTACCACTTTGACTTTTTTTGCTATTTAGCTTATGATTATTGGTTAAAAGTAAAAGTTATTATCCTATGGATTATCGCGTTTCCTACCATCAAGCTTATCTTAAAATAAAAAATTCTCGGAGATTATTAATTGTCGGACACCTAAATCCGGACGGTGATGCGCTGTCGTCAGTTTGTCTGTTTTTAGAGTTGGCGGAAATTCTTAAAGTTAAGGCCGAGGCTTATTGCCAATTTAAAAAAGGCGATACTTTTAATTATCTGCCGCATGAACTGGAGATAATTTCTGATAAAACTAAATTGTCGCCGCTAACTGATTATGATGTTATTTTAATTTTAGATTGCGGATCGCTTAGCCGAACTAATTTGGCTGGGGAGATTAAAGAGGTAGAAAATTCAGTCGACCGCCCCTATATTATTGAAATTGATCATCACCCTAAAATGGATGACTACGCTGATTTAGAAATTAGGCAGCCAGACAAAGCCGCCACAGTGGAAATTATTTATAATATTCTAAAAGAAAATAAATTTGATTTTAATAAGAATTTAGCCAATTGTGTTTTAACTGGAATTTTGACGGATACCGGGAACTTTTTATATCCCAGTTCTTCCAATTTAAATATTGCGATTGCCGCCGATATGTTAACCTGCGGCGCCCAATTTCCTAAAATAATAAACAATACTTTGCGCAACCAAAATATGCTGACGATGAAGTTGTGGGGACTGACAATGGATAATTTAAAAATTAATCATGAATATAGTTTAGCCTATTCGGTTATTACTAAAGATGACATTGATAATTTACTTGAACTGGGAACTGCCGAAGAAATCGAACGCTATTTAAATTATGATGTTTATGGCGATATTGCTGGATTTTTAAGCAATTTATCAGAAGTACAAGCAATTATGCTGCTTAGAGAGGAAGAAAAAGGCAAAATCAAGGGCAGTTTGCGCACTTCTAAGCCTAATGTGGATATTTCTGAACTGGCTAAAAAGTTAGGCGGCGGCGGACACCCCAAAGCTTCCGGTTTTGTAGTTGAAGGACATATTGTTAAAACAGTGGACGGTTGGGAAATTGTTTAATCACGGTAATTTCAAATTATGTTATAATAACTACATGGAAAATACCAAGAAAATACTAAAATTTTTAATTTTAATCGGATTTGTCTTTCTGGTACTTATTATTTTTTCTCAAAAAATTGATTTAACTAATATTGATTTAGGGCGCCACTTAGAAAATGGCAAGATAGTTTGGCAAAATCCTCAAGTACTGTGGCAAAATTTTTATTCATATACGGAGCCGGGAACCGCATTTATAAACCATCACTGGTTAAGCGGCGTCATTTTTTATTCTATATATTCGCTGGGCGGCTTTAAATTACTGTCTATATTTAACGCGCTCTTGGCGGCTTTAATATTTTTATTGGCCTTTAATTTTTCGCGCAAAAAAGCAGGCTTTTATTTAAGTTCATTAGTCGCCTTGCCGGTTATTTTTTTACTCAGCGAACGGACAGAAATTCGTCCCGAGATTTTTAGTTATTTATTAATAGCTTTGACTTGGATTTTAATTGACCAAACTGGGCGAGATAAAAAGTGGCATCGTTTATTTTGGTTTATTCCCTTACTTATCCTTTGGGTCAATTTACATATTTATTTTGTATTAGGCTTAGGGCTAATCGGTTTCAAATTAGCAGCCGAATTTTTTACGATTTTTATAAAAAGTGCTGGCAGTTTTAAATTACGCTTTAAGGAAACTTGGCCGGTCATTAAACCGTGGGTGCTAACTCTGGCCGCTTCTTTTCTGGCATGTTTAATTAATCCTAATACTTGGCGGGGGCTGTTATATCCTTTTAACATCTTCCAAAATTATGGCTATGAAATTGCCGAAAATAAAAGTATCTTTTATCTCGGCCATTTAATGATTAATTCCAATTTTCTTTTATTTAAAATTATTCTCGTTGGTTTGGTTGCCAGCTGGGTAATATATTCTTTATTTTCTAAAAAAATTAAACTTTTTGAATTATTTATCAGCCTCTTTTTTTCAGTTTTAGCTTTGACGGCCTCACGCAACCTGGCTATTTTCGGAGTAATAGCTTTAATGATAATCCCCGCTAATTTATTTAATGCCCTAAAGTATTTTAAACAGACTCTAACTATTTCGGACAAAATAAAAATTTATTGCCTAAGCTTTTTTATAGTTTTAATAGTTGCCTCTGGGATTTATTTAATTATTAGTAGCAAACAAATAGGCTTAGGTTTAGTGGAGGGAAACGACGGTTCGGCTAAATTCTTTAAAGCCAATAATTTGAGCGGCCCGATTTTTAATAACTACGATCTCGGCAGCGCTTTAATTTTTTGGTTATATCCGCAAGAGAAAGTTTTTGTCGATAATCGTCCCGAAGCCTATAGCGTCCGCTTTTTTAAAAATGTTTATGTGCCAATGCAAAACGAGGCTAAAAAATGGGAGGAGATAAACCGGCAATATAAATTTAAAACTATTTATTTCTCTTATAATGATAGCACGCCTTGGGCCCAGCAATTTCTAGGACGGATTTTAAAGGATTCGGATTGGGCCTTAGTTTATTTCGATAAATCAACAGTTATTTTACTTAATAAAAAATTAACCGCTGGAGACTTACTTGAAAAGTTGAGTTTGAACGAAAAATCTTTCAGAGATAAGTTAAGGGTCTTAGCGGGTAATTCTAATTTAAAAGATCGCCTGTCTTTAGGCGCTTTGGCCGAGAAAGCGGGACAGCCGCTACTTGCTGAAGAAATCTATCAAGAAACCTTGATAAAATCCCCGGAATATAATCCGGCCATTATTGCTCTTGGTTCTTTATATGCTTCAAGCGGCCAGATAACTGATTTAAATAAAGCGACTTCATATTTTGAAAAAGCTTTAAATAATGGGTATAAGTTGCCGGAAATTTATAATCAAATCGGTTTGGCTAATTGGAACTTAGGGGAATATAAAAAAGCCGAGTCCTCTTGGCACTCCGCTTTAAAGCTTGACCACAAAAATACTTCGGCGCTTTATTATTTAAATCAAATTGAAGAATTAAGGCGCGCCGGCCGCTTGCCGTTTAACTAAATCTTTCAACAATTAGAGTTTTAATAGCTAAAAGTCCGTCTCGGGCTTTTATTTTTTTACCTTGCGTATAATTTCGGCGCTGGTAACTGACCGGTCTTTCAATAATGTCATAATCATTCTTTAATAATTTAGCGGTTATCTCCGGCTCAATTTCAAAACGGCGGCCGCTTAAATTAATATTATCTAAAGCCTCCTTGGGAATTAGTTTAAAACAAGTCTCCATGTCAGTTAAACGGCTGCCAAATAAAATGTTAGTTAAGATAGTCAAAAACTGATTAATAATATAATGGAAAGACCAGTTTTTATGATTTAAAAAACGAGAGCCGTAAATCGCGATTTTTTCTTCTGGTTTTTTGCCATTGATTTTTTCTATTTCACTTAATAAATAAATAATGTCTTGCGGATCATACTCTAAATCGGCGTCGCAGATGATAAAATAATTGCCGGTCATTTTTGACAGTCCCAATTTAACTGATTCGCCTTTACCGGTGTTAATTTTTTTATCGATTAAAATAAAAGAATATTTTTTTTCCAGTTCATACAAAATATTTAAAGTATTGTCGCTTGAGCCGTCATTAATTACAATCACTTCTTTATTTATCTCTAAATCAAAAATCGCCGGCAGAGAAGCGGTGATAATTTTTTCTTCATTATAAACCGGAATAATAATTGATAATAATTTCGACATGCTATTTATTTTTTTTCTGGTTCTCTTTACGCCATTTAGCGATTTCGGCGTGGTTGCCGTGGGTTAAGACTTCGGGCACTTGATATTTTTGGCCTTGGGCTTCAAAGACTGCTGGTTTAGTATATTGTGGATATTCTAAAACTCCTTTTTCGCTGTGTGATTCATCGATTGAACTTTCGTTATTGCCGAGCGCTCCAGGAATAAGCCGGGTGATTGAATCCATAATTACTAAAGCCGGCAATTCGCCGCCCGTTAAAACATAATTGCCGATAGATATTTCTTCATCGATAAAGTGGCTAACTCGCGCATCAACACCTTCAAAGCGGCCGCAGATAAAAATTACTTCGTCTAGTTGGCTATATTTTCTAGCCATGGCTTGAGTCCAGGTTTTTCCACCGGCTGAGAGCAAAACTATTTTTCTTTTTTTGGAATCGGTTTGATTTATTTTTTTAACGTCTTCCAGGGCATTATAAATAGTTTCAATTTTCATCAGCATTCCGGCGCCACCGCCATAAGGAGTGTCATCAACGCTGCGGTATTTATCGGTAGTCCAGTTACGTAAATCATGAGACGCAAAATGAATAATGCGGTTATCTAAAGCGCGTTTTAAAATGCCTTCTGCTAAGTAAGACTCAAACATTTTAGGAAAGATTGTAATGGTTTGGAATTTCATTTTTAAATAATTTATTTTTTGAAGATATAAGAATCAGCAGTTTTTAAATAATTTTTAACAAAAGTATAGTAAGTATTAGCTTCTTTTTCGGTAATAATCGTGCCACCATCGTAAAGATCATGATTGCGTTTATCTCTCATTGCTTGGGCAACAACCGCTAAATCAGGACTATTTAATAAATCGGCACATTTATCTAAAAGAACAACATGATGACCGGGGCGGGATTTAACTCTTAAATTATTACAGGCGCAAACAGCCTGAGCTATTTTCAGTAGGCAATTAAAAGAAAATAAAAATTTTATTTCTGGCTCTTTGGAGTTTGCTAAACGAATATCATTTTTAGCTGCTTGAAAATAATCACTTATTTGTTTATCAGAAAAATTAAATTTAACAAACATACATTATTTTAAAATTATTTTTGGTTCAGACAAAACTTTTTTTAAGAAACCGTCTTTTTCTTTTATTTTTCTATTATACTCAGCTTCGGTGTAATCAATTGTGTTTATCTCTCGGCCGAATTGTTTTTGTAATTTTATTATTTCCCGGCGAATATCAATTGGATCGTGATCACCAATTAACATAAGATCTAAATCACTTTTGTCGTTAAATTTTCCTGAAGCATATGATCCGAAAATATAAGCTTTTTTTAAATTATTTTTTTTAGAAAGCATTTCCTTTAATAAAATTTCCGGACCAGCATTAATGGCTATCATTTTTTTTAATTCCGCCAAAACAGGATAGTGGTAATTTAAGGAAAAATATTTTTGTCGTCCCTCTTCTTTGGAACTTAAAAGGCCATTATTTACTAGAGAATTTAAATATCGAGAGAGATTGCCTTTATCTAAATCTAGTTGATCCGATAGCTGTTTAAGATAAAGGCTTTTTTTAGGGTTTAAGAAAAAAAAAGTCAGTATTTGTTGAATTTTTTTATTAGTCAGATTAATCATAGTTGTAATATTTTACAATATATATTGTAATACTTTACAATTAAAAAAGCAAGTCTTTATTTATAACAGAAAAGCCCCACTAATTAAATGAGGCTTTTCTTATTTTTTTGAAATTTTTTGCTTAGATGTTTAAATCATCAATGGCGGAAGTGTCAACATCCATGTTGTTCATGTTGTTTTCAGCAGCCATTGGTCTTTCGTGGCGTTTTCCACCTTCTGGATCATAGATCTTTAGGTTAACGCGCGAATTGTTTTTGGCACCGACGATTTTTAGTAAAGTTCTGATTGCTTGCGCAGTCTGGCCCTTACGTCCAATGACATAGCCCATGTCAGCTGGATTAATCTTTAGAGTGAGCAATACTCCCATTTCATCTACGGTTCTTTCAACGTTGACATCTTCAGGATTGCTGACGATTTGTTTAACGATGAGTTCTAGAAATTGCTTGTCTTGAGCTTCCATACTTTTATTTTTCCTTCAAATGTTTTGATGGCTATCATCAGGTTTGAAAGAAGTGTTGTTAATTATATTAACTTACTCAAGCGAGTAAGGTTTATGTTTTTATTGTAACAAGTAATTGCTAGTTTAGGCAACTACTTCTTCAGTCACCGTTTCTTCGACTACTTCTGGTTCTGGAGTCGGAGCCGCAACGACTTCTTCAGCTTTTTTCTTTTTATCAGCTTTAGCTTTCTTCTGTCCCAATTTTTTTTCACTGACTACTCCTGGTTTAGAAGCCATTACTTTTTTACCCTCAACAATACCTTGGCCTACTAGCAGGTTGTTAACAGTTGGCGTCATTTGCGCACCGCGAGCTAACCAAAATTTAATTCGGTCGGCTTTGACTTGTAATTCTTTGTGATATTGGTTATATGAACCAAGAATTTCTAAAGAGTTGCCATATGGATCACGTCCTTTTTCCGAGATGATAACACGGAACACTTTTTTGTTTTTTTTACCAAGCTTCGATAATTTTATAGTTAACATAATCTTTGAAACGCGTATCTGATTAGTTTAATCGGGACACCGTTTAGTTGCTTAAAATGCTGATTTAATAACCAAATTCTAACTTAAAGACTTTAAAAAGTCAATGGCTAGAATCTTGGTCTGGAGGCGCCGGTTCTTGGTCCGCCAAAACTTCCTGGACGACCAACTGGTCCTCCGGGGCGACTACCGCTAAAACCATTGCCGGTTGATTTACCTTTTTCCGCTTTCCATAAAGCTTCATTTTCCGGCAAACCCTTCATGGTTAGGTTTATTCGACCCATATCATCAATTTCCTTGATTTTAACGGTCACGGTATCGCCAACTGAGATAAAGTCAGCCGGTTTTTCAATGCGATATGGCGCTAGTTCAGAGACATGAACCATACCGTCTTGATTGGAGTTTAAGGCGACAAAGGCACCGAAGTCCATCAGTCTGACTACCTTGCCGGTTACAATTTCTCCAGCTTCAAAAACTTTAATAATTTCTTGTACTTTGCTAACCGCTAGTTCCACCATCGCGACATCAGTGCCGCAAATCATCACTAAACCGTCATCTTCAATATCAATCGAAACTCCAGTTTCTTCAATAATCTTATTAATAGTTTTTCCGCCCGAACCGATAATCGCGCCAATTTTAGTCGGATCGACTTTAAAGCTAATAATTCTCGGAGCATATTTAGATAACTCTGGTCGAACCGCGGGAATCGCGGCTTTTAGAATTTCTAAAATTTCGTTTAAGGCTGTTCGGCCTTGAGTTAAAGTTTGGCGGATAATCGCTTCATCAAGTCCAATAGTTTTGGTATCAAGCTGGATGGCGGTTAACCCTGTATCAGTACCGGTAATTTTAAAATCCATGCCGCCATCACCGTCCTCTAAATCTTGAATATCGGTCACTACTTGCCAGCGGCTCATATCAGGTAGAGAGGCTAGACCCATAGCAATGCCCGCCACGTGTTTTTTAATTGGAACTCCGGCATCCATTAAAGATAAAGTGGAAGCGCAGGTTGAAGCCATTGACGATGAACCATTAGAGCCCAAAGTTTCTGAGACGACGCGAATAGCGTAAGGAAATTCTTCTTTAGAAGGCACGACGGGCATTAAAGCTTTTTCGGCGAGCGCACCGTGGCCAATTTCTCGGCGACCAGTGCCACGTAATGGTTGAGCCTCACCGACTGAATATGGCGGGAAATTATAATGATGCATGTAACGCTTCTTACTGACACCTTCAATACCTTCAAGCGATTGTTCTAGTCCGGGAGCTCCAAGCGTGACAACGCCCATAACTTGAGTTTCACCGCGGGAGAATAAAGCTGAACCATGAACACGCGGTAATATAGAGGTATCAGCTAACAGTTTACGAATTTCCATAATACCTCGGCCATCAACACGGCGCTTATCTTCAATAATCGAACGAGTGATCTCTTCATCAACTAATTTTTCAACTAATTTTTTAATCACATAACCGCGTCCGTCTTTATCAACGCCAGCCTCGAATAAATATTTATCAAGTTGATTTTTAATTTCTGTTACTGCGCCTTTACGTTCGGTTTTAGTGTAATATATTTTATCAAATAAAATATTAGGAATATTTTTCTTGAGCCACTCTTCTCCTTTAACAAGCAATTCTTTTTTAGCTTCTTCTTTAGCTAAATCTTCAGGAGTTTTTAAAACTTGTTTAACTGATTTTTCTTTAGGAGCAACATTAGCTTTAAGTTCAGCTAACAATTCTAAAGCGCCGTTCATTGATTTCATGCCGGCTACAATGGCATCAGCCATTGTTGCTTCGGGAACTTCGTTAGCTCCGGCTTCAATCATAATTAAACGCTCACAAGTTCCGGACACAATTAAATCTAAATCACTCTTAGCTTGTTCTTCGTAGCTTGGATTAAAAATAAACTCACCATTAATTAAGCCGACGCGGATACCGGCAATTGGACCTTTCCAATCGATTCCGGAAATAGCTAAAACCGCGGAAGCCGCCAGCAAGGAAACGATGTCATAATCATTTTCCCCATCAACCGCCAACACGGAAATAATAACCTGAACGTCGCGCTTGTCCTCTTGATCAAATAAAGGACGAATAGCGCGATCAATCATACGTCCGGTGAGGACTGACTGATCAGTTGGACGACCTTCACGTTTAACCCACTGGGAACCTTTAATAATTCCGGCAGCATAAAGTTTTTCTTCAAAATCCACCATTAGCGGGAAGAAGTCAACGCCATCGCGTTCTGTTTTAGATTGCACTACATTAGCCATAACCACAGTTTCGCCATATTGGACGAGCACTGAAGCATCGGCTTGAAGAGCTAGACGACCAGTTTTGATGCTAAGTTCACGACCTAGCCATTGTGTCTTAAACACTTTTTCTTGTAACATTTTTTTGAGTCTGGTTCGGCAGATTACAGAACTGTAAAATATTACAGCACTATCTATCTGCTGGCCAGAACATTAATATATAAATTTAATTAATTTTTTATTTTCCGATTAAGAATTTTTTATTTCCCGATAGGTCAATAAAATCATCCGCTTCTTCAATTAGTCTTGAAGAGCAGGTTTTGCGGAAGGCCATAATTTCTACCAAACAGCCCTTATTATTTTGTAGGTAAGAGACGAGCGGTAAATAATCGCCATCGCCCGACACTAAAATAATCACATCTAATTTATCGGCGAGTTTAATCGCATCAATGGCAATTCCCACATCCCAATCACCTTTTTTAGCGCCGCCGGCAAAAGTTTGCAGGCCTTTCATTTTAACCTCAAAACCCTGCTGGCTCAGAGCCTCAAAAAAAGAAGTCTCTTCGTCATTATCACTCTTTATAACATAAGCAGTGGCCCGGATAAGTTTCCGAAGAGCCACTGCTTGTTTAAGTATTTCTTGAAAATTCGCACGGCGGTTATACAAATTTTTGGCGGAATGATACATATTAGACACATCCACCAAAACACCAACTCTCTGTTCAGTATGTTTTATCATATAAGTTGTAAACCGTTTATCCAAAATTTATTCTTCAATTGCTTCGTCAACTAAATCTTTCGGCACTTCCAGCGCTTCATCACTTTCAGTTGGAGCATATTTCTTTTCTTTAAGTTTTGCTTCTTCCTCTTCAGCGATTAGTTTATTGGCAATTTTTAATTTTAATTTTTCTGCTAATTCTCTAAATTGAGTCTCGTTTTCCTTTTGGAGATATTTTAAAAGTTTGCGTCTTTCGCCTACTTTCTTAAGTAATCCGCGACGGGAAGAGAAATCATGTTTGTGTTGTTTTAAATGCTCAGTTAGCTCTTTAATTTCTTCAGTTAAAATAGCGATTTGCACTTGAGTAGAACCGGTATCAGTATCATGAACGCGATACTTTTTGATGATTTTCTCTTTGATTTTTTTGTCTAACATTTTGATTGTGGGCTTTAACCGAGAAACGATGGGGCATCACCCGACGTCGTATCCAAGAAAAAGTCTAAAATTAGAAGATTATTTTAAATTATTAATCTTTTTTTGTAAGCGAGATTTTTTACGAGCAGCGGTATTCTTTTTGATAACGCCCTTTTTAGCGGCCTTATCAATAGCTTTAACCGTCAAAGCAATTGCTTCTTTAGTTAATTTTTCGCCGGTAGCAATGGTTTTTAAGCTAGTTTTAACCGCTTTTTTCATTACTTTGGATACCACTTTGTTTTCGGCATTACGTTTTATGTTTTTTCGTAATTCCTTTTTAGCAGATTTCTTATTTGGCATACGGTGTTTTAAATAAAATTTCGTTAATTATTAATCAGACTCTAGCATAAATTTAAATAAAAATCAAGAGCTATGGTCTAAAAATGTCGGGGTGCTGGGAATTGAACCCAGTCAACATGCTCCCAAAGCATGCGTACTACCGGTATACGACACCCCGTCGCAGGGTTTTAAAACCCTCTATATTCTGTTGTGCCCCGGGTCAGAATCGAACTGACGACACAAGGATTTTCAGTCCTTTGCTCTACCACTGAGCTACCGAGGCATCGGCAAAGTTTTTCTAAAAAAACTTGTTGCGGGGGTCGGATTCGAACCGACGACCTTCGGGTTATGGGCCCGACGAGCTGCCAACTGCTCTACCCCGCGATACTTTTTAAATTGTAAGAGTTTACAATTTCGGTGGGCAATGGAGGACTCGAACCTCCGACCTCAACATTATCAGTGTTGCGCTCTAACCAACTGAGCTAATTGCCCGTAACTTTAGCTAATTTATTTTTAATGAAAGATTAATAAAAATAGGGTTGGTCAAACTCTTAATAGAATATATCAAACTAAAAAGAAAAAGGCAAGAGTAAAATGGTTTAATTTCAAAAGAAAAGGCCCGATTTGTTCGGGCCTTTCGCTTACTTTATTTTTTTGAAAGCCATTTTAATTTTCTGGCTAAATTTGATAACCAAATTTGATGCCAGGGCGGAAAATATCAGAAGGCTGGTTGCTATCGATAATGTTAATGGGAATTCTAATAAAAAATAGAATTCCACAAAATTAATAATTGCAATTAGTCCGATCCAATATACTTTTTTCAAACTTTGTTTTACATCAATTCGTGCCAATTGAAATACCAGAGATAGTAGCGAGAAAAACAGAGCCCCCACTACTAGTATAGCGAAAGTTAAAGGATTTCTCGCAAAATCTGTCGAAATAATTACATAAGCAAAATTAAAGCTTAATAGCCAAATAAATAATTTTTTTTGGGTCAGTCTCCGGTTTTCTGCTGTGGTTTCTCGAATCGCTCCTAGAATGGCAATTATCAGCATCAGGATAAAAAATTCAGCTGGTAAAAGAGTGCTGGTTGTCTTTATCGTAGGCTCAACTCCTGTCATGAAAAAAGATTTTTTGGCCACATCATATTTTAATAATGAATCCGAAGTGGTGACAACGGCCTTTAGACCCCAAAATTTTTCCGGATATTCTAGCTTGGAATTTCTGTAGGCTAATTCACCTTTTTCAGGATTAAGATAAGCGGCCACAAACATCTTCTCGTTACTCTGTTCATGCCCAACAGTTGGATTATACAAATTTTTACCAATAAAACTCTTTTGGTTAATTTTAATGGTATCCAAAATCTCATAAGCCAAATTTGTTGACAGACTGGAGCCTTCTCGGAAATTTATACTGACCAACTGATAATTGTTATTGATTTTTTTATACCAGTTATAACCGGAGCTAGAATGACCAGGATTGCTAATAAAAATGTTAGCCGGGTTATTGTAACTTTCTGCGGTAATTTCTCCTGGTTTAAGAACCAACCAATTGTTTTCAATACGCTTGATGATTGGACCATCATCTGAAGAGCAGCAGCTGTTTAAAGCAAAAATAAGAACTAGGCTTAAAATTAAAGCCGAAAACCATTTCATTTTTTTCATTTCTATCTATTTTTTTTGGTGGATATTAAGTTTAAAGAATTAATCGCCGTATAACCATTTTTCCATGGTGTAACTGCCGGTTAATTTCTTGGTATTTTCGGGAATATTGTCGGTCCTGACCCAAAAAACTCTCCTTCCTTTATAGGGGCCTGAATGAGTGACCACAAAGGTGCTGATATTTTCTTTATCTTCAAAACTAACCTCAACTAATTTATTAGCCCCTTCGGTTAAGTCTTGGATAATTTGTTCTACGTGGTGTGTATTATCAGCGTGGCTGGCAACGTAAAACAAAATTCTTTCTCTTACAGAATAACATAAGTCCATGGTGTATAGCTTTTTATTAATAATATTAAGTTTTTAAAGAATTCCCAAAACTTTACTATTTAAATATATTATTGTCAATACTATTGACTTATCTTTTATTTTATGTTATAGTACTTCCAGATTACTGAGCAAGCCGAAAATCAGATGAAAAGAGAGTAGGCACATTAATAATTAAATAATAATGAAAAAAGGAATGAAAAATGCTATTTGGATTACCATTTTGGTAACCATAGCTTATGCAATTTATCTATTGGTATTTGGCAGCCAAGTTGGTTTGCCGGTCGAGCAAAGCGTAGAAACCTTTAAACACTACGGATTACCGATTTCATCATCGTTTGAAATTTCCTGCTGGTGGAACCTTTGGCTCTCGCCCCTGGTTGTGATGTTGATAGCTTATTGCTACAACCAGGAACTGATTATAGGAAAGGAGCCTAGAAATCCTCACTATCCAGGAGAAGCTCAACTGAAATACTCAGTGAAAATCTCTATTTACGTAGTAACTGTGGCATCCTCTGTTGTAGCCTTAGGTGCTATGGTTGTTCATGCTATTTTATTTCCAGTTTGGAGTAACGAAGTAGCTGGCCCATTATCCTCACTTTTTATCGGTGGGTATACCTGGTTCGCATCATATTTTGTATTTGGCTTTGCCATGGAATTTTTAAGATATCTATTATTAAAAGTTTTTATTGATTTGAGTTCTTATACTGAAGATGTAACAGACAAAAATGATCACAAGGTTATCGCTGATGTAATTTATCAAGAAAATATGGGAGTTTTAACCAAGCTGGGCACGGTAAAAACCTTACCGTTTACCTTAGGTTTGACCTGTGGGTATATTCTGAGAGAACTTTTTAGTAAAATCTCAGGTTTTTTCAGTAATGAAGGGGATGACTTTGCCGGATAATATTTATTAAAATAATACAGGAGAGAGGCCTCGTTCGCAATGAATGGGGTCTTTTTTTATAACTTTGCTAAAAATAATAAGCTTTATAAAATTTGACAAAAAAAATTTGACAAAAAACAACTAATTTGTTAATGTTATCTTCAATAAAAATATGTACGTTTACAAAAAAAGAAAACATGAAAAAGAAAGAAAAATTATTAATTTCTCTACTTCTTTTCTTGGTCGTGTTGTTCTTTTGGACACGACAGGAAATTGGGAGAAATCGAAACTTGCTCAATGAATTATCGAGCAAGGAGGTAGGCATTTTCGAGACGACCATTTGGAATTTTAATGAAGAGATTAAAAAAGAAATTAGTCCTTTAATGTATTTTTCCAGTAAAGAAATCATCGATAGTCTAACTATGTCTAAGTGCAATCTTAGACAAGTAACAATAGTAATTAAAGAAAATGGTATCAAAACGGTTTTTCCAGGTTGGGATAATTGGGAGCGAGACATTGTTTTTGGCTTAACTGAAAAAGGAGCAAGCGCCAAGACTTCTAATCCCCAAGAAGCGGAAGAATATTACAAACAACAAATGACAGAATACTATGACAACTTTTGTTTTAGTGTATGGTCGTTAATATTTTTCTTTTTGAAGAAATTATTAATTAGTGCTTTGATATTTATTCTGCCTTTGTTTCTCTCACTAAAGTTATTTCTACTATTGACAGTTTTTCTGATTGTTTTAATCCCGCTGTTATCCACAAACATTAATCTTTTAGAAGTAAAAAAAGAAATTACTAAAGATTATTCATTTAACAAAGCTCCACCGATTTATTCCCACTGTTATAGCTTTATGGTTATTAAAGAATTTGTGATAACGCCAGTGCCGGAAATCAGTCCGCTTGTTTCGGTTAAAATTTTATTTCCCAGAATATTTCACGAAAAAGTAAAAAAAATTATTAACCGAATTTTCCATGTTCCCAAAATGTTGTTTGTTTTAAATTAGTAAATAAATTATTAAAACAAATTAAATATTTTTTAAACATGGATAAGAATAATAAATTGGAAGCTCATGGCATGCTCGGAGAAATGCCAAACGCGCTCAGGGAGCTTTGGATAGAAATACCCGGTGATTGTCATTTAAATTGTCGTTACTGTCTTGCTTTCGAAAACAAAGATGATTTCGAATTTGTTAGTGGAACTAGGATCGATAAGAGAAACAACCTTTTGACGATTAAAAATTATTTAGAAATTCTCGCTGAATTTAAAAATAAATTTCCCTTAACAAAAGAAGAAATTGCTGCTGGCGTCAAAAAACAGATTGCCATTCCGGCTGCCGGCGAACCATTCTTTACGGAAAAGATGCGTGCGTATGTCTATTCGATAATAAATTACTGTGAAAAGAATGATATTATTATTTCTATTTTTTCCACGGGAGATTTAATTACCGATGATGATATTGCTCGGCTCAAACCTTTGAAGAATCTTCGTTTGTTAATCAAATTCAATTCTTTTGATGAAAAGATTCAGGACAATATCGTTGGTAAAAAGAATTACACCAAGATCAGAAATGAATCTTTAAATCGATTAATCAACGCTGGATTAAATGATGGACGCTTAGGCATCGTTACCAGTCTAATGAAACAAAACACGCAGGAAGCTGAAACGATTCTCAGATTTGCTCGTGAGAATAATTTAACCTTTGATATGGATCTGATTATTTCTCGGGGGCGTGGGGAAAATTGCCATTGCCAGATTGAATCGCGAGACGAAATCATTCAGGCGGTAAATAACTTGAGGGTAATTGATGAAAAAGAATATGACAGGAAGTGGTTGCCGAGTCCGACCTATGTCGGTAGTAAACCCTGTACCAGATTCTCATATCATATGTATATCCAAAACAATGGCGATGTTTCACCTTGCATTGGATCCACCCAAGTGATTTACGGAAATCTGAAAGAGCAGTCGCTTGAAACTATTTGGGATTCTAAACTGTCGCAAGTCGTACGGAACCGTTTAAGCAATATTCAAGGCGCTTGTGCCACGTGTAAAAAATTTGGCACTTCCTGCTTTTCTTGTTTAAGTCGAAGTGTCGTTGATTTAAGCGCAAGCTTAAATAAGGGCTATTTAAAAACAACTGGCTGCAATATATTCGGGCCAGTTAAATAAACTGTTAAAGACCACCAGAAACCGGTGGTCTTTTTTAATAAAATGAAGCAATTAATCCTACTACGCCAAGCACTAAACCAATAACTGCTCCAGTTGTTGGAAGTTGTTGAAATATTGTCCAGGCTAAAATGGGCTCGACGATTAAAATTGAAGTGATGGAAACAGCACTGACTATCCAAATATTTTTGAAGGCATTAAATCCTAACATATATCCGGCAATCAAGAAACCGCCAGCAATCGTAATTAACAAAAACATTAATAGAAATATTCGAAGTATTGGTTGCGCCGCAATCTGATTATTTCTAGCACCAATCATTTCAGCATAAATTGAAAGTGATTCTCCGGCGACAAGCAGAGCGACAACTAAAATTTTTGAATATAATGGTGACATATTTATAATTTGGCAATAAACAAAGCTAGCTCCGCTCTGGTTTCTCCTTGCCCAGTTTTATTTTTAAAATCTAGAGCAATTAAATCGTTTAAATAATTTTTTAAAACTTCTAAAGTAAAACCATTTGCCTGCGCTATTCCTTTTTTAACCACGTAAGGATTTATTTTTAATTCACTGGCAATTTGAGAGGCGTTTAAACCGGACTCGGTGCCGCTTTTTATCTGAAGTAAGATTTTAAATTGGCGGATTAGCATTACTAAAATATAATCTTCACTCACGCCGGCTAAATATTGTTCTTCAAGCAAGGTTAAAGCTAATTTTTTATTGCGCACCGAAATCGCATCCATTAAATTAAAAATATTTTCATCGTAAGTGCCGGCCACTTGGTTTTTTACTTCTTGATTTTTTATTTCGCCATTTTGGGGAAGCGCCATCGCCAACTTATGAAGTTCCGAGGAAATGCGCCAAAGATCGGAATTAGTGCGCGTGACTAAGGTGTTAAGAGCGGTGGGTTCAATTGTACGGTCTAATTTTTGAGTTGCCTCTTTGATAAAATTAGTCAGCTGGGCGCCGCTTAAATTTTTAAATTCTTGAACGTATTTTTGAGCGAGTAAAAATGTAAATAATTTTTGCCCGTCTTTTTTTAATTTTTTATTCTTGTTGTTTAAATCGCCGTCGCGAAAGATAATAATATTGTCTTCGTCTGATTTTTTGGCTTCATCACGTTTTTTTAAGAAGGCCGATAGGTCGGCAAAAAGTTTTTCACTTTTATTTTCAAAAATATCTTCAATCACCACCATTCTTTTTTTGACAAACAGCGATCCGGTGTTTATTTTTTCACTTATTTCTTTAAGCGTCGTCGTCTGGCCTTCAATCACGATTAAACTTTGTGAAGCGATGTCTATTTCGCTCACAAACTTACTTTTAAGTTCGTTTAATTTTTGCCGGCTGCGATAAGTGTCGGGGCCGTAAATAAATATAATCATAATTTGATTTGTGAAACTGGTTTAATTTTTTTCCCTAAAAATTTTTCTGCTTGTTCTTTAAACGATTTTGAATTATCAGTCGTATAAAAATCACAAGTCGTTTTGGTTTTTTTTATTTTAAGTTCTTGGTGGCGGTTTAAATAATCCTTCAAGCTAAGAGCGATAATGCGTCCGGTGTTTGGAACGCTAACATGTGCGCCCATTATTTTTTTAATTTCTTTTTCAAGATATGGGTAGTGAGTGCAAGCTAAAATAAGACTGTCTATTTTTTTGTTTTGCAAAAGAGCCAGATATGATTTTAAAATTAATTTAGTTTCTAAGTTTTTGATTCGTCCTTCTTCAATTAAGGGAACCAGCAGCGGCGTCGCTATTTCAAAAATTTTTAATTTTGGATTCAGCTCGGTTATTTCTCTTTTGTATGCTCCAGAACTGATAGTCGCTCGAGTTCCGATTACGCCGATTCTTTTATTTTTTTTGTCGTAAGCGGCGGCCTCAGCCAGCGGTTTAATTACGCCCAGCACGCGGTTATTTGGATAATGAACGCTCAACCACTCTCTTTGCAAGCGGCGCAGAGCGCGTGATGAAGCGGTATTACAAGCAATAACTATCAAGCGGCAGCCTTTTTTAAATAAAAAATCTACCGCTTCTATGGTGTAGTTATAAATTGTTTCCGGCGACTTGTCGCCATAAGGAACCCGAGCCGTATCGCCTAAGTATATATAATGGTAGCCGGGAAGTTCGGTTAAAAAATTTTTTAAAACCGAAAGCCCACCAAGCCCGGAGTCAAAAACGCCGATTAAATTATTTGATTTCTCTGACATATTTTTTAAACAGATCGCCACGTTCTTTGTAATTTTTGAAAAGTCCGAAACTGGCGCAAGCGGTAGAAAGTAATACGGTGTCGCCGCTTTTAGCTTGAGAACTAGCAATGTTTACAGCTTTTTTCATACTATCAACTTTTCTAATTTTATCTTTTGACCACTTGGCACTGAGCAGTTCTTTGGTGATTCGTGGAGAAGCAGTTCCGGAAAATAAAATTACTAATTTGGCGGATTTTTTTACTTCTTTAGCTAAGGCTTTAAAACTAGCGCCTTTATCAGCTCCGCCTAAAATAATAATTGCTCCCGGAAAAGATTGCAAATCGGCGATAGTGCTTTCCGGCGTCGTGGAAAAACTGTTGTCATAATAAGCCACGCCTTTTTTAATCACTACTAATTCTAAACGATGAGGCAAGCCTTTAAATTTTTTAACTGCCCTTTTAATCACCTCATTTTTTATTTTTAAAACCTTGGCTAAAGTAGTAGCCGCCGCAATATTTTCTTTGTTAAATTCACCGGCTAAGTTGCTTATTAACTCTGAACTGGTAAAATAAGTCGCTTTTTTTGAATTAATTATTTTTTTTATTTTCTCATTTACGAAGAAATATTTATTTTGCGGGAAGCGGGCAATATTTAATTTGGCGGCCACATAATTTTTAAAACTTTTGTGATAATTAGGATTATTAGGATCGGCCGGTTTTAAATGTTCATGAAATAAATTAGTGATGATGCTGTAACGCGGGCTGATACGCAAATCTTCAAGTTGAAAGCTGGATAATTCTAAAACAACATAGGCGTCAGGGTTTAATTTATCTAAGAAAGTAAAAGGTGCCACACCGATATTGCCGCCTAAGAAAACTGATTTTTTAGCTTCTTTTAAAATGGCATAAACTAAACTGGCCGTTGTACCCTTACCTTTACTGCCGGTAACGCCGATAATATTTTTCGTGGGAGATAGCTCCATAAATAAATTCATGGCGCTAGTTATTTTATTTTTAACCGCTTTTATTTCCGGAAGAAATAGAGGACAACCTGGGGAGCGGAAAATAATATCAAAATCATTTAAATTTTTTAAATAATTTTTTCCGGTCCACCAAGAAACGCCGGGAATTTTTTTTTCTGACTCTTTCTGGCTATCTAAAATCGTATACCCCGCCGGTGCCTGATGTTTGATAAGCCAAGCCAGCAGCGCTTGATTTTCTAAACCATAACCGATGAAAGCGATTTTTTTATTTTCTGTTTTTGGCATTTTATTTTATCTCTCCCCAATTATCGCTGATGTCAGTATCGACGATAATCGGCACTTTTAATTTTAATCCGCCCTCCATTATTTTTTTTAACTCCGGCAGCCACTTATCAGTTTTATCTTTTTTAATTTCAAAAATAAGTTCATCGTGTATTTGCAACAGCATTTTAATTTCTCCTTCATGGCCTTTTATTTCTTTATCAATATTAATCATCGCTACTTTTATTAAATCGGCGGCAGTGCCTTGAAGCGGAGTATTAATCGCCATGCGTTCAGCACTGCGGCGGATAGTGGGAATATTGGAATCAAGTTCCGGCAAATAACGTTTGCGTCCAAACAGCGTGACTGTATACCCCTTGCTTCTGGCATTTTCAATTGAAGAATCAATCATTTTTTTGACATTAGAATAAATATCAAAATATTTAGCGATAAATTCTTGAGCTTTTTTATAAGGAATACCGGCATTTTGGGATAAGCCGTGCGGGCCTTGTCCATAAAGAATGCCGAAGTTAGTGGCTTTCGCTTCACGGCGCATTTGCTTGGTTACTTCAGATAGTGGCACTTCATTTATTTCTGCCGCGGTCGCCGTATGAATATCTTCTTGATTTAAAAAGGCGGCAATCATTTTTTTATCACCCGACAAATGAGCGGCGAGTCTCAATTCAATCTGCGAATAATCAAGGCTGACTAATTTATAGCCGGTTTCGGCGATAAAAGCGGAGCGGATTTTTTGTCCTTCTTCAGTTCGGGTAGGAATATTTTGCAAATTCGGTTCGGTAGAAGATAAACGCCCAGTGGCGGCAACAGTTTGATTGTAACTGGTATGAACTCGGCCGGTTTTTTTATTAATTAGTTCCGGCAACGCCATTACATAAGTGCTTTGCAGCTTATTTAGTTCGCGGTAATTTTGAATGAGGGCAACAATCTTATGTTCGTCAATTATTTTTTGCAATTCATCATCAGCCGTTGATAGTCCAGTTTTGGTTTTTTTAAGACCTTTGGAACTGATGTTTAATTTTTCAAATAAGATTACTTGCAGTTGCTTGGGAGAATTTATATTAAATTCTTCTCCGGCCTGTTTATAAATATCACTCGCCAATTTTTTAAGACGTGCGGCTAAATCATGTTCGATTTTTTTTAAAGCGGCGGCATTTATTTTAATGCCATTTTCTTCCATCTCGGCTAAAACACTAACTAAAGGAATTTCTATTTCTGACATTACCTTATCTAATTTTTCTTCTTTAAGCCTTTGACTTAATATGGCAGTCAGTCGCCAGACGCATTCAGCATCTTCGCCGGAATATTGAGCGATTTTTTTTGGATCAACTTGAGCAAAAGTAATTTGATCTTTGCCTTTACCAATCATTTCGGTAGTAGAAATTTTTTCCCAGCCCAGTTCCCGGAAAGAAACTGCATCTAAATTATGCTGGCGATTATCTGGGTTAAGCAAATAGGAAGCAATCATTGTGTCGAAGGTTAATCCCGCGACATTAATCCCTTGATTTTTTAAAACTCGAATATCAAATTTAGCATTGTGTCCGTATTTTTCTATCTTAGGATTTTCTAAAATGCCTTTAAGCTCGCTAAGCCATGGATGGCTTTTTTCGCCGGCTTTTTGGTAGCTGAATAAATCGGCCGTTTTTTGATTTTTACCTTGGGAGAGATCAACGTAGTAAGCTTCATCGTTTTTGAAAGAAAATGATAAGCCCAGCAGTTCGCAATTTATCGGATTAAGCCCGTCCGTTTCGCAGTCAAAGGATATGGCCTGAGCGGTTTTTATTTTTTTTAAAAAATCTGCAAAACTTTTTTCATCGCTGACAAGCTGATATTTTTTTTCGGACTCATTTCTGGCAAATTTATCGGCATAATTTAATTTTTCCGGTTTTTTATTTTCTTCCGGCACAATATTTTTTAAAGCATTAAGTTTAGGAATCAGTGAGCGGAATTCAAATTTAGTAAAAATTTCAGTCGCTCGGTCTAAATCAAAAGAATCGAGCCGCAAATCTTCCCAATTTATTTTTAAATCAATATCACATTTAATGGTGGCTAGGCTTTGGCTTAAATAGGCGTTGTCTTTAAATTCGTTAAGCAGTCCGGCAATTCGTTCTTTAATAAGCGGACTGTTTTTTTTGCTGGCCGAATATACCCCATCTAAAGTTTTAAAATTTTGTAATAATTCAGTGGCCGTTTTTTCACCGATGCCTTTAACTCCTGGGATATTATCGCTAGGGTCGCCGCGCAAAGCTTTATAATCAACAATCTGGTTAGGATTTAAGCCGTAACGTTCAAAAACACGGGCCTCGTCATAAGTTACACTTTCGTTTAAGCCGCGGCTCATGGCATAAACTTTAGTGCGCGGACTAACTAGCTGCAAACTATCCATATCGCCAGTCACAATATAATTTTCAAATTTTGTTTCTTTTTCTGAGCGCGTGACAATTGTGCCGATTAAATCATCGGCCTCAAAACCGTCCAATTCAAAAATCGGAATATCCATCGCTGTGGCCACCTCTTTAACTAGCGGGATTTGATCATATAATTCATCGGGGGCTTTAACACGAGTCGCTTTATAATCGGCATATTCTTCATGGCGGAAAGTCGGCGCTTTGCGGTCGAGAGTTAAGACAATATATTCGGGGTGAAATTCCAAAATGGCGCGCAGCAGAAAAGATGTAAAGCCATAAACGGCGTTTACTATCGTTCCATCCTTAGTGCTGAGTGTCGGTGGAATAGCGTGAAAACTGCGATGAATCAAAGCATTGCCATCTATTACCATCAGTCTTGTTGGTTCTTGGTCTTTAGTCATAGGTTTATTTTATCATATATGGGATTTTAAATAAAAAAAAGACCGTCGTTGCGACAGTCTCTTTAACAGCCTATTTGTATAAGCTGGATAAATCGTTTGCTCCGGCGGTAAATTCGCCCCTTTTCCGGTTATCCGGAGACAGGAATAAAGTCATCTCTTCTCCAAGATCAACTTTATATACGATGGGCTTGCAGGTCAGGATTTCAATTTTTTCACCGCTGATTGTAGCTTCAGCTTTTTGGCCATTGGCTGAAAACTCAATAACATTTTTGTCATCGGGCGCGTGTGATAGCCAGCTGGTTAGGGTTTCATAATTACCTGATAGGCAGTTACCATTTTTTCGGAGGAGTTCTAGTAGTTTTTCCATGGTTATATTTTTTTAGGAACGTTTGTATCTTGAGTAAATATGGCACGTTTTTATTCTAGTGTCAAGGGGGGTGAAAAAAAGAAAAAAGCACTCAATTGGCGAGTGCTTTTCGTTCAGGCTTTTTCGACTTCTTGTATGGGATACGTTTTAGTGTGAGCTTTATGCTCAGGAGGTCAAAACTAATTCAATTTCAGGTAATTGATTAATTTTGATTGACGAGATGGAGCCGCTATTTTCAGGATTTATAGTCCAGTTTAGCAGTAGCGGTTACATTCCAATCGTGATAACTCATGGAACTTTCCATCTTTTGCCGGTGAGGGGGTAGCAAAATCACCGGGGTAGGTAGCAGTGAAATACCGCCACCATTTAAAAAAGGAAATACACTGTCCATGAAAAATATAATAATCCTTTTATTTTTTTAAGTCAAATTTAGAATTTAGCTAGGATTGACCGATGATCAGAGATATACTTTCCTAAAGAAATTTCTGGTTTAGGAATGTCTCGCACCAAAAACCAATCTAATTTAAGCTTGAATATTTCTAAGCGCAGCGGCATGATGCACCAAGTCGATTTAGAAATATTAATTGACTCAGTAAAGCCGGCGCTTTCCGCGGTTTTTAGAAAAATATGCCTTTCGTCTTGAGCTGGAATATCGTCATCATTCTCTTTATGAAACCATTTAATAAATCTTCGGCTAAGTCCCGCTGGCGGTATGGTGGTATTCATATCACCGCAGATAATAATCGGGCCGCGGCAAGAGCTAGCCGCTTCTAAAATAAATTTTAATTGCTCAATTCTGTGTTTCGGTCCCACTCCAGTTATTTCTAAATGGCAGTTGTAGATTCTAATAGTTTGGCTGTCGGTTTTAATATCGGCCCAAGTGATGTTTTCCAAAGTTGGCTGAGGGAAAATTAATTCACCACTACTTATTATCGGGAATTTGCTTAAAATAATATTTCTATTTTGATGATTATCAGGAAAAACGCAATTAAAATGTTGAAGCTTATTTAAAGTTGAAAGTTTTTCTCGTAGTTCATGAGCTTCTTGCAGGCAAAAAATATCAGCCGGAGATTTTTCCAGATGAGGAATTATTTTTTTTAAATTAGTCTTGGTGTAATATTTGCTGCCTTCAATATTCCAATTAAGTACAGAAAAGCTCATATATTATAGAGTGTGAAATTTTATTTTATTTGTTTTTTTCCCGAGCCTCACGGAAAGCATCATCAAAGATTTCATAGTAGTCGGCGTAAATGTACTTTTTTCCATAATCGGCTTCACCTAGCGGCTCAAGAATTTTTAAACCTTTGAGTCGCTCAATAACATTATATGCGCCTGGAGCCGTAAACCCGGTCCATTTCATAATTTCCGCCACACCAACTATCGGCTGGCTGAATAATTTGCGGACAATTTCTAAAGTAGATTCGGCCGATTTTTTACCAAGCTTTTGCATTTTAGCAAAGTCACGATCTCGCAAAGCGGTAATATGAGTACATGTATCAATACCGGAATTTGCGATTTCTGATACGCCCTCGAGGAAAAACTCCAGCCAGCCGTCGACATCCGAATCTTCATCATGATATGCTTGCAATTTTTGATAATATAGTTTTTGGTACTTCTTAAAGTAGCTGGATAAATAAAGAACAGGTAATTCTAAGAGTTTTGCATGATGAATATACATCGCAATTAACATACGCCCTGTACGCCCGTTGCCATCAGTAAAGGGGTGAATAGTTTCAAATTGGGCATGCAAAAGTCCTGCCTTAACCAAAGATGGATAATCATCTTTGGCGTGTATAAACTTTTCCAGATCATTGAGCGATTTATGCATGTCTCGCACCGCCGGTGGGACAAACGACGCGTCAATAGGTGTTCTACCGCCAATCCAGTTTTGCGTACTACGAAACTCACCCGGGTAAGCATGTTGCGTTGACCGCGCGTTGACCATCAGTTTTTCGTGAAGCTCTTTTATAAACCTTAAAGAAATCGGAAACTCTTTTGTTCTAGCAACACCATAATTTGCGGCTTTAATATAATGTTCAATATCATCCACATCACGATTTTTGCGATTTTTTTCTTCTGTTACAGGGGCTGCGACCGCATCTTGGAGAGTAGCTTTTGTTCCTTCTATCTGGCTTGAATAAGTAGCATCTTTCACCACGAACATGGATATAAAAAAATCCTTATCAGGTAAAAGACGCGTAATACCATCGAGCTTACCGACAAGCCGTATAGATTCTTCATGCTTCTTATATAACTTAGGACTGATTACAAAGCCTCCTTTTGGAGGAAACTCAAAAGGTGTAAAGGTTTTAAACCCCTCTTTTTGTTGGATATATCGGCCGATTTTTGCTTGGTTTATATTTGTCATATGAATATAAACATATTATGCTTTTTTGTTTACATTGTCAAGCTCAATATCAACTGGATTACAAATCCTATGTCAGTAAGGCATGTGAACTTTTTGGTGATTAATAATTATAAAACAAAGGAGCTAAATTTGGTTCCTTTTTCAGGAAAAAATATAAAAATAAAGTATAGAATTGTTATTTGGTCCCTATCGGATGGTGGGCAACTATTTAATTTTTAGTTTAGTTTTCTAAAACAAAAATAACTCCACAAAGTAGAGTTATTTTGTGATCGTTAAAAATGGATTTTCAATTAATTTATTCCACCAGCAAGACTCCAATTTGACCCATTTGGCGGTGATAACCTTTACCAACTCCGCAATAAAATTCAAACACGCCTTTTTTATCGGCTACGAATTCTAAGGTATCGGTTTCGCCTGTTTGAATGGTTTTTGATTCAACACTAAAGTCAGGCAAAATGAAATTATGGGTTCCACCGACGTTAGTAAAGATAATTTTAACCTTATCGCCCTGCTTAACTCTAATTTCATTGGGGGTAAAGAAAAAACTGCCACCGCTAATGTTAAAAGTTAGGTTTGTGGCTTGGTGATCCGTGCTGCCAGCTTTTAATTCAGTTTTTTGATCATCGGTAAGCGTGGCTGGAATTTGCGGTTTCATATAATCAGGTGTTGCGACCGAATTATTTGGTTCCTGACTCATAGAATTTGTCTTAGACTCTCTTTCCACATTTTTGTCGGTACCCTGTTTAACCAGTACACCGATTAGTAACACGGCCAAAATAACAATAATCCAAATTAGGATTGGCCGACTATTTTTATTATCCATATGTTTATTTTTTAATAAATTAGATAGTAATTTTAACAATATAAAGGGTTTTGGTCAAACAAAAACTACCCAAATAAATTTGGGTAGTTGTTTATTAGTGGACCCCAAGGGATTATCGCGCTTACTTTTTGCCCTAATGCAAAAAGTTCACTTGCCCTGGGTTGGCGCCCGAATATCCCCCGGATATTCGTTCGGCGCTCGTTCGTTCGTTTCGGCTTCCGCCTCAACTCACGTCTCGCTGCCAACCTGTCCGAATCCCTTGGTTGCGAATCTCAAAAACAAAAACACCCAGTATACACTGAGTGTTTTATTTTTGTGGTCTTTAAAAAGAAGATTTCCAACTCTTTGGATGAAATTATTGAGGATATTAAACAGTGGACAGAATTTTTAAAATAAATTTATTTAACAAAATCCCATAAGGCTTTAAATACTTCTCGCTGATTTTCCGCCAATACAGTATTACGAATTTCAATGGCATAAAAGGGGTGTTGTCTGGTTTCAATTAATATTAAATAATCCCCAACAACCCAAGTGGTGGCTGTAAATTGATGGCTGTTCTTGAAAAATTTAACCATCCGGTTGAGGTAAGGTTGTTTTTTCATTTGTTTTTCGACAACAGATTTATTGGTCAAAGCTTTTAATATAATTTCCGTGGGAGCACTATTCCAATACCAATCAATCCAGGCTTGATAATTTTCAACGAAAGTATGATCTTGAAAACCTAACCACAATGGTTCAGTTTTTATTAAACTGTCATTCCAGACAGGAGTTTGTTTATATAAGAAGTTCTCTAATTCGTTTTCGCCAATAAATCTAATTTTAGGAACGGAATATTTTACATCGCCAAGGGTATTTTTTAATTCTTTAGTTGCCTCTTCAATAATTCCTCTTTTTCTTTCCAAGTCTTTTTCCTCTTGTTTTATAACTGAAATTAAATCTTCCGGGGGCAGAGCGTTGATGTAGGTTTTTGCCTGAGACAAATCTTGGGAGATTACTCCTTTTTTTAATAGTTCATTAACGATACTGTAAACAGTGCTGCGATTAATCTTAGTTAGAACTGATAAATCGGTGTGAGTTATTTTGCCGTTTCGTAAAACCGCGAGGTATATTTCAATTTCTTTATCAGAAAAATCCAATTTTTTTAGTAGATCATTAATCATATGGTCTAATTATATTATTTTGTCAATAAATTGTCAACAGTAAATATTTATTTAATATTAAATAATATTATATATTATAAAGAAGTAATATTCTATAAACTATTGACAATATTATGTTTGAGTGTTATACTGAATTCATAAAATATGGCGGTGTAATATGGATATGTTAGGAAAAATCATTGCAAGGTTAGGAGCGTAATAAATTGAGTAAACTTATAAAAAATGATATTATTTAAATATCATTATCATATAATTTAAATTTAAAAAAATTATGAAAAACAATTGGCTAAAAATTTTAGGGATTGCCGTTCTAACCATTGTGGTTAGTTTAATAACTGTAAAGTTTGCTTACCCAGCAAAGATTACAAATGTTAGTGCTCCTAGTGTTTATGATAATGTTCTTAAAACTGGTGTTATTCGAGCCTGTTATATAGTTTACCCACCAGCTTCAATAAAAGACCCTAACACTGGCAAAATGTCCGGGGTATTTGTTGAAACTTTAAATAAAGCCGCAGAAAATATGGGCTTAAAGGTGGACTGGAATGCAGAAGTGGGGTGGGGCGATATGATTGAGGCTTTAAATTCAAACCGATGTGATATTATTGGTTCTCCTGCTTGGAGTAATTCAACTAGGGGGCGAAGTGCAGAATTTGCTCAACCTATTTATTACAGTGCTATTAATGCCTATGTTAGATCAAATGATAGCCGATTTGATAAGAGCATAAATATTGCTAATGATAAGGGCTATAAAATTGCTACTGTTGACGGCGAGACTTCTCAGCTAATTGCTTCACGACAATTTCCAAACGCTCAAACGTTACAATTACCACAATCAACAGATGTTTCTCAAATGTTACTTAATGTAGCAGACGGAAAAGCAGATATGGCGTTTCTTGAACCAACAATCGCTAATGAGTATATAAAAAATAATCCAGGAAAAATTAAAAATGTTTCTATCGATAAACCGGTTGTCATTTACGGAAATGTTATGATGATCAAGAAAGGTGAATTCACATTTAAGACAACGATGGATAACGCAATTACGGAATTGTTAAACAATGGTTACGTTGATGGATTAATTAGTCAATATGAGAAAGACTATCCGGGCGGATTCTATCATGTAGCCGCACCTTATATCGTCCCTCAAAAATAAGTAACTTATGTCAGTGTTTAATATTATTATTACTTATAGAGAAGGCCTGCTTGCAGGCCTTCTCGTTACGTTAAAACTGTGCCTTTTTATTTGGTCGGCCGGTATTTTAATAGGTACGATTTTGGGATATTTGGGTTCTAAGTATCGTAAAGGAGTGGGCAAATTTTCTGCGTCCTCATCATTTATTTTATCTGGTATCCCTGTACTTATTCTCTTGTTTTGGCTTCATTATCCTTTGCAGTCTATTTTAAGCATTTCAATTGACCCTTTTTATACTGCAGCTCTTGCTTTGTCGATCATTAATATTTTTGCTGTAGCTGATTTAGTTAGAACGTCTTTAATAAATTTTCCAGAGCAATACAGTTTAGCCGCTAAGGTTTGTGGATTAAATCAGAGACAAACATTTATTAAAATTGAATTTCCAATTATTTTGCGTCAAATTATTCCGACCATACTAAATTTGCAAGTTAATATGTTGCAACTTACACTGTTTGCCAGTTTTATATCGGTAGAAGAAATATTTAGAGTATCTCAGCGAATAAATGCTATAATTTATCGACCAATCGAGGTTTATACTGCACTAGCAATTTTCTTTTTAATAATTTGTCTGCCTTTAAACGGTTTAGCTATTTGGCTTAAAACTAAATACACAAGAGATATATCCGAAAATTAATTATATGCTTAGCGGTACAAAATTAACTAAAATATATAATGGCAGGGAGGTTTTGAAAGAAGTCAGTATTAAAATTGAGCCTGGCAAAATTACTTCTTTAATTGGCCCGAGTGGTAGTGGTAAAACAACAATACTTCGTGTTTTGTCTATGTTGGATTTACCTGAATCAGGTAGTATTATTTTGGATGATAAAAAATATGATTTTCCACTGGAAAAAGATAAGATAACCCCACCTTGGCCGAAAGTTTCTGTTGTTTTTCAACAGTTATTTATTTGGCCACACTTAACATTGCGTAAAAATATTGAATTACCATTAGAGATTAAAGGAGTTTTAAATGAAAACAAAGAATATCTGGATGAACTTTATCAGATGTTTGACATGAACGAATTCATAGATCGTTATCCTAATCAAGTTTCTTTGGGGCAACGTCAACGGGTTGCTCTTGTCCGTGCTCTCGCTCTTAAACCCAAATATTTATTATTAGACGAAATTACTTCATCTCTTGATGTAGAACAATCAGGAATTATTTTGTCTCACTTAACCAAAATAAAACAGCAGGGTGTTGGTATTATTATGGTGGCACATGATATTGATTTTGCTTTATCTAGTGCTGATTCAGTTTGTTTTATAGAAAATGGAAGAATAGTTAAACAAGGTAAGCCCTACGAGTTTTTATTGGAAACAAATAATACAAGAATTAGAAATTTTATAGACAGTGCTTCGTTGGGTGCGGATAATGTCAGAATGTATTCCGGGCAAGATGAATTTCAAGCTTATCATTTAGCACTACTGGAACGTCTATCTGAAAATAGCGTTATCACTATTATCGGTGGTTTAGGGGCGACTTGGTATGATCCAATGGGAGATAAATATAAAAAGTATAACGCATTGCGTATCAAAAAAAATATTGTATGGAATATGTTGATGTATGAGTATGGAGAGGAAGACAGAAGATTGGTAAAAGAACATCCTAGTTTAAATAATTTATTCACTTTATCGGAAAGCACAAAGACCATGGCTGATATTAATATAAATAGTGATGGAACGGTAATATTGCAAATATTTGACCCTATTCCGACGGTTATAGAAATAAAAAGTCAGGCGTTAGCAGATTCATATTTATCTTATTATAACGATTTAGTAAAACACAGTAAAAGATTTTTAGGGTAAGTTTGGAAGATTAAATGATAGTGAATTTACTAAAATTTAATAGGTTAAAAAAATAATTTTATGTTCTCTAATTTTCTTCAAAATATCTATATAATTTATACTACGAATGAAAATTTTAGAAATGATATCCAGTATATTCGAGAAAATGTACCTATAATAAGATTTTATGTAGCTGGTGCCGGTATAGATGAAGAAATTGAAGCTTCCAGGTCAAATAGGCCACCAATAAAAGTAAAAACATCAGCAGATGTGCAAAAACTAGTTGATAATTATAGAGATGCTGTTTCTAATTTAAGGTTAAAATATAATTTATCTTCTTCATATCAAGAACCACTCAGAGATTTTATTGAACAGGAAAACAGGGCTGGTTTGTTTAGTTTGCCAGTAGAATTATGGCCTTTTAATATTGTTAATCCAACTAACCCCAAAGAAGATCTTACGGTTATTTGTCTAAATCCGGAGACTACTATAACAACATTGCAAAAGAATTGGAATCGAATCAGAAAAGAGGTGATCAGATTGTCTTCCCATAAGCCTTTAAAGGCCTCACCACGAGGTAATATCACTAGAGATATAGAAATATATCAGTTACGACAAGATGGTAAGGAATACAAAGAAATTGCCTCAATAATTAATAATAAATATCTCGACAAAACACTTGGCTATCAAGATGTGGCTAAAATTATCAAAAGACTTTTGGATTATTCTAAGAAGTTAACCGGACAAGCAAAATAATTTTAGCGGGTATATAGCTCAACAACTAAATTCGTTATCATAGAACCATAAACAATAAACTTATGGTTTTTTGTTTTACAACACTTCTATTCTAGCCATTTTTCCGTTTTTCGAGTCCGGCGAGGACCGGCAGGTCGACGGATCGAAAAGCGGAAATGGCCGGATAAGATAAGTCCTTTAAAAACTTAATATATAACTTGATTATTCACTCATATTACACGAGACGAAAAAACAAGTTGTAGTTGCTAAAATACTAACTGAAACCCGTATGGATGATTTGCCTTATGAAGTTAAGAAAAAAATCATTAAATCCGGAAACACCATCGAGTTATTTGAGTATGAAAAATCTTATTGGGTTGGTTGGCCACAGTTTAGAAAATTACATCACAATGAATTTAAAAAGGTTCATTTAGAATCAGAACAAATTAAAATTAGGGAAGATAATGTTAAAAGAAGTAGGTTAAAAATAACTCGTCTAATTAATTCTAACCCACAGTTAAAAACATTTTTAACCCTAACATTTAAAGACGAAATATTGGATTTAAAAATAGCGAATAAATATTTTGACCGATTTATAAAGCGAATCAGCTACGGTCAAAATGACTTTCAATATTTAGCCGTTCCTGAATTTCAGTCGAAATCAAAACGGGTCCATTATCATTTGGTCTCTAATTATCCTTTGCCGGAATTTAAAAGTGATGATAAACGAAAAGAATATGAGCGGTGGTTTGCTGATAAATACTGGAAGAATGGTTTTATTAATTTTCGGCCGATTAATAATTCTGAAAACATCGGTGTTTATATCTCCAAATATTTAAGCAAGGAAATGTTTGATCCGAGATATTTCAAAAAACGAAAATTTTTCTACTCCAAAAATTTAAACTTGCCAGAGGTAATTGATTATCCGAGTGATGTTGATAATTTCTTAGATTTCTTTGAACTCGATTGTTTAGATTTAATTAAAGAAAGAGAATTTCACAGCGACCGTTTAGGCCAAATAAAAGAAAGTATCTATAAAATTAATGAAGTGGATAATGAAGAATTAATTAAATTTAGCAGAAAGAATAAAAAAGAAAAAACTAATACCAAGAAAGAGCTGAATATAGATGATATTGTCTTCTAACTAAGACATTTTAATTAACTAATTAAAATTTGTCTGCAGACATTTTTCGGAAATGAATGATGAGCTTAGAAGCTCTGCGAAAACTGTTAGGAAATCGTGCTAAACGGTTTTCCGAGAAAGAGCTTGAAGAAGTAAGACACGATATTTACCAATTCGCTCATCTTGCCGTTGATATTTGCCAACAGAATCCAACACTATTAAATAAATATAAAATATAAATAAAAACATATGATGACCACAGAAAAACTGAGAAAATTAATTGGTCCAAAAGCCTCTGAATATAGCGAGGCACAACTCGAGGAACTGAAAACGGATTTATATCAATTAGCCTATTTGTCTTTTGAGCACTTTAAGAGAACTATTAATAAAACATTAACGTGATATTAAACTTGTAAAAATAGAAATTTATGTTAATATCCTTAATGGACACAACTAATATGATAAAAACCTGCTCAAGTCATAATGACGGCGAGATGTCGTTTTGAAATAAAGGGAGCAGTAGCTGTTTCAATTAGGTTTTTACTTAGTTGTGTCCGACAGTTTACTGCTCTCTTTTTAATTTTAAATTTATGACTAAAAAAGGAATTATTTACTACCGAGTTTCAACCGAAGATCAGGCTCAATCTGGTGTTAGCTTGGAACAACAAAAAAATGCTTGTTTGGAATATGCCTCTAAACATGATATTGAAATTGTTGAATTATTTCATGATGACGGGGTTTCCGCTAAAACTATTGAACGACCCGGACTTAAAGAACTACTAAAATATTGTGCCAAAAATGCTAAGAATATTGAGTGTGTAATCGTTTATAAAATTGACCGTTTGTCTAGAAATGTTAATGACTATACTGGTATTTTAGCTTCGCTTTATAAATTTAAGATTAAATTTATCTCGACTACAGAAACGGTCGATGAAACGCCAAGCGGACGATTAGTGGGCACGATTGTGGCCTCAGTAGCTCAGTTTGATAATGATGTTAGAAGCGAAAGAATAGCCTCTTGTATGGGCGAAAGAATTAAACAAGGTGTTTGGTGCTTTAAAGCTCCTTTTGGTTACTTAAATATGCGAGATGGACAAGGTAAGGCTCTTATAGTTATTGATAAGATTCGTATGCCACTGGTTAAACTAGCCTTTAAGCGATTTGCCACTGGCCTATATCAAATTGAGCAAATTAGACAGACACTTAACAAAAAAGGATTTAGGACACATAAGGGGCGAGAATTAAGCCTCCAGACGCTTCACAGGCTACTGCAGGATAAATTTTATATTGGGATTATGACTGTTAAAAATCAAGAATTTTCCGGAAGTCATGAACAATTCATCTCAGAACAATTGTTTTGGAAATGCCAGGGTTTATTTAAAAAAGCGGATAAAGGGAATAATATTTCTTTGGGCCGAGTTAACGAAAATTTTCCCTTAAGACATTTTGTGACTTGCCCACATTGTAATAACCCATTAACTGCTTGTTACTCAACGGGAAAAATGGGAGTTAAATACCCATACTATAAATGCTATAACAAAAAATGTGGTCAGTTAAAATCAATCTCTAAAAAAGATGTTGAAGATAGTTTTTTAATTGGTTTAAAAAAGATTAGTTTTCAGCAGTATACTGCTATGGCTATTAAAAAAGCCATTATTGAAGTTCGGGGAGAAAGAAAAAGTGAATTTAAAGACGATTTTAGCTCTTTAAAGTCACAGTTAGGAGAATTAATAGTAGAAAAAGACAAGCTAATTGAAATGAAGAAGAAAGAATTATTAGACGATGAAGATTTTAAGTCAGAGATGAATAAGGTAAAAATTCAAATTGCCAATAAACAAGAAAAACAATTGAATTGTAAGGATGACAGTTTTGATGTTGAAAAGAATATTGATAAGGTTTTTAACTTTATGTGTGATCTGCCGGACTTTTATGAAAAGGCCAATTATACTACTAAAATTAAAATTCTGAGTTCGATTTTTAGAGAAAAACCTAAGTTTAATTTTTACACATTTCCAACTCCGAAATTATCGCCAATCTTAGAAACAAAAAGAGACTTGGCTAATGCCAAATCTCGTAATGTGGACCCCAAGGGATTCGAACCCTTGACCCTCTGCTTGCAAAGCAGATGCTCTAACCGGGCTGAGCTAGGGGCCCCGCTAATTTACTTGTTCTATATTATATTAATAATGGTGGCCGGTCAAGCGCACTTAATTCTTGTGCTTTTAAAATTATTGTCCCGGGTTGGAAAATCTAGTCAGTGGAGCAAAAAGCCAGCCAAAAAATAAATCTCCGCTGCCGGTCATCATGACAATGCCAATAAATAGAAGTAAAATTCCAATTATTTTATAACCCAAACGTGTTCCGCCCTCAGAGCCTAGATTATTTTCAAACCAAGATAAGCGGCCGAAGTTTTCGACAAACCATTCCGTTTTCATAATAAGAAAAGCGCCGGCTACCGTAATTACTGCCCCTAGAATTATTTGCGTCATAGTTTTTTTATCTTATATAATTTAAAGGATTATATTTAACGCCATTTATAATCACCTCAAAGTGAATGTGCGGGCCAGTTGACCAGCCGGTTGATCCCATGGCCGCTATTTGTTCGCCTCTGTCTACTTCATCGCCAACCCTAACAAATAATTTTGAAGCATGGGCGTATCGAGTTTTCTTACCGCCGCCATGATTAATAACAATATTGTTTCCGTAGCCATTGCTCCAACCGGAGAATTCCACAGTACCGGATCCGGCCGCATAAAGAGGTGTTCCAACGTGATTAGCAATATCTAAACCAGTGTGCCGCCAAGAATAATATTGCGTAATTCGATGTCCGATAGTTGGCCATAACATTGCTGATCCAGAGGCTGGCGCTTTTTTGGGATTTACTAATTTTTCAATCACCGCTACGGCATTACTTCCCCGAGTGCTTGGTCGAGCCACGGCTACCGCATCGCTAATTTTTTTGCCGCCCGGAATAACAATAGTTTTTCCAATTACTAAACCGCTCGCGCTTCTAATATTATTATATTGGAAGATGCTGTTTTCTTCAACTCCAAATTTAAGCGCGATGCGGCCGATGGTGTCGCCGCTTTTAACTGTATAAATCGTACCGCTGACCGGCAAGATGGTTAATTTATCTCCCGGTCTGATTAAACTATAGGCGGTTAAATTATTAGACCATAAGATAGTATTAACGCTAATTCGAAATTTATTGGCGATGGATGATATGGTATCGCCGTTACCCACAGTGTAATAAATAATTTCGGCCCGATTAGCTGCTGGAGTCTGGGCAGAAGTCGTCTGAGCGCCGGTTTCTAAGTTCAGAGGATCATAATTTACTAAAGCCCCGCCGCTATAAGTTAAGTCAGCTTGTTCATCGCTAGTATCGCTTATCCAAGGCCGGTTTAAAATTGCATCACTTAAATTAAAATATTTTTCGTGGCTGGAAGCGAGTATCTGTCTCAAGTTGCTAATTTCTTCGATTAAGGCGCCTTCATCATTAATAGTGCTAAATTCGTTTTGAACTAGATGAGATATAATAGTTTTGCTGGCTTCCGTGGCAATTTTAGTGGAATCTTTAGTGGAATGTAAAACATTACTCACAATCATTAAAACGGTTAGACAAAAAACCACCACATGCAAACTATGGCGTCTTATCAGCTCATGCCAAGGACTTTCGGTAATCCCCGATTTTTTTAATTTAAATATTAAATGATAAAGCTTGATTAAGGGCTTGGTGAGTAAAAATTTGAATATTAAGAAGATTGGCCGTAAAATAGTAATAGCCACCGCATATATCAGTCTTTTAATCGCCAAAAGAGACCTGACCAAAATCATCAGTAAATCAACAAAAAAATTCTTCAGTTTTGCAGAATTGTCCTTAATATGATTATTATAGTATTATGAATTTATAGTATCATCTTTGATGATTTTGAGTCAATTTGCTAGAAAATTTGTAAGTAGTTAACTTATAAGATATGAAAAATAAAAATGTAAAAAACCCCGTGGCTTTAATCGTTTTAGATGGCTGGGGAATCGCCAAATCTTCAAAAGGCAATGCTATTAGCTGTGCCGCCCCGTTATTTTTTAATGAACTGGTTTCTAAATATCCCGTTAAATTACTTCACGCTTCTGAAGAAAAAGTGGGCCTGCCGCGCGGCGTTTTCGGTAATAGTGAAGTTGGGCATTTAAATTTAGGCGCCGGCCGGACAGTTTATCAAGACTTGCTGATGATAAACAAAGCTATCCAAGACAAATCTTTTTTTGACAATAAAGAATTGCAAGCCTCAGTTAAGCATCTTAAAAAAACTAAAGGGACTTGGCATATTATGGGATTAGTTTCTGACGGCCGGGTTCATTCTTCCCTTGATCATTTATTTGCCTTACTTTCTTATGCTAAATCAGCCGGTATAAAAAAAGTTTATGTTCATGCTTTTTTAGATGGTCGGGATACGGCGCGCGATAGCGGCCGTCACTTTGTGGCTGCTTTAGAAAAAGAAATGGCTAGATTGCAGGTTGGTAAAATAGCGACTGTTTCCGGCCGATTTTATGCTATGGACCGAGATAATCACTGGGAGAGAATTAATAAAGCCTATGGTGCTATGGTTAATGGTGCTGGTCCTAAATTCGAATCAGCCGCTGAGGCAATTCGCGCCAGTTATGATAAAAAAGTTTATGACGAAGAGATGCTGCCGGTAGTAATTTCTGGGGCCGAGCCGATAAAAGATGGTGATGCTCTTATCTTTTTTAATTATCGCGCCGACCGCGCCCGAGAAATTACCCGAGTGTTTGTTGATAAAAAATTTAAGTCAGTCGATTTAAAAAGAGGCGCCATGTTAAAGGATTTATATTTTGTCGCTTTTACTGATTACGAAAAGAATTTAGGACTTCATGTAGCTTTTCCTTCTATTCGTCCCACTCGTTGTTTAGGAGAAATTATTTCTGAAGCAGGACTTAAACAATTGCGCATTGCGGAAACTGAAAAGTACGCGCATGTCACTTACTTTTTTAACGGCGGCAATGAGATTCCTTTTAAAGGTGAAGATAGAATACTAATTCCGTCGCCGCGGGTTGATAGTTATGCTACTAAACCAGAAATGTCGGCTAAATTAATTTGCGCCAAGTTGCTCGGTGAAATTAAAAAAGATTATTACGACTTTATTCTCGTCAATTTTGCTAACGCCGATATGGTCGGGCATACTGGTAATATTGCCGCTGCAGTCCGCGGTATCAGAGCGGTTGATTCTTCGCTTCAGAAAATTGTCGCCGAAATATTAAAGCGCGATGGTACTATTTTAGTGACGGCTGATCATGGCAACGCTGACGAGATGTATGATTTTAAAAAGAAACAAATTATTAAAGAGCACTCTTTAAACCCTGTGCCATTTATTGCTGTCAGCCGCGAACTGGCCAATAGAAAAAATAAGAAAATTAATTTAGAAAAATTAGGCTATGGCGGTAAGCTGGCTGATGTGGCGCCGACAGTTTTGAAATTAATGAATTTGAAGAAACCAAAAGAGATGACGGGTCATAGTCTTGTTTAAATATATAAATATATATGGAATCAGAAAACATTTATAAGTTCAAAAGAGAAATTCAAAAAAAGCCTTCCGAAATTTTATTGGCTGATTGTGAATTTAGCATTCGGGCCTATCAATCTTTAAAGGGGCTTAATATTACTAATTTGGAAGAACTAACTAATTTTACTGAAGAAGAATTGCCTATACTATTACCATTTATTAACCAAAGAACCATTAAAGAAGCTAAAGAGATCTTAGTGAAACATGGTTTAGATTTTAGACGTTTAGATACAAAAATTGACTAAAATATTTATTTAGTTTAGGATTTTATTAGAGTTTGTGAGTTAAGGATGTTGGCTTGGAAGCAGCCATTCATTTAAAGAGTATGTAACAGTTCACTTATCTTACAGATTTAAGCCTGTCTAAAAAACAGGCTTTTTAATTTCCCGGCACAATCACATCAAATGGTTTAGCGGCGCCGTAAGCTTTGTAGCCGTCATCATTACAGAAGCGGCTAATATTTTTTTTAAAATAATCCGGTTTAGAATTTTGAATCAGGCCGATTAAATAATAGCAGACTGACATAACCATTCCCGAATCAGAACTATCTGGTAAATTAATTTCCCAGCGCGATGACGGTTCGCCAAAATATAAGTTTTTTCCAAAACTAATTACCAATTCTTTTTTATCACGGATTACAAATTTGGCGTGTCGCGCTTCGCCGAAACTAAAAGCCCGCAGCGAAACTTTCGGACCGAACAATTCATGGCGTTTGATATCTAACATGGGGGCAATCGCCCCGAATTTATCCGGCAGAACAAAAGAATAGGATTGATATTGTTTAAAGGCGCGTGGCACTTTTAATTTTTTGATGAATTTTTTAATATTCTCGGGATTTTCACCGGTTGAGCTCAGAATCATTCCTAAATAAGTGGAAGTGTTATAGGTATAGGGTTCAGGTAATTTTTTATAAACAATAACTTTGTCGGCAATCTTGTCGGCACTGGAATCTGGAGAGCAGGTAAGCAATACGGTTTTTAATCCCGCTTTTTTAGCCAGTTCAATTTCCCAAATCGAATCTTTTTCACCGGAGGCGGAGATAATTATAACCCCACTTATTTTTAAAGAAGCATATTTTTTTAAAGCTTCTTTAAAGTCGCTTTCAGTGGCGTAAATAGCGGCCGTATCGCCGAAAATTATTCGGCCAGTATGGATAGCATTACCGCTACCGACGACCAAAGGGAACTTAAAGTCCGAAGTTTTTAAGACTGGAGGTCGGTTTTTACTAAATAAATCCAGAGCTGCAAGAACTATTTCCGCTAATGATTTAATCTTATATTTTGTCATAAAAATAATAATTTACCCAATTTTATTGGTATTTTAATTATAACGGATATTGATTATTATTTCAATTTGGGCTAAGCTAAAAGCGAAATAATAAGTTATATAATCAAGATAAATTTATGTCCGGACACTCCAAATGGGCGACCACTCATCGCCAAAAAGAATTAGTGGATGCTAAGCGTGGCGCCATTTTTACCAAATTAGCCAACAATATTTCCATTGCGGCCAGAAAAGGCGGCGATCCAAACTCTAATCCCTCGCTTCGGGCGGCCGTTGATAAGGCGCGTGAAGCTAATATGCCTAAAGATAATGTAGAGCGGGCAATTAAAAAAGGTACCGGTGAACTCGGCGGCGCTCAGGTTGAAGAATTGTATTATGAAGGGCTTGGTGCCTATGGCTTACAAGTAATTGTTAAAAGCGTTACTGATAATAAAAACCGCTCTGCTTCAACCATTCGCCATATCTTTACCAAAAACGGCGGGGCTTTCGGTGTGGTGATGTGGAATTTTTCCCAGCAAGGCGTTTTTATGATTACTCAAGAAGAACTGGAGGCTAAAAAAATAAACTTTGAAGATTTAGAATTAGAATTAATTGACAACGGCGCGCTCGATATTAAAAAAGAAGATGAAGGCTTAACAGTTTATTGTGCTTTGAGTGATTTTCAAAAAGTGACTGATTTTTTAGAATCGAAGAATATAAAAACTGAATCGGGTGAGATTGAATATGTGGCCAAAGAAAAAGTAACTTTAAATGATGAAGAAAAAGAAAAGACTGAAAAATTTATCAACGAACTTGAAGATAACGAAGATGTCAGCGATTATTATCTAAATGCTGATCTCTAAAACGTATGTCACGAATAATTTTAGGGCTTGATCCGGGAATTGCCGATACTGGTTATGGGGTAATCCAAGACGAGGGCGGAAAAATTTCCTGTTTGGCTTACGGTTCAATTAAAACCAGCGCCAAAGACGATTTAATTACTCGGCTGGATGTTTTGCATAAAGAACTAACGGCGGTAATTAAAAAATACAAACCCGATTTAGTTTCGGTAGAAGAATTATTCTTTGCTAAGAATGTAAAAACAGCCCTAACAGTTGGTCACGCCCGCGGTGTAATTTTACTAACCCTAAAGCAAAATAATTTAGCCGTTTTTGAATTTAAACCGTCTCAGGTTAAACAGGCGGTGGCTTGTTATGGCGCGGCGGACAAAACCCAGGTGCAGAAAATGATAAAAATGCTGCTCAAATTAAAAGAAATTCCTAAACCTGATGATGCGGCCGATGCGCTGGCGGTGGCGATGTGTGCCTTAAATTGTAAGACCTATTGTTTAAAATAATTTATAAATTCTATGAAAACTGCCGGGCGCCTGCCCGTTATTGCCGCTATTACTGGTAATTCTATTGTTGGCTTAGCTAAATTTGCCGGTTTTTTAGTAACTGGATCGGGAGCGATGTTCTCGGAATCAATCCACAGTTTAGCCGATACGCTTAATCAAGCGCTTCTTTTAATCGGTTTAAAACAGTCTCATCGTAAAGCCAACGAAGAACACCCCTATGGCCACGGGCGCGAACGGTATATTTGGGCGCTGATTTCGGCTTGCGGTATTTTTTTTATTGGCTGTGGCGTCACGGTTTATCACGGTGTTGACGTTTTGCTTCGTGGACATACTTTAGCTTTTAGTTATTGGCCGCTTGTTATTTTAGGAATTTCTTTCATAATTGAAGGTTTTACACTGTGGCTGGCTTATCACGAACTTGCGGGGCGTTTTCCGGGTGCTAAATGGAAAATGATTAATAAAAATGCCGACCCCACTACTTTAGCAGTTGTTTATGAAGATGGTTTAGCCGTTATCGGCGTGTTAATTGCCTTAGTCAGCTTAGCTCTAGCGGAAATTACGGGGCATGCTTATTACGATGCTATTGGTTCAATTACCATCGGTGCTTTATTGGGAGTAGTTGCCATTGTGTTAATTAATAAGAATCGCCACTACTTAATTACTAAATCTATTCCGCATGAGATGGCGGAAGAAGTGAAAGAAATTTTAATGTCCGACCCCAGCATCGAAAAAATTTATGATTTTAAATCCGCTATTTTTGATGCCGATAAATATTTAATTAAATGCGATGTGGAGTTTAACGCTTCAGCGCTTATGAAAGATTTAAATAAATATCATTTTTTATCTAATGAATATGAAGAAATTCAGGGCGATCAAGAAGAATTTAATAAGTTTTGCGTGGAATATTTAGATCGAGTACCGCGTCTGGTTGGTAAAAAAATTGATGAAATTGAAAAAAAGATTAAAGAGCGTTTTCCGCAGATAGTTTTTATTGATATCGAAATAAATTGATTTTTGTTATAATAAAAGTATGAAGAAAAAGAAAAAAGATAATAACCTGGATTATTTATCGGTTCCTAAATTAAATTTAAATGAAAAAGCGAAGCGCAGCTTAGGGATTGTGGCGGTCTTTGCTTTTGGTTTAATCAGTCTATTGGGACTTTTTAATCTGTCTGGCGCCGTCGGTACTTTTTTATCAAAATGGCTGACGCTCATTTTTGGTTTTGGTAAATGGCTGGTTCCCTTAATCTTTTTATTTTGGGGCATGCTGCTCGTTCAAAATAAAAAATATGCCATCTCCGCCAGTGATTATATTGGTTTAATCATTTTATTTATCTCTTACCAAACTTTGTTCCATTTTTTTATTTCCGAAAGCGAGTGGCAAAGTATTGTCGCTACTGGCGTCGGCGGCGGTTATATCGGCCTATGGCTTAGCCAATTGTTTAATTATTTATTTGGCTTTTGGGGCGGGGTCATAATTTTACTCTGTTTATTTTTAGTCTCGCTCGTGATTGTTTTTAATACCTCGTTGTCAAAATTAATCGGTCAGGAAAGTTTTTTAGCGATTATTTTCCGGCCGCTGGCTAAACTTTTTAATATCGCTTTTTCCCCAGCGGAGTCGTCAGCCCAAAAACCTAATCGGCGCCGGGCGGCTGAATTTATTGAGGAGGCGCGTGAAGAAATTTTAGGTTCTTGGACTAAAAAAGAAGTGACTGCCGAAGTTCCGGCTTTTGAAACACCGGAAGAACCGACTGCAGCCGTTTTAAAGCAGAATAATCCGAAAATTCAAGAGAAGATTAATTGGCCGAAAAAACAGATTAAGATTGATATTCCGGTTGAGCTGTTGAATAATAAAATCGGCCAGGCGGTCGGCGGAGATACTAATGCTGCCGCCCAAAGAATTAAAAAAACTTTAGATAATTTTGGTATTCCGGTTGAAATGGGTGAAACTAAAGTCGGCCCGACAGTGACTCAATATACTTTTAAACCGGCGGAAGGCGTGAAACTTTCTAAAATAACCACGCTCAGCAATGATTTATCACTCGCCCTGGCCGCGCACCCGATTAGAATTGAAGCGCCGATTCCCGGTCAATCCTTAGTTGGTATTGAAGTGCCGAATAAAACTAAAGCCATTGTCGGTCTTCGGGAAATTTTGGAAGATAATGTTTTTAAGAATCGTAAAAATAATTTAATGATTGTTTTAGGCAAGGATGTTTCCGGCACGTCTTGGATTTATGATATTACCAAAATGCCTCACTTGTTAGTGGCGGGTGCGACTAACTCCGGAAAATCAGTCTGCCTCAATACGATTATTATCAGTTTGCTTTATCAAAATAACCCGGAAGACTTGCGTTTTATCATGGTGGATCCTAAACGCGTGGAACTCCCGGCTTATAATGGTATTCCACATTTGCTCGTTCCGGTTATTACCGATGTGTCTAAAACTATCAATGCTTTAAAATGGTGCTTGAATGAAATGAATAGCCGCTATGATATTTTAAATAAGTGCGGCAAGAAAAATATTCAAAGTTATAATGCCGATGGTAAAGATAAGTTGCCTTACATTGTTTTTGTTATTGATGAGCTGGCTGATTTTATGATGACCGCTGGCAAAGAAATGGAAGCGGCGATTATCCGTTTAGCGCAAATGTCTCGGGCCGTTGGCATCCATTTAATTTTAGCTACCCAGCGTCCGAGCGTGGATGTTATTACTGGTTTAATTAAAGCCAACATCCCGGCTCGTATTGCCTTTTCGGTAACTTCAATGGTTGATTCCAAAACTATTTTAGATATGAGCGGTGCTGAAAAACTGCTCGGCCAGGGTGATATGTTGCTGTCTACCGCTGAACTTTCTAAACCAAAAAGAATTCAAGGCGCCTATGTTAGCGATGAAGAAATTAATGACGTGATTAATTATATTAAAGAGAAGAGCGGTGAACCGGAATATTTAGATGGCGTTACCGAACGTCAAAAAGTTGGCGGAGTTGCTGGCGTGGGTATGGATGGAAATTATGGCGATGAAGATGAACTCATGGAACAGGCCAAAGATATTATTATTGCCGCTGGGCGCGCTTCTACATCATTATTACAAAGAAGGCTGTCTATCGGTTACGGCCGGGCCGCTAAAATTTTAGACATGCTCGAAGAGAATGGATTTATTGGTCCATCTAATGGTTCAAAACCCAGAGAAGTTTTTGTTACTAAGGAACAGCACGAAAATAATGGCGCGATTTCCGGGATGCCAGTTCATAGCCGAACAGAATCAATTGCCCCAGCCGCTTTTTTAGATGAAGACGTTTCTGATGAATTACATTTTACTGATGATAAAGAAGATATAATAGAGGCAGAGTCCGAAGAAGAAACCCCCGATTTTTTATTAGATGACAACGGGCCAGAAGATGAGGTAGCGACTGAAGATGAGATTTTAGAGGAGATAAAAGAAGACGTAGAAGAGCTTCCCGCTGAAACTAAAACCGACGATAAGACCAAGCACCCGCATCAGATAGATGACGATGATATGTTTTTTGCGAGATAATATATAGCTAGTATTTATTAAAAATCCGGTTATTTAGCCGGGTTTTTATAATTAATTTAGACATTCCCATAATCCCTGCTATAATATTTTCATAAATATATGATTTCATTTCTCAAAAAATTAATACCGCATAAATTATTTAAAGCCATTTCCCCGGTTTATCATTATATAGTAGCGGCTTTGGCCGTCGCCTGGTACCGTTATCCGAGCCAGCACTTAATTGTAATTGGAGTAACCGGTACGACCGGTAAAACTTCTTCGGTTTATTTTATTGCTAAAGTACTGGAATCGGCCGGCTATAACGTTGGTTATACTTCAACAGCCATGTTTGATGATGGTAAGCGTGAATGGTTAAATGATAAAAAAATGACTATGCCTGGTCGTTTTTTTGTTCAGAAAATGTTGCGCCGCATGGCTCGAAACCGTTGCCAATATGCGATTGTGGAAACGACTTCAGAAGGTATCAAACAATTCCGCCACAAGTTTATTAATTATGATATTCTAGTTTTTACCGGGCTATATCCGGAACATTTAGAAAGCCATGGCGGTTTTGAGAATTATAAAGCCGCTAAAGGTCTTTTATTTGCGCACTTAAAAAATTGTAAAATAAAATATGTAAATGATCATAAAGCGGTTTGCCATCCAGCCACGGCGCTTAAAAAATTAGATTATACTCGGGTTAAAAAAGTGGTGGTAGTAAATGGCGATGATGAAAATTCTCCATATTTTTTAAGTTTTTGGAGTGAAGAACAGTTGATTTATACGACTAATTCAGAATTTAACAGTAATCTGTTTATGGAAAATGGCGGCGAAGACAAGATTTTAAAAGATAGCCACGTTTATAATTTTAGCGATATTGTGGCCACGGCTAACGGCACTTCTTTCAAATTTCAAGATCAGACAATTAACTTAAAATTATTGGGAGATTTTAATGCAGTAAACGCCATGAATGCCGCGTTGGTCGGTTTAAATCAAGGTTTATCTTTAGAACAGGTAAAAAATGGGCTAGAGAGTGTTACTTGTTTATCCGGTAAAATGGAACGCATTAGCTTAGGCCAGAATTTTCAAATAATTGTTGATTATTCTTTTGAACCGCGAGCCATGAAAAAAATGTATGAAACGATTGAGATCATTCCTCATAATAAGATTATCCATTTACTTGGTTCTTGCGGTGGCGGCCGGGATCAGGACAGACGTCCGATTTTAGGCGAACTGGCGGGAAGCCACGCCGATTATGTAATTATTACCAATGAAGATCCTTATGATGAAGATCCTCAATTAATTATTAACCAAGTTTCATCCGGTGCCCAAATTTCTGGTAAAAAAATTAATTATGATTTATTCGAAATTGCGGATCGCCGTGAAGCTATAAATAAAGCTTTAACATTAGCCCAAGATGGTGATTTGGTTTTAATTACCGGCAAAGGGGCGGAACAATATATTTGTTTGGCTAACGGCAAAAAAATTCCTTGGGACGATAGGCGGATAGTTCGTGAAGAATTAGCCAAGATAAAACAAAATGAAGCCGGACTTTAAGACCTATTATTGGCTGTGGATAAGATGTGGAGTAACCTAGTTCTTTTTGTTATTGACAAAAGAAAGCGTCTATCATATAATATAAATCACAATTCGAAGATACAATATACTAGATAAAATACTAGATACAAACAGCAGGAAAGGTGTAAAAACAAAAAATACCAAATCCGTTTTTTTTGTTGTTTATACTGAAAAAATGGTTAATTTAATAACTACTTTGTACCAGTGATTTACTCCTTCGCAAGTTAATAGAATAATGTCTTATCAAGCTTAAATCCGCAGGGTTTAGGATTTTTTTGTTAAATAAAATTTATTTGGAAATATTATGCTAAAGACTCAAACCACGGATAAAAAAATTGTGGCGCGTAAATTTTTTAACGACCACAAAGAAGTCATGCCGATGCCGGAACTTATTGAAATCCAAAAGGATTCTTATAAGTGGTTTCTCGAAGAAGGTTTAGTTGAACTTTTTGACGAAATAAATCCTATTACTGACTTTATCGGTCGGGATTTAGAATTATATTTTGAAGACTATTATTTGGATGAACCGAAATTTAATGAAGTCGAAAGCCGAGCCAAAAATATTACTTATGAAGCGCCGCTTCGGGTTAAAACTCGATTAGTCAATAAAAAAACTAATCAATCAGTTAATCAAGAAGTTTATCTTGGCGATTTTCCGGTCATGACTGATAAGGGGACTTTCATTGTAAATGGCATTGAGCGCGTAGTTGTGTCTCAGCTTATCCGCAGCGCCGGGGTAATGTTTACCGCCGAATTTACTAAAGGAAAGAAATGTTATGGCGCTAAGATTATTCCTAATCGCGGGGCTTGGCTAGAAATTGAAACTGATTCTAATAAAGTGATTTGGGTGCGCATTGATCGCAAAAGAAAGGTAGCAATTACCTCACTGTTGCGCGCTTTTGGTTATGAAACTGATGAAGAAATTATCAAATTATTTAAAGATATTGATTTAGTTAAAACTTCAGACGAAAAAACTTATATTGAGGCCACTATTGAAAAAGATGCGGCGAAAACTGAAGCTGAAGGTTTGCAGGAAGTTTATCGCCGTATTCGTCCCGGTGATTTAGCCTCAGTCGAAAACGCCCGTCAACTCATTCACTCCATGTTTTTTCGTTTTGACCGTTATGATTTCGGCCGCGTGGGACGCTATAAATTAAATCGCCGTTTTGGTTTGGATCTCGCCAATAAGAAAGAGAACCGAGTTCTTAGAAAAGAAGATTTAGTTTTAATTATTCGTGAAGTTATTCGTTTAAATATTACTAAGGAACCGGAAGATGATATTGATCACTTAGGCAATCGCCGTGTCCGCGCCATTGGCGGTTTAATTCAAACTCGTTTTAGAGTTGGATTATCGCGCATGGAACGAATTATTAAAGATAGGATGTCGACGACTGACATTACCACTTTGACTTCGACCAAATTAATTAATGCTCGTCCGGTAATTGGGGTGATTAAAGAATTTTTCATGTCATCTCAGTTATCACAGTTCATGGATCAAACCAATCCGCTCGCCGAGCTGGAACACAAGCGCCGTTTATCAGCCATGGGTCCGGGAGGATTAACAAGAGAACGCGCTGGTTTTGATGTTCGTGATGTACACGCCACCCACTACGGACGTATTTGTCCGATTGCCACTCCTGAAGGTCCAAATATCGGTTTAGTCGGCCACTTATCTACCTATGCTAAATTAAATAGCTATGGCTTTTTAGAAACGCCATATCGAAAAGTGGTTCATGAAAAAACTGGCAGCCGCGTAACTGATGAAATTGTTTATATTGATGCCTTTGAAGAAGAAAAATTTACGACCGCCGACTCTACTATTCCGACTGATGAAAATGGAAAAATTTTAGTCCATAAATTTGAAGTTCGAAAACACGGACAACCTAACGTTGAAGAAACCGGTAAAATTGATTTTGTCGGCGTGGCCGCTAATCAAATTATTTCCGTCGCCACCTCATTAATTCCGTTCATGGAACACAATGATGGACAGCGTTCTTTAATGGGTACAAACATGCAACGTCAGGCTGTGCCTTTAATTACGGCGGAATCTCCGGTTGTCGGAACTGGCATGGAAGCGCGGGCCGCTTATGATAGCGGACACGTAATTATTGCCACCGAAGATGGAATAGTTACGCGCGCTGATGGTTTAGAAATTGATGTCGAAAATAAAAAAGGCGTAGTGACTAAATATCCGCTTAATAAATTTTTACGTTCCAATTCTTCAACTTGTATTAATCAACATCCGATTGTCAGTGTCGGTGATAAAGTCCACGCTAAGCAGATTATGTCTGATGGTCCGGCGATTGATAATGGAGAACTTTCTTTAGGCCGTAATGTGCTGGTCGCTTTTATGACTTGGGAGGGCTTTAACTATGAAGATGCGGTGATTATTTCGGAACGTTTAGTTCGTGAAGATGTTTTCTCTTCCATCCATATCGAAAATTATACAATTGATGTCCGTGATACTAAACTCGGTTCTGAAGTTATCACCAATGACATCCCAAATATTAGTGAAGAAAAATTAAATAATTTAGATGAAGACGGTATTATCCGCATCGGCGCCGAAGTCTCGAGCGGTGATATTTTAGTTGGAAAAATTACGCCTAAAGGTGAAACCACATTATCAGCTGAAGAAAAATTATTACGAGCTATTTTCGGTGAAAAAGCTAAAGACGTGCGCGATTCTTCTCTTTATTTGGAACACGGGGAACACGGAAAAGTGGTTGATGTTAAAGTTTTTTCTCGTGAAGAAGGCGATAAATTATCTGCTGGAGTACTTAAATCCATTCAAGTTTCCGTAGCTAATTTACGAAAGATTCAGGTTGGCGATAAGATGTCCGGCCGCCACGGTAATAAAGGGGTTATTTCTAAAGTTGTACCTGATGAAGATATGCCTTACATGGCTGATGGTACCCCGATTGATATTATTCTCTCACCTCTTGGTATTATTTCTCGTATGAATCTGGGTCAGTTACTGGAAACTCACTTAGGTTTTGCGGCTCATAAATTAGGTTATAAAGTGGCTACCCCAGCCTTAAATGGTATCTCAGAACAACAGATTAGAGACGAACTCAAAAAAGCGGGCCTGCCTGAAGACGGAAAGGTTACTCTTTATGATGGAAAAACCGGCATTGCTTATGATCACACTATTACGGTCGGTTATAAATATGTTTTGAAACTCAACCACATGGTTGAAGATAAGATTCACCAACGTTCAATTGGTCCATACTCACTTATTACTCAACAACCATTGGGTGGTAAGGCTCAATTTGGGGGTCAGAGATTTGGTGAAATGGAAGTTTGGGCTCTTGAAGGTTATGGTGCTGCCCATACTTTGCAGGAAATGTTGACCATTAAGTCTGATGACGTTCCTGGTCGCAGTAAAGCTTACGAAAGTATTATTAAAGGTGAGCCGATAGAAAAATTAAATGTTCCAGAATCTTTTAACGTTTTAATTCGTGAACTTAAAGGTTTAGGTTTAAATGTTGAACTGCTTAGTAAGGGTGGAGTAGCTGCCAATGAAGTTATTTCTTCTGAGGATGAGCTGATTGCCGAAGCGGATGCTTTAGCGTTGGCGAAAGCTAACAAGAAGGATGATAAATATGATGATCTGGAAATGCCGGAAATTATTGCGGCTGAAGAATCGGGCGAAAGTGTAGAAGCCGCTGAGGAAGAATAAAAAGATAAAGTGGGACAGGTAAGGTTTAAAAAATTTCGAATTAAAATTGTGAAAATATGTTAAATCCTATTAAAACCAGTGATTTCGATGCTATCCGCTTAAAACTCGCTTCGCCTGAGGAGATTTCTAATTGGTCTCACGGTGAAGTAACCAAGCCGGAAACAATTAATTATCGCACGCAAAAACCAGAAAGAGACGGCTTGTTTTGCGAAAAGATTTTTGGTCCGACTAAGGATTGGGAATGTGCTTGCGGTAAGTATAAAAAAATTCGTTACAAAGGAATTGTCTGCGATAAGTGCGGCGTGGAAGTAACGCGTAGCGTTGTTCGCCGGGAACGGATGGGACATATTAACTTACAAATTCCTTGTACTCACATTTGGTTCCTGCGCGGTATTTCTTCAAAAATCGGTTTATTGCTGGGACTCGGCATTCAATCGCTGGAAAAAGTTATTTACTTTGCCAGTTTTATTGTGACCGCGGTTGACGAAGATTTAAAAGAAGCGACTATTGAACAGATTAAGCAAGAATATAAGTCTAAAAAGAAGAGCATCGAAAATGATTACCAGCACCAACTGAAACATAAGGCTGAAAACGAAGCTAAGGGTGCCGATGAAAAAGCGCTGACTAAAGAGCGTAATGAAAAAATAGAAAGACTGGACGAAGATTTTGCCGCTACTTCTAAAGAACTCAAAGAACTAAAACCGCTGTTAATTATTTCCGAACACCAATATCAAAATTTAAGTTTGAAATTCGGCCATATTTTTGAAGCGGGAATCGGCGCGGAAGCGATCCGTGATTTACTATCTAAGATTGATTTAGAAAAAAGCATCGTTAAGCTGGAAGAAAAATTAGGCGGTGCGATTGATTCTAAAAAAGAAAAGTTAGTGAAGCGTTTAAAATTAATTAAGAGTTTAGCTAATAATCATATTCGCCCGGAATGGATGATTATGACCGTCCTTCCCGTTGTTCCTCCAGATTTGCGCCCGATGGTGGCGTTAGATGGCGGACGTTTTGCCGCTTCTGATTTAAATGATTTATATCGCCGCGTTATTAATCGTAATAACCGTTTGAAACAACTAACCGACTTAAATGCGCCGGAAGTTATTTGCCGTAACGAAAAGCGAATGTTGCAGGAAGCAGTTGATGCTTTAATTGATAACTCCGCCCGCCATTCTAAAACGGTTACCGCCTCCACCGGGCAAAAAAGACAATTAAAATCTTTAGCTGATGCTTTAAAGGGTAAACAAGGACGTTTCCGCCAAAACTTATTAGGTAAGCGCGTTGATTATTCTGGCCGTTCCGTTATCGTGGTTAACCCAAGATTAAATCTTGATCAATGTGGTTTGCCTAAGATTATGGCGCTGGAATTATTTAAGCCATTTATTATTTCTCAACTTATTAAGAGAGAAATTGTTCATAATGTTAGAAGTGCTTCCCGTTATATGGAAGCCGGACACGATGAAGTCTGGGACATTTTAGAAGAAACAGTTAAAGAAGCTTATGTGCTTTTAAATCGTGCGCCTACCTTACATCGCCTGGGTATTCAAGCTTTTAAACCGGTGCTGATTGAAGGTAAAGCAATTCAGATTCATCCGCTCGTTTGTACCGCGTTTAACGCCGACTTTGATGGTGACCAAATGGCGGTCCACGTACCGCTTACTACTGATGCCCGCCGCGAAGCTAAAGAATTAATGTTGTCATCTCATAATTTACTTAAACCGGCGACCGGTGAACCGATTGTTGCTCCTTCTCAAGATATTGTTTGGGGAACCTACTACATGACTTCCGAGGATAAATCATTGGTGAGTAAAGAAGATAAAGAATTGCGCCATTTCTATGGCATGGATGAAGCTCGTTTAGCCTATGACAATGGTTTTATTGATTTGCATGAACCAATTATTGTTAAATGGAACGGCGAAAGATTACGAACCACGGTTGGCCGCTTAATTTTCAATTTAATTCTGCCGGAAAAATTACGCTTTATTAATGAAGTGGTTGGTAAGGGTAAAATTAAAGATTTAATTAAAGAATGCTTACGTTTATATACTGAAGAAGAAACTGTTCATTTTATTGATGACTTAAAGAATAAGAGTTTTGCTTTCATCACTAAATCCGGTTTGTCTTGGGGCTTTGGCGATTTGCCAGACTTAAAAGAAAAAGATTTATTAATTGAAGATGCCACTAAAAAGGTGGATATTATTCAAGAACAATACGAAGATGGTTTGCTTACTGACAGTGAACGCTATGCTAAAGTAATTGAAGAGTGGACCAAAACTAAAGATAAAATTGCGGATATTTGTAAGCAAGGTTTAACTAACTCTTTGCCGGTATTTTCGATGATTGATTCCGGGGCTCGTGGTTCTTGGGCTCAGCCGGTACAGATTTTAGGTATGAAAGGTTTGGTTACTTCGCCATCCGGAGCCATTATTGAACTGCCGGTTAAAGGAAACTTTAAAGAAGGTTTCGGTGTACTTGAATACTTTATTTCCACTCACGGTGTGCGTAAAGGTTTATCTGATACCGCCTTACGTACCGCTAACGCCGGATATCTTACCCGCCGTTTAGTTGATGTTTCCCAAGATGTGATTGTAGTTGAAGAAGACTGCGGTGATACTGTTGGTATGATTGTGACGCGCGCCGAAACTGAAAAAACTGGCGATGATTTTTTCAAAAAAATTGCCGGACGTTTCTTGGCTGGAGAACTTAAAGATGATAAAGGCAAAGTAATTGCTAAAACTGGAGATTTGCTTAGCGAAGAATTAATTAAAGAAGCTAAAGCCAAAAATATTAGTGAAGTAAAAATCCGTACGGTGCTTAGCTGCCATTTACATAAGGGCATCTGCGCTAAATGTTATGGTTATGATTTAGCTTACAATAAGCCAGTCAAACTTGGTTCTACTGTTGGTATTATCGCCGCTCAAAGTATTGGTGAGCCTGGCACCCAGTTAACGATGAGAACTTTCCATACTGGTGGTGTCGCTGGACATGATGATATTACTCAAGGTTTGCCGCGGGTTGAAGAAATTTTTGAAAGCCGCACCCCGAAAAAGAAGGCTTTAATTTCTGATGTGGCTGGTACTATTAAATTAGAATACGCCCAAAAGATAATTAAAGATCAAGATGGTAAAGAAATTTCGGTTAACAATCCTCAATCCAAGATTTTAAGCATTGCCTATCAAGGAAAAGACAGCGATAAATATTATTTTTCTGAAAAAGTTAATGAAATAAAATTATCAATGGGCGCGACGGCTAAAGATAAGAAGAAGTTGGAGGTAAAAGTTTTAGTGGAAGATGGTCAAACGATAAAATCCGGGATGGAATTATTTAAAGTGGGGTCTGAAGTCGTCAAGGCTAAAACTAATGGTGTTGCCGCTGTATCAGAAAAATATGTCAGTGTTGCTAAAGATGTTTCTAAAATTAAAGAGCACCATATCTTAAAGGGCACGATGTTACTGGTTAAAGATGGCGATACTATCGAACGCGGTACGCAGCTGACTGAAGGCAGCTTGGATCTCCGCGAACTTTATAAGCTTAAAGGACGGCTTGAAACCCAAAAATATATTATCAGAGAAATTCAATATGTTTATTCTTCCCAGGGTCAGCCTTTAAATGATAAGCACGTGGAAATTATTGCGCGCCAGATGTTCTCCCGATATTTAGTTAAAGATGCCGGCGATACTAATTTGCTTCCGGGCGAAACCATTGAAGAAGAAGTGTTCTTCCAGGCCAATAAAGATTCGGCCGATTTAGCTAAAGCGGACAGATTACTGATGGGTATTACTAAAGCCTCACTAACTACCGACTCGTTCTTATCAGCAGCCTCGTTCCAAGAAACCCCTCGCGTCTTAATTGAAGCAGCGGTTAATGGTAAGATTGATTATCTCGAGGGCCTTAAAGAAAACGTTATTATCGGTTGTCTGATTCCGGCCGGAACCGGTTATAAGGGCAAAAAACTTCGCGAAATTTATTCCAAATAGTCCCCAATATATTGTGCAAAAGCCGGCTTAAATGAGTCGGTTTTTGTTTGTTATTTATCTTAAAATGACTTAGAATAAGAGTATGAATAGGCGCCATATCCGTTTAATTTTACTAATTTGTTGGCTTTTTTTAGCCGGACTAATCGTCTGGTTTAAATTTGTACCTCTGGGGCAGGCTACTTATTCGCTAAGTTATCCGGCTAGCCCTAATATTTTAGGTGCTAAAGGATTTATCGGCCGTTTTACTCCGGTTGATAGGGTCCAGATTAAATCCGGTGAACTCGCGAAAATCACCGGTGATCCGGTCTATTTTTCCGTTTTTACGCCACGCACATTTTCTCAGGCTAAAGTTACCATTACCTATCAAAATAATTTAACCGCTAAAACACCGATCATTTCCGCTGGGGTTTTGGTGGATAATATCGTTTGGCGCTACAGGCTAGTGCCGCTGGAAAATGCTTTGATCGATAATGAATTGGCCAGTTGGGACAAGCTGCGTAATGGTGATATTCTACTGCTACAAAAAAATAAAAAATTCGGGTCGGTGGCGGAATTTTTGACAGCCTTAAAAAACCAGAACCACAATTTATGTTCCGGTGATATTTTAGATTGTATCGCTTTTTATAATACCGATGGTTTGGCCAGTTATTTGCCAGCCGAAACTTTAACTCAGAAAATTTATCCCTTTCAACCGATAGATATTCCACTGCAAGGAACCCATCAATTTTATTTTACCTATGAGGCGAATTCAAAAATGGATTTTGCTTTTGATTTTACCGATTTGAACTTAAATAAAAATAGCGATCCAGTAGTTATTAGTATTTATAAGGGTGAAGAAAAAATATTTTCTCAAACCATCGCTGATGGCTTCGGCGGTGAAAGTAGCGGCCAGGTTCGAAATTTTTCAGTTCCTGTGTCATATCAAGCCCCCTCATCCGGCTTATATAAATTAGAAATTAAAGCCGGCGATGATATTGTAATTAAAAAAATTAATAAAGCGCCTTCAGCGCTAACTGCTATCCGCCGCTTGCGGCCGGTAAATGTGGCGAGTTTGCCGATATCTTTTTGGACCGATAGTTCTTTTATTTTAGCCACGACTAATAATCCGGCCAGTTTGCAAACCTTGAATTTTGGCGGGCATAATTTTTCTCTGTCCGAGGCTTACCGGCAATTTGAATTTTTAAACAAGGAAATCGGGATTAAACAAGTAACACTTAATCATGACGATATTATTTTAGAAAATGATGGTGTTTTTTCTTTCGCGGCTGAAGATTTTTTTAATCCGGAATTTAAAGAAATCGACCGGCATTTTATCATAAATTCTGATTTAGAATATGTCTTGGCAAAATATCAGACTCCGCAAGTTATTGATAATAATTTTAAGCAGGCGACCGTTGTTTTAAACACTAAAGAAGCTTATCGGGAGAAGGGAAAATATAGTTTTATGATTTCGGTTCCCGGCCTGTCTTTAGAAAATAAAGGTAATTTACTTATTAGTAACATTAAAGTCGAGTTTTCCGGCCGGACTTTATGGGATAAAATAAAGGAAAAAATATTATCTTATGTTAATTAAAGTAAAAAAGAATATAATTTTAGAAATTTTTTATTTTCTGTCCGCTGTTTTATTATTGCTTATTGGTTCAGAAATAATTTGGCCAAACAGTGTTTTGGCTTATTTAAATATTAATTATGTAGCAGTCCTTTGGTTTTTGGCTTGGCTCCTGCTTTTATAATTTATGTGGAAAAGATTATTTAAACAAAAAGTTAATAGCATCGCGGTCGCGGCTGTGTTAGTGGCGGCTTCATCCCTTATCTCCCGTTTTTTAGGAGTCTTTCGCGATCGCATTTTAGCGAGCCAATTCGGAGCCGGAACCCAGTTGGATATTTATTATGCCGCTTTCCGGGTACCGGATTTATTGTTTAATCTGATTGTTTTAGGGGCTCTTTCGGCTGGTTTTATTCCAATTTTTAGCGGCCTGGTTAAAAATTTTACTGATCCTAAAAAAAACGAAGACAATAGCGAGGCTTGGAGTTTAGCGGCCAATGTTATTAATTTATTATCAATTTTTTTAGCAATTTTTTCTTTACTCGGAGTTTTACTCGCACCATTACTAGTGCGCCTAATTACTCCCGGATTTTCCCCGGAAGCCCAAATACAAACTGCAAGTTTAACGCGCATCATGTTTTTATCGCCTTTGTTTTTAGGAATTTCCGGTGTTTTAGGCGGTATTTTACAATCGTTTAGAAGATTTTTTATCTATTCACTAGCGCCGATTTTTTATAATCTCGGAATTATTGCCGGCGCTCTTTGGTTTTCTAATTGGTGGGGGCTCTCTGGACTCGCTTGGGGCGTGGTGCTTGGCGCCGCTTTACACATGTTAATTCAGATTCCCGCCGTTTCCCTTTTAGGTTTTAAATATTCTTTTAAGATAGATTTACTAGACAAGGCAACTCGGAGAATCGGGCGCTTAATGATTCCTCGCACGCTTAGTTTAGCGATTACTCAGATTGATTTACTAGTAACAACTATCATTGCTTCTGGGCTAGCGGCTGGATCGCTCACGGTTTTTAATTTGGCTAACAATCTCCAATCTTTTCCTATCGGAATTTTTGGTGTTTCTTTTGCCATTGCCGCCTTTCCCGTCCTGTCCCAGCATGCGTTTAATAAGGAAAAATTAGAAGCCAGTTTTTCTTCAACGCTGAGGCAGATTCTATTCTTTGTTATTCCGGCCACTGTTTTTTTAATTACGTTGCGGGCGCAGATTATCCGTGTCTTACTGGGTGCGGGCGCTTTTAGCTGGCAAGATACGATTTTAACGATGAATACTTTAGCCTTATTTTCTATCAGCCTGTTTGCTCAAGCCTCTATCCCGCTGCTCGTCCGGGTTTTTTATGCACGCCATGATTCCAAGACGCCTTTTTATTTAGGCATGTTTACGGTGGCGGTGGATATTATTTTATGCTTGGCTTTATCAAGAAAGATGGGCGTAGTCGGTCTAGCTTTAGCTTTTTCTATTTCCAATATTTTAAACTTTTTGTTACTTTGGACTTGGCTTCAGATTAAAGTGGGAAGTTTAGGAATCACTAAAATAGTCAGATCAGCCATCAAGTTTGTCGTAGCGGCGACTGGAGCAGGAATAACTATTCAGCTGATGAAAATAATCGTTTTACCATTTATTGATATGACTAGATTTTCCGGTGTCTTTATTCAATTATTGGCGGCGGCCATAGCTGGCGGCCTAATTTATTTATTACTTTGTTATCTTTTAGGCAGTGAAGAACTTACCACTTTTATAAATTCTTTAAAGGGCCATAAACAAGTAAAAACGACGGAACTCGATGATTCCAGTGAAGCCCGCAGCAACTAAATTTTTAATTGACCGCCCCAGTAAAATCAAGTAAGATAAAAACGATGAATAACCTAGATAAAATTAGAAATTTTTGTGTCATTGCCCATATTGATCACGGTAAATCTACGCTGGCCGACCGCATGCTCGAAATTACCGGCACGGTTGAGAAGCGCAATATGAAAAACCAGATTTTAGATGGCATGGACATTGAGCGTGAACGTGGAATTACGATTAAACTGCAGCCAGTAACGATGAGTTACCAAGGCTATCAGCTTAATTTAATTGATACCCCCGGCCACGTTGATTTTTCGTATGAAGTTTCTCGGTCGCTGGCGGCGGTTGAAACGGCTGTGTTACTGGTTGATTGCACTCAAGGCATCCAAGCCCAAACCTTGGCTAATTTGTATTTGGCCTTAGAACAAGATTTAACGATTATTCCGGTAGTTAATAAAATTGATTTGCCGGCCGCCGATATTAATAAAACAAAAGCGGAATTAATTAAATTATTAGGCTGCAAGGAAGAAGAAATAATTTGTTCATCAGGTAAAACCGGTGAAGGCGTAGCTGAAGTTTTAGATGCGGTCATCAAATATGGCCACGGCCCCAAATCGTTGATTGGTGAAGAAAAACAAGACTATCCGCGCGCCCTTATTTTTGATTCCAAATATGATGAGTACAAAGGCGTTGTTGCTTATGTGCGGATTTTTGACGGCCATATTAAAAAAGGCGATAAGATAAAGTTGATGGCCACCGGCGTAACTAGTGAAGTTTTAGATATTGGCATTTTTAAACCTGATTATTTTTCCACCGGAGAACTTAAAAGTGGGGAAATCGGCTACATTGTGACTGGTTTTAAACAAGTGGGTGAATGCCGAGTGGGGGACACGATGACCGCCAATATTGGGGTGGCCAACTCGCTTCAGATTAAGCCACTAGCTGGTTATAAAGAAGTAAAGCCGATGGTCTTTGCCGGAATTTTTCCCAGTGAGGGCGATAATTTGCAGAGTTTGCGCGATGCGATGGAAAAATTAAAATTAAATGATGCGGCACTAACCTATGAACCGGAACAATCCGATGCTATCGGCGTCGGTTTTCGCTGTGGTTTTTTAGGACTGCTTCATCTTGAGATTTTTCAAGAACGGTTACGCCGAGAATATAATTTAGATTTGATTGTAACCGTACCAAGTGTGGCGTATAAAGTATACAAAAAGGGCGGTGAGGAAATAATTGTCCGTACACCGCAGCGTTTACCCGATCCTAATTCTATTGAGTCAATCGAAGAACCAATTGTATCTTTAGATATTATTACCCCGAAAACATATTTGGGGGCTATTATGAAAGTCACTCAAGAGAAGCGCGGTAATTATAAAAATACCGAATATATTTCTGTCGAGGGTGATGATGCGCGCGTGATTTTGCATTATGATATTCCGATGGCCGCTATTTTAACCGATTATTATGATAAAATAAAAAGTGTTTCGGCCGGCTATGCTTCCATTAATTATGAATTTTTAGAATATCGAGCCGCTGATGTGGTTAAGATGGATATAATGGTGGCCGAAGAACCAGTTGAGTCGCTAGCGACGATTGTTTATCGCGATGACGCTTCCAGGCAAGGCCGAGAAGTGGTGGAAATTCTCAAGAATACTATTCCGCGCCAGATGTTTGTGATTAAATTACAAGCGGCTATTGGCGGCAAAGTGGTAGCCGCGGAAAGAATCAGTGCGATGCGCAAAGATGTAACCGCTAAATTATATGGCGGCGACGTGACCCGAAAAAACAAATTATTAGATAAACAAAAAAAAGGCAAAAAGAAAATGATGGCTCTCGGCCGCGGCCGAGTTGATATTCCGCCCGATACTTTTATTAAAATTTTAAAAAGATAATATGAAAAGAAAAAAAGTGGTGAGAATTGTCTGGATTGTTATTTCCAGCATGGTCATTATTTCCATGATGGCTTTATCTTTGGGCTCGGTTTTATTTAATCTCTAAATTATTATTTTATGAAGCAATGGCAATTATATCCAGCGGCGCCTGAAGAATTTTTAAATAGTAGCCAGAATTTATCGCCCCTTATTCTGCAACTTTTATATAATCGCGGACTTAAAGAATCCTCAGCTCTTGAGGCGTATTTACACGACATTCTACCGGCGGATAAAACCCTGGACATTGCCGGCGTATCAGATTTGCGTTTTTATGATCCATTTTTATTTAAGAATATGGCCGCCGCGGTGGATTTGATTATTTCGCACATCAAAGCCGGCCACAAGATTGTCGTCTATGGCGATTATGATGCTGACGGTGTTACCGCCTCAGTTATTTTGCTCGAAACGCTTAAAATATTACAAGCCAATGTTGAAGTTTATTTACCGGATCGAGTTACCGAGGGATATGGTTTAAATATCGGCGCCATTAATCAAATTGTGGAGCAAGGTTTTTCTTTAATCATCACGGTTGATAACGGAATTAGAAATAAAGAAGAAGCTTCTTATGCTATTTCCCGCGGCCTCGAAATTATTATTACCGACCATCATATTTTACCGGAAGAGGCCGCTGATTTACCGCCCTGTTTAATTATTAATCCGGCCGATAAAAATGATTCTTATCCTTGGCCTTATCTCGCCGGCGTTGGCGTCTCTTTTAAATTAGTCAGCGCTTTAATTCACAAATCTAATCTACCGCTTAATCAAAAACGCTTGATTATGGAAAAAGCTTTAGACTTAGTCGCGGTCGGCACTATCGCTGATATGGTCAGCTTGCTGGGGGAAAATAGATTACTAGTAAAGCGCGGCTTGCAGCTTTTAAATCAAGGCAAGCGCCAAGGTTTAAGCGAGCTCGTTAAAATTTCTAAAGGAAATAATACTAAAAAATTAGAAGCTTGGAATGTTGGCTGGCAAATTGGCCCGCGGTTAAATGCGGCCAGTCGTTTAGGCCATGCCAATAGCGCCTTTGCCTTGCTGACCGCTGAGACCGAATTAGGGGCAGCGGAATTAGCGGCCGAATTAAACAGCCGCAATTTAGAACGCCAGAAAATTACTGAAGATATTATTTCTCAAGTTGAGCTGCAGATTGATCCGAAAAATGTGCCGCCGATTATTATCGGGCTGGCTACTTCTGAGCAAGCTTGGAATGAAGGCGTAATCGGTTTGGTGGCCGGTCGTATTTGTGAAAAATATTATCGACCGACTTTAATTATTACCCGAATAACCGAAATAGTTGAAGAAGGATCAACCTCAATTCCTAAAACATCTTTTAAATCATCCGGACGCTCTATTGCCGATTTAAATTTGATTGCCAATATTGAAGAGGCCTCGGAATTTTTGGATAAATATGGCGGACACCCCATGGCCTGCGGTTTTTCTGTAGAGAGCGAGGAACGTTTAGAAAAATTTATTGCCAAAATAAAAACTATCGCCGCCAGGGAGTTAGCCGGTAAAGAATTATCACCGCGGCTTAACATTGAAGCCGAACTTAAAATTGAAAATATTAATTTAGAATTGGCTGAAGAAATATCTACTCTCGCCCCATTCGGCCAGAATAATCAGCAACCGAAATTTGCCAGTTATAATTTGCGCGTTGATGAAATAATGACCTTAGGTTTTGACAGCCAGCATATTAAATTTCGTTTATCATCAAGCAATCGGGCTTTTGCTAAAGGTATTTGGGCCATCTCTTTTGGCTCCGCCCAGGAATATAAAGCCGTTTGTGTTGGTGACTTAGTTGATGCCGTTTATTATTTAGATATTAATGAATTTAATGGCCGTCGGGAGGCGCAGTTGCGCTTGGTTGATTTGCGTCCGGCGGCTGAAAATAATTAAATAATATGAAGAAGATAATTATTCATAGCGATGGCGGTGCCCGTGGTAATCCGGGACCAGCGGGAATTGGGGCCGTTTTAAATGATGAAAAAGGCAGAGTCCTGGCCGAAATTTCTAAATTTTTAGGCGAAACCACTAATAATCAAGCGGAATATCAAGCTTTAATTGCCGGGCTGGAAAAAGCGGAAGAATTAAAAGCGGAAGAAATTGAATGTTATCTTGATAGTGAATTAGTCGTTAAACAGCTTAACCGCGAGTATAGAGTAAAGAACGCCGAGCTCGCGCCGCTGTTTTTAAAAGTTCATAATTTGTCACTATCATTTAAAAAAATAAAATATATTCATATCCGCCGAGAAAATAATAAAGAAGCTGATGCGCTAGCTAACGCCGCGATGGATAAAGGTCTGGGAATAATATAAAATTTCTCCAATAAAAAAATACTTCGACTAAATTGAAGTATTTTTTTGAAGTTTAAAGATTATTTTTTTCGAATATATAATATGCCGTCGCTATTTTTTTTTGCCGAGGCCGCCAAATCATCAAGCGTATAGCTATTGGCAATGGCATTTCCCGGTTGGCGTCCGGAACCGCCGTGGCAATCACCAAATTTACCACCACCCAAATAAATCAGAACATGGCCTTTGGGATTAGGACTCCAGCCGATTAAATCTCCGGGCGAGAGAGAACTTATATTTCCATTAAAAACTGTTTTACTTTGAAATATGTCACCGGTGTAAGCGGGGAGACTGCTATAGCCCGCACATTTCCAAATTAAGCTGGCATAACTTGAACAATCCAAATACACCGAATTATTCGGTCCAGCTTTGCCTCTTTGAGATGAATCATAAGTAACTTTGCCTTTAGTTTTATCAACCATTTGTTTAATGGTATCTTGGCCGCAATTTAAACCAGCCAGTTTAACTAAATTACTTTCGCCGTTGCTATCTACTGGAGCGTTTGAGTCGCCATCGACCTGCACCTCTTTAATCACATCAAGGGTTATCGCTCTTTTTTTGATTAAATCAGGATTGATATAACTGAGCAGCAGCGTCATTGAAACAAGCAATAATAATCCGGTGACACTGCCCATAATCATTTCTTTAGCTTTAGTTATTTTGCCGCTATCGCCGCCCGAGACAATCCATAATATTCCGGCGGCCATTAAAATAAGGACAGCAATCACACCGACGACGGTTAATCCGTAATTATAGATCGCAAAAATATATTCAGAAATCCAGGGTATTTCACAGGTATCCGTGCAGTTTATTTTACTCAGAGCCGCATAGCCAGGAACGGGAATTTGAAATACATAATCCGGCATTTTAAATTTTGGTTCAGCGGCTGTCACCGCTTTTATAGAACAACATAAAGATCCTTGAGGGGCTTCGCCGCTGCAGCTGGAACATTCATTTGTTCCTTCAGGGCAAGTTTTATAAGGTATTCCGCCATTAGTAATTTTTTTAGTGCCGGTTATCCAATTGCAATCAGCGGCCATGGCAAAGCTACTGACGAAAAAAGACAAATAACTGATTATTAATATTTTAAATAGTTTGTTCTTCATATTTTATATTTAGTAATATTTAAATCAGCAATTTGTTTAACTACTTTTATGTCCTCATCTTTAAGGTGCAAAAATCTACCCTGGCTCTTTAGATAATCATTAACTGGAAGAGGTTTAAAAGAAGCGTTAATGCTTGAAGCCATTAATTTTCCATCTAGATATTCGAGTAAAGGGAATAACCCAGTTCTAACTGCCAGTTTTCCCATCATCGCTGATTCATCATAATTTATTTTCCAACCGGGAATACAAGGACAAAGAATTTGAATATAAGCTGAGCCGTTAAGACTTAAAGCCTTTTTTACTTTATTGGTAATATCGTCAGGAAAACCGGCCGTACTCTGAGCGACATATTTTACGCCGTGAGCCAAAGCAATACTTAACATGTCTTTTTTATGAGTAGTTGATCCGACGGAAATAAGGCCATTTGGCGCAGTGGTTGTTGAAGCCCCATAAGGAGTGGCGCCCGATGCTTGAAAACCGGTATTTGAATAAGCTTCAGTATCAAAACAAATGTATAAAATATTTTCGCCGCGTTCCCACATTCCAGAAATTAATCCAAATCCAATATCATAAGTGCCGCCATCGCCGCCAAACACCACCACTTTTGTTTCCGTTTCTCCTTTTTGCTTGAGCGCCGCCAAAATTCCCGAAGCGACTGAAGACGCATTTTCAAATAAAGAATGAATCCACGGTAAACCCCAGGAACTTTCGGGATAAGAAGTAGTGGTTACTTCTAAACAGCCGGTGGCATTGGCAATAATTACTTTATTATTTAAGCCGCGCATCACGGCTTGCGCCGCCGATAATTCACCGCAACCGGCACAGGCATTATGCCCGGGGCAGAGAAATTTTTTTGAATTATTATTTATCATATTGATTATTGATTAATTCTGGTTCCATCGGCGTTGAACTGGCAGCACCATAAACCGGATTCACAGTTTCGTCCGCCCGATCCTTTCGCGCAATTTTTTCCATTTTGTGCCTGGTCTCTATCACATTTTGAATATGACTCTGATCCACAAGGTTCGCCCAATCTGCCCCCTAAACTACCTTGCCTTCGATAAACTAAGTCGTTATAGCAAAAAGCATTGGTGATATAATCTTGAGAATTATTAGGAGCTTCACCGGTTTTAACACCGCCGCAATTTATAATAACCCCAGTTTTACATTTATCTACATTAGCGCATTGTCCCTCGGTACTTATCCCTTCGATACAGTTTTCTTTATTAGTTTTATAGCAATGAGTTTGATAAGCCGGGTTGTTATAAGTAATGACGCAACAAACCATCGGTTCACACTGGCCAGACGAACCCACAACTTTATTTTCATCAAAAGTTCCTTTTTTACTCGTGCAAACATTACCCGTGGTCATTTCCGCTTTGCCGGAAACATCACAACAACCCATAGTTACCTTGCTAATAATCACCATATCAATTGTCGGCATCGTGGTTAAATTAGGGTTGATGGTATTAAGTAAAAACCAAGAACCGACTAGCAAGAGTGAACCCAATAAAGAACCGCCAATCATTTTTTTGGCATTGCCGATTTTTCCGCTATCTCCGCCCGACGTTAACCAAATTAATCCGGCAGCCATCAGCATCAAAACAGCCAGCACCCCGACAATTGAAAATCCCCAGTTATAAAAAGCCGTTACATAACGACCGATTAAATCGCTTCTCATCACCGTTTCTCCGGTGGTAGCATTTTTTACTTCTTGGCCTATTACGTTTCCGGTACCCGGTTGAAAATTACTGCCCGGGATTCCGATTTGCGGGGTAAATTCTGGAGCGGCCGCCAAAGATTCTTGGGGAAGAATTAAACTGGCGCCGACTATTAAATAAGCGCTTAAAAAAATAATGGCTCCCAGTTTTTTAAATCTTTTCATAAGTTTTGATGATTTTTAAAATATCGGCTTCAGTTATATCTTGTCCGCCCAGACCCACGACCTGGGAATTTAATTTTATTTTTTCACCATATAAAGCGACCGCTAAATCAGAATGCAGCGGCGGTACGTAACCTAAACCATAGGTTTTTTCAATTGTGACGACATTTTTAACTCCGAGTAAAACTTTTCTAACCGCTTCAATCGGAAATGGTCGATAGCAACGGATTTTAAGCAGACCGGTTGTATTTTTATTGCCCGCGTTATCAATTACTTGTTTAATCGTTCCGGCCACTGAACCTAAAGCCACTAAAATAGTCCGGGGATTTTTGGGACCATAATATTCTACTAGGCCATTATCAACTTTAACCGCGGTTTCTTTTTTATCGGTCGGAAATAATTTCTTCCAAGTTTTATATTCTTTATCAATTAATTTTAGGCTTGATAACAGATCATTTTGTAAGTTTTTTCTAAACTCAAAATAATATTTGGGACCAGCAAAGATGCCCATAGTCACTGGGTTTTTAACATCTAAAAATTCGCCTGCCCGGGCTTTATATTTTGGTAAAAACTTGGCAATTAATTTGGCGTCAGGTATTTCGCAGCTCTCATATGAATGAGTTAGAATAAATCCATCAACATTAACAAAAACGGGCAGTGATAAACTTTCAGCAATTTTATAAGCGAGCACATGCTGGTTAATGGCTTCTTGATGATTTTCGGCAAAGAATAAAATCGCCCCCGCATCCCGCATGCCCATAATATCTGAATGATCATTCCAAATATTTATCGGTGCCGATATGGCGCGATTAGCCACTGTCATCACTACCGGTAACCTCATGCCGGAAATATTATAAATAACTTCCGCCATCAGCAATAATCCTTGGGAACTGGTCGCACTATAAGTTCTAACACCAGTAGCCGAGGCACCCAGCACAATTGAAGCGGCCGCAAATTCACTTTCCGCGCGGACATATTCATAATTCTCCTGGCCGTCAGCTTTGAACTTGGCCAAATCTTCCACGATGTGGGTTTGCGGTGTAATTGGATAAGCGCTGACGACCGCCGGGGAAATTGCCCGGATAGTCAGGGCAATCGCGCGCGAGCCTTCAAGTAATTGTTTATTATTTTTTTTCATACTAAAAATCTTTTATCATTTTTATGGCTTTAACCGGGCACTCTTTAGCGCACAAACCGCAGCCTTTGCAATAATCATAATCGGTGGCCGGTTTTAACTTCCCATTTTTCATTTTCATATCAATACAAGCGTCTGGGCAAAGCTTGGCGCAGAGCGAGCAGCCAATGCAAATGTTATTATCAGTTTCTGGTTTATATATTCGCCAAGAGCCAGTTTTATTATTACCTGATGAATTTGGTTTACTTACTGGTTGCATATATTTTATCGATGGCGGCCAGATTTTTTTGTAAAATCAGAGTCCCCTTTGATCCTAATTTATGAGTAACGGCTTGCTTTAGAGCGGCGAGCGAAAATAAATTTCCTTGTTTGGCCAGTGCCCCTAGAATAACGGTGTTGACTAAATTTTTACCGATAAATTCTAAAGCAATTTCCGTCGCTGGCGTCGTATAAATATTAGCCAGCTTGATATTTTTATTATTTTTTAATTCAGAAAATATTTTTTCTTTAGTCTTTGATGAGTTAATCAGCAGTTTTGTCTGCGAACTGGCGCCGCTTAAAATTCCGTCATCACTAATTAAACTATCGTCTTGAATAATTAAAAAATCCGGATGATATATCTGCTGCCGAGTTTTTATTTTATGATTGGATATTCTGGCAAAGGCCACAATCGGCGCCCCGCTTCTTTCCACTCCGAAAAAGGGAAAAGCTTGCGATTCCTTGCCATCATAAAAAGCGGCCAGCGCGATCAGTTCGGCGGCGGTAACTACGCCTTGTCCGCCGCGGCCGTGAACTCTAGTTGAAATGGTATCGTTTGTCATAATTATTTTACGGTCGCTAAATAGCCATCAAGTAAATCAAAAAAATCTTTTTCCGGCAGATAGCCTGATAATAATTTACCATCAATAAACCACGATGGTGTTCCTTTTAATTTCAAAGTGTTGCTGTCAAAAAAATCAGTACTGATATTAGCGAGATATTTTTTATTAGTATAGCAATCGTTAAAAGTGGCGGCGTTAATTCCTAAAGTTCCAGCCAGCCCGTAAATAACGGTGGCTCGTTCGGCTTCTGTTCCTTTTAAAGAATCTTGATTAATAAATAATTGATCATGCATTTCCCAAAATTTTCCCTGTTCACCGGCACAGCGGGCGGCCAGCGCTAAATCAATAGAATTATCGTGAATTGGCATATCGCGCCAAACTATTTTTACTTTTCCGGGATAGCGGGCTACTATTTTTCGCAAAATGGGATATGATTGTTTACAAAATGGGCAAGCAAAATCCGCAAATTCAATAATTGTCACCTGGGCGCCTTTATCTGGTCCTAAAAAATAATTTGTTCCCGGGCCATTTATAGCTAAGCGCAAGGCTTCAGTCGAATTAATTTTTTGGTTATAAGAATTTTCCGATTGGATTCTCTGTACTTCATTCCAAATATAAAATCCGGCGACAGTGGCCAAGATGATAATTAATCCCAGAATTGTTAAAATTAAAATTCCCCACCATCTTTTATACCAAGGGGTTAATCGTTTTTTGTAGCGCTCTTTGAGCTCCAAATATTTAGTTCTTTCTTCAAGATTCATGCTGCCTAAGTCTACTGGCATAATTGAATGTTTTAGGTTTTTTAATTATACTTTCATTATACCTAATTTATGAAAAATTAACACTATGAAACTCATTTCTTGGAACGTAAATGGCGTTAGAGCGGTGATGAAAAAGAACTTTTTGGAGTTTTTATTAAGTGAAAAACCTGATGTGTTGTGTTTACAGGAAATAAAGATTTCAAGTAGCAGTAAAGATGATGCTAAGCTTGATTTTCCCGGTTATAGCGAATATTGGAACTGTGCTCAGCGTCCCGGTTATAGCGGGACAGCCATTTTAATTCGTGAAGATTTAACTCAGCCCCTAAAAGTTAAGAATGGTTTTGGCCATGATAAATTTGATGTTGAAGGCCGAACGCAAGTAGCCGAATTTGCCGATTTTTATTTGCTTAATTGTTATTTTCCTAATTCTCAGCCGGAGCTGTCCCGGCTAGATTATAAATTGGAATTTAATCAGGATTTAGCTAATCATTTAAAGTTGCTCGAGAAGAAAAAACCAGTAATAGTTTGCGGTGACTTTAATGTCGCCCATAAGCCGATTGACTTAGCGCGGCCCAAAGAAAATGTCGGCAGTCCGGGGTTTACCAAAGAGGAATGCGCTTGGATGACCGAATTTTTAGATTCTGGCTTTATTGATACATTTAGGGCTAAAAATGGCGATAAAATCCAGTATACCTGGTGGAGTTTTCGCGCCGGAGCTAGAAGCCGGAATGTCGGTTGGCGGATAGACTATTTCTGTACTTCTAAAAAATTGCTTAAAAAGATTAAAAATGCTTATATATTAGATAAGGTTGTTGGCTCCGATCACTGTCCGATCGGGCTCGAAATATAAAATATGTCTCATAAAATAAAAATCGGCGTTATTATTAGCGATCAAAATCGAGTCTTATTACTTTATGAAAAAATTGAAAAAAACCCTGTTCCTTTATGGAATATTGTAAAAGGCACTTATGGCGATTCGGGTCTGGAAACTATTTTTGCGGCCGCTGTTCGAGAAGCTAAAGAAGAAACTGGTCTTGAGGTCGAATTAACCGATTCATTAGGTTGTTATGTCTCTCAGGCAGATGACGAGGCTCGAGTGCAATTTACTTTTGTTGCTAAAATTATAAGCGGAAACCCGGTTTTAGCGATAAAAAGTGAACAAATAATCCGAAACGAAAATATTATTGAATTAAAATGGTTTGATAAATCGGAGCTTGAACAAATGAAGGCCAGCGACTTTATTTCTAATCGAACTTATGTCATGATTTCCGATTGGCTTAAAGAAGAAAAATACCCGATTTCAGCCGTTAAACAGGTGAAAATGTAACTCGCTTTTTTGTTGCCAAAAAGCCAATTCTAATATAAAATAAGTCCATATTATTAGCTATAAATATATGTACGACCACCAAAACATTGAAAAGAAATGGCAGGAACGCTGGCGCCTAGAAGGCGCTTTTAAAACTGATGATAATAGTAATAAGCCCAAAAGTTTTGTTTTGGATATGTTTCCTTACCCATCGGGAGCTGGCTTACATGCCGGGCACGTGGAATCTTATACGGCCACCGATATTTATTCTCGATATTTAAGAGCCAAAGGTTTTAATGTCTTGCATCCTCAAGGTTTTGATGCCTTTGGTTTGCCGGCAGAAAATTATGCGATTAAAACCGGAATCCATCCAGCGGAAACCACTAAGACAGCGAGCACCAATTTTATCAAACAAATTGATTCTCTAGGTTTTTCTTATGATTGGGATAGACAAGTAACTACTTCCGATCCGGAATATTATAAATGGACGCAGTGGATGTTTCTTTTAATGTATAAAAATGGCTTGGCTTATAAAAAGAAGGCCAAAGTAAATTGGTGTAATAGTTGTCAGACAGTTTTGGCGCGCGAACAAGCTGAGGGCGGAATTTGCGAACGTTGTGGTAATGAAGTGATTCAAAAAGATTTGGAACAATGGTTTTTTAAGATTACCGATTTTATTGAAGACATTGATCACGAAGGCCGAAAAGTTAGCGGCTTACTCTCTGGTTTAGACGGCATTGATTGGCCGGAATCGACTAAAGCGGCGCAAAGAAATTGGATTGGCCGCAGCGAAGGCACTTTAGTGGATTTTGCTTTGCAAGTCGAAGGTTTAAGCGAAGAAAAAAAAGTTAAAGTTTTTACCACCAGAGTTGATACTATTTTTGGGTGTACTTATGTCGTTCTTGCTCCTGAAAGCAGCCTTACTAAAGGACTATTACCTTTTATTAAAAATAAAAAAGACGTTGAAGATTATATTGCCACTGTCGCCGCTAAAACAGAATTACAGCGGACGGATTTAAACAAAGATAAGAGCGGTTTAAAACTTGAAGGAGTAACGGCCATCAACCCATTCAATAATGAAGAAGTCGAAGTTTTCATTGCTGATTATGTCTTAGCTAATTACGGCACTGGTTCGGTAATGGCCGTTCCGGCTCACGATGAAAGAGATTTTGAATTTGCTAAAAAATATAATTTAGAAATTAGAACTTCGATTGTTCCAGAAGACGGCCGCCTAGCTAATTTAACCGAAGCTTATCACGACGATGGATTATTACTTAATTCTGGAGAGTTTACTGGGCTCACTTCACAAGAAGCTCGAACGCGAATGGCTGATTTTTTAACTCGCACTGATCAAGGAGAAAAAACGATTAATTATCGTCTTCGCGATTGGCTGGTTTCTCGCCAAAGATATTGGGGAGCGCCGATTCCGATTATCTATTGTGATAAATGCGGCGAGGTGCCGGTTCCGGAAAAAGATTTACCGGTTAAATTGCCAACTGATGTTGATTTTCGTCCGACTGGGGAATCACCGCTTAAATATTCTAAAGAATTTCATAACGTAACTTGTTCAAAATGCGGGGCTCCGGCTCGTCGTGAAAGTGATACTATGGATACCTTTGTTTGTTCCTCTTGGTATTATCTGCGTTATGCTGATCCCAAAAATGATCAAGTTTTTGCGGCACCTGACAAAATTGCTAAATGGCTGCCAGTTGATTTATATTTTGGCGGCGCCGAGCATACAGTTTTACATTTATTGTACGCTCGTTTCTTTACAAAGGCTTTAAAGAAATATGGCTATGTAAATTTCGATGAACCATTTTTAAAGTTACGCCATCAAGGAATTATTTTGGGAGAAGATGGAAATAAAATGAGCAAATCAAAAGGCAACGTGGTTAATCCCGATATTTTAGTTAAATCCCATGGGGCTGACGCCTTACGTTTATATGAAATGTTTATGGGTCCGCTTGAAGACATGAAGCCTTGGAATAGCCAGGGAATTATCGGTGTATCTCGTTTCCTAGACAAAGTTAGCAGTTTACTTGAAGAATTACCGAGAGTGGAAGATAAAAAAATAAATTCATTGCTTCATAAAACAATTAAAAAAATTGGCGATGATATTTTAAATTTTAAATACAATACAGCTATTTCTGCTTTGATGATTTTTGTAAATAGTTTGTGTGAATATAAAAATAAAAATAATTCTTGGCCGATATCTTTAAACAGTTTGGGTGTGTTTGTTAGAATTATTGAACCATTTGCCCCGCATTTGTCTGAAGAATTATGGGAGCAAATGGGCCACAAAAAACTTTTATGTTTTGAAGTTTGGCCGGCTTATGATGAATCTTTATTAATTGATGAAACAATTACTTTGGCCGTTCAGATTAATGGTAAATTACGGGCTACCTTAGAAGTGCCGGCAGATATTTCAGAAGATGAGGTTAAGGCTTTGGCGCTACAAAATGAAAATGTAAAAAAATGGTTAGAGAAGGCTGAACTGGTAAAAGTAATCTACGTTAAAGGAAGGTTAGTTAATGTCGTGGTAAAATAAGGCTCTATTTATTAGTCTTGACTATAAGGTTATCTTTTGTTAAACTAAAGATAATCTTATTTATTTAACCTAAACAAATATGGAAAACCTAGTTGCTTTAAAAGATTTACGCCTTAATATGGATAAATATGCCAATAAAGTGAAGGCTGGCAAGTCTTTTATTGTTCTAAAACAAAGTAAACCGCTTTTTAAAATAACTCCGATAGACGAGGATGATAGTTGGGAGGAAGTTATTAATTTCGCCAAGTTAAAAAAAGGCGGAATTAATATCAATGAACTATTAGCTGCTCTATAATTTTATATGGATAAAATTGCTAAAGCGCTGAAAAATTTATTGCCCAAAGAAAGGGATTTAACAAAGAAGATTCTTTTAAAAATAAAGAACAATTCTTTGTTAGGTCTTGATCTTAAGAAATTAAAAAACTGCGATAATATTTTTCGCATTAGACACGGTAAACTAAGAATTATATTTAAGAAAGATGATGACGGCGAGTGTTATATTTTGGCTATCGAAAGGCGCTCTGATAAAACTTATAACTCATATTAAATAAAAATAAAATGACCCTCGCTCAAAAGACCATTGAACTTTGTAAGATGTATGAAATAAGACCCAGCCGCAGTAAGGGGCAGAATTTTTTAATAAACGAAAAGATTTATGACGAAATAATTGAGGCCGCTCAGATAAATCCTCAAGACACTGTTTTGGAAGTCGGTCCGGGTTTAGGATTCCTCACCGCTAAATTATCTAAGGTCGCCAAAAAGGTGGTCGCGGTCGAACTCGATGACCGTCTAGCTAATTTTTTGCAGATTGGACTCGATTCCCAGGATGTAAAAAATGTGGAAATAGTCAATCAGGATGTTTTAAAATTTAATCCCAGTACTTTGCCTAAAAATTATAAGGTAGTCGCTAATTTACCATACAACATTACTTCAATATTCTTAAGAACTTTTTTGAATCAAAAAAATCGGCCGCAGTCATTGGTTCTGATGTTACAGAAAGAAGTGGCGGAGAGATTAATCGCCGAACCCGGGGAGATGAGTATGCTGGCTTTGTCAGTTCAGTTTTTTGGTGGCGTAGAAATTATCAGAGAAGTAAAAGCCGGCAATTTTTGGCCGGAACCAAAAATCGATAGCGCCATTATCCGCCTGATAATTAACAATGAAAAGCGCGGTGATATCGCTATTTCCGAAGAAAAAGATTTTTTTCGCTTGGCTAAATTTGGTTTTAGCGCTAAGCGTAAAATGTTAAAAAATAATTTAGCCTCCGGCCTTAAAATTTCTAATTCAGAGGCCGAAAAATTGTTAGAAGTAGCCGGGCTTGATTTAAAAATTCGCGCGGAAGATTTAAGCGTTTTAAATTGGCAAAAATTATTTGCGGCGGCGCGCTCCTCTGTGTTATAATTGAAGCGTTATCAAGAAATAAAAATATCTATGAATGACAACCTAAAAGGTCAGTCTTTTTCCTCCTTGCCGCGTCCGCAAAAGACAGCGGTTATTGTTTTGTCAGTGGCCGCAGTGGGAATTTTAGCAATTTGGTTTTGGCAGTTTAATATGAGAATCAATAGCCCTTTCCGTCCTACTGATGCTGAAATTGCCGCGGGGCAAAAAGCGGCTCAAGATAAAATCAAAGCTGATAATGCGCTTAGAACCAAAGATTCCGATGGTGATGGCCTAACTGATTATGATGAAATAAATATTTATAAAACTTCTCCTTATTTAGAAGATACAGACGGTGATGGCATTTCCGATGGTGAAGAAGTAAGACGGGGAACTGATCCGCTTTGTCCTGAGGGCACAAATTGCAGTGCGACGTCCCAAAATCCCGCCGCTGCCACCAGCACGACTACTGAAACCGCTACTTCAAGCGCGCCTTCAACCAACGTTGATCCAACTTTAATTTCCCAAGCTTTAAGCGGCCAGGGCAATGCTAATACGATGCGCCAAATTTTACTTCAAGGCGGGGCTGATCCAGAACAAGTTAAACTTTTAACTGATCAAGATTTAATGAATATGTATGCCGAAGTACTTTCGGCTCAAAACCCGGGGGTTGTAATTAGCACCAGCACCGCGACGGCTTCTAGTACCAATAAGTAAAAGAGATAACATATGAAAAAAAATATGAGAACTCCAAATTCTTTGCCGAAAGTTAAAGCCGGTCTTGTTCTTTTAGTGATGATACTGGCTTTTTTTATAAGTAATATGCCAGTGGCTAAAGCGATACCAACTGAAGTTATCCTTAGCATACCAGAAGCGCAAAGAACTATTCTCCAAAAAATACAAGTTGTGGCTACTAAATTATGGGAAAAAGCCGGCCAACAAACATTTAATGCGGCGCTGCGAAATACTTTAAGCCGAATTGCTTTTGACGCCGCTCAATATGTTGGTACTTATGGCGAGGGGCAAAAGCCATTATTTGTCACCGAAGGCTTTGGTACTTATATAACTAATTTAGGAGATGCGGCGGCCGGTGATTTTATCGATACTCTTGGTAAAAACTGGCAAGTTGATTTATGTAAGCCGGCTGACCCAGCTTTAACTGCTAAAATCGGTTTAGGTTTAGTGCAATATCAAAGACCAAGTGCTCCTAATTGTTCTCTTAGCCAATTATCCAGTAATTATACTTCAGCTTATGAAAAATATGCCGCCATGAATAGCGGTGATTTTCTAAAATCAGTCCAAACCAGTTTTGAACCAGGCGGCGGTGAGATTAGTACTGCTTTTGAATTGTTTAACCGGGCGGAAACGGCTAAAACTACTGAAGCCGATACTCAAAAATTAAATCTTCAAGTTAAGCAAGGCTGGCTTAGTGTTACCAATATTGCTGGCAAGACGGCAACTATTCCTGGTTACGAAAAAATGACCATTGAACAGCAAAATGCTGAAAGACTGCGAATTCTTAATGATTCCAACGCTAAAGATCCTTTTGTGGCCGCGGCTAATATTTTTGTTAATCAATTGGCCTATGAGGGTATGCAACGCGTGCTTCGGGAAATTGGCAAGGGAAAAAGTTCCAGCCAGCCGTACAATCCGGCTAGTGCTTATGAATCTTTAATTCAGTATGGTGAAAAAGTCGTCAGTGAAAAATTAGCCACGATTGTTAAACCGCGTTTTAATGTTCGCAGTGATTATAGTGTTTTAGGAGATTTAACGGTTTGTCCGAATAAAAATAATCCCGGGCCGACTGATTGTGTGATTGATGATAAGTTTTCTCAAGCCATTGCCGAAAAATTAACCGTGGCTGAAGCTTTAGCTAAAGGTTATTTACATGGCGACTGGATAGTTAGCGATGATAATAAATCAGACAGCACCTATACTTTACGCAGTGCCGGAATTTTAAGAAAATACCGCATTGTTCCGGTTGGCTGGGAACAAGCGATTGCCACGGCTTCGACTCCGAAATATAAAGGCAAAATAACATTTCAAGATTTAGTCTCTTGTTTTAGCGGTGATGGCGCTGGTCCTTTTTCCGCCGATTTTGATAAGAACGATCAGGGCTGGTGTATGAATTTGGTGGATCCTAATTGGGTTTTAAAAGCCCCGCTTAATTATTGTAATAAGCAAGGAGCGGGCGGACAAATCGTCAGCAGCCTTATTTCTAAAGACGAATCGGGAAAATCAATGGTGGCAGTTTCTCGCGCCAGTGATTATTGTGCTGATGAAAAAACTTGTATCAAAGAAAAAACTGATGGTTCTTGTGAAGTTTATGGATACTGCAACGAAGAAAAGCGAACTTGGAATTTTAGTACGGATTCTTGCGAGCCGGTTTACAATACTTGCCAGACATTTACTAGAGCCACCGACAAACAAGAAGTTTCTTATTTGGAAAATACTTTGGATTATAGTACTTGCGACTCCGGTAATGCCGGTTGTAAACAATATGCCTATAACGGTACCTATTCAGCGATTACGGGCAACGTTTCTTGGGATAAAAATTATTCAATCTTTTTAAATAATCAAGCGACTAATTGTAATGCTAGCAGTGAAGGCTGTACTAAATTGCTGCGCGGTAAACCAGGCTGGGGTGATACTAATTTTGTGATGGATTCCAGTTTTAGCGCCGAGAATATTGGCGATACTTCCGCTTCCACTTCCACCAATTGGCACTGGCCGATTAAAAATGGTGTCGGTACTATAATCAGCGGCAAGGCGCTGCAAATTACCGGCGGAACTGGCGCCTCTCTTTATTCTGATAACACTAAAAGCTTACTGCCAAAAAATTTAAGCGTTATTCCTGGCTGGTCTTATACTCTCTCAGCTGACGTGATGATTAATTCCGGTGATAAAGTCACGCTGTCTTTCGGCGACAACGGGGCTTATTCAGATATGGCTGATAAAAATATTTGGAAAACTGTTTCGGTAATTATTTCCGCTTCTAAAGCCGGGACCAATAATTTGAATTTTTCTTTAGTCGGCACCGGTGCTCAAGTTGATTTTGCGGTTCGAAATTTAAAATTAACGCCTAATGATTTTGTTACCCCTTTCACTAATTATGCGCTTTTTCCGGCTTATGAAAAATTAATGCCGGCTTATCTGGAAAGTGCTTGTTATAACTCGACCAGCGGCACCGGCGATTACCGCTTAAAAGATAATGCTCCAGCAATTTGTAATAACTATGCCAGAAAATGTAACCGCGAAGAAGTCGGTTGTGAATTATTTACTTCAGTCAAAGATAATTTTGCCGTTGCGGCTAAAGCGAATTCCACTGATTATTGCGATGCCAAGTGCGTCGGTTATGATACTTACTTAGCTAAAGCCTCTTACTTTTATGGCTCTTCAGCGGATAATTTAATTCCGGCAACCAGTAAAGCCTGCAGTGCCGAAAATGCCGGTTGTGCCAGCTTCACTAATTTAGACGCGGCCAGTGCCGGCGGTGAAACTTTGGAATATTATTCCAAGGTGCGCCAATGTATTAAGCCGGATTCAGGCGCTTGCGGTGATTTTTATTCTTGGGACAGTTCACAGCTTAAAGTAATGTCGCTTAAAAAAGATACTGCCGGCAATCCTTATATTGTCGATGCCCAAAGCGACTCGCAGTGCACTAAAGAAATTTATAATTTACCGCCAACTGATCCTCGGTATAATCCTGAGTGCCGAGAATTTTATAGCAAGAGCGGACAGATCACTTATCATATATATTCCAATACAGTATCTTGCTCAGATAGCTGCCACACCTATCGTGTAAATGAAAAGAATATCGACAAAACTTTAGATGCTGGTACTTGCGTCGGTACGGATAAGAACTGGGATGCCGGTGCCGGCGATTGCTATGTTTGTAAAAACGGTGGTGTTTGGAATGCCAAACAAAATGCTTGTTTATATCAAACTATTCCCGAAGAGGGCACAAATTGTTCGCTTGAAAATGTGGGTTGCCGTGAATATAATGGCAATAATGGTAATAATTTAAAACTAGTTGCTAGCTATGATTTTGAAGGTGACATTAACGGTTTTAGCGGCACGGGCGGCGCCAGCGTTAGTCAGAGCTTGGAATCAACTTCTAAAAATGGCCACTCTTTAGCTTTTGTCGGAAACGGAACAGCGGAAGTTGAGGCGCAAAGTTTTGCTAAGCAAAACTCGGCTTATGTTATTAAGTTCATGGCTAAAGCCACTAGCAAGGTTAATGCCAAAATTTCTTTGGAAAATTCTGACGGCGCGGCGGCCACCTTTGGTATCACCGATAGCAACTTAAGCGGCAATGTAGTTATTTCTGGCGGTTCAATTTGGAATCTCTACGAAATTAATCTCCGCAGTTTAGATCATGAAGTGAAAGCTGAAAAATTAAGAATTAAAGCTGATAATAGTTTTTTCATCGATCACATTATAATTAATGAAATAAATGATAGGTATTATTTGATTAAAGGCAGCAGCAATATTCCCGATGTTTGTTATTATGACATGTCCGGCGCCTATCAAGGACCAAATTATAATTTAGGCTGTTCACAATACACTGATAGATCTAAAACAGTTCATAACTTGCATCAATTTAGCGAACTTTGCCAAGACTCGGCCGTTGGTTGCGAGCTAATGATTGCCACTAATAATTCATCCGATTATTACGGCTATACTTTAAATTTAAATGCTACTGATATAAACACCAGTTGTGTACCGGGAAGTTTTGGTTGTCTGGAAGTTAAAGGCCATCAAGCTATTTACGCCGTCTTTGATCCGAGCAAACAATGTAATCAAGCTGATTTAGGTTGTTCCAGGTTTGGCTATGCGCAGACCACTGGCGTTTCGACTAATTGGGTGGACGCTTATAAGAAAAATTTGCCCGATACTTATAATAGCGACAAGGCTTCACCGCTTTGCCAAGCCAGTGAGGTTGGCTGTGATACTTGGACTTATGGCGATGGTTTGAGTAGTTATTTTAAAGACCCGGGTCTTAAAACTTGTATCTTTAAAGATGGCGCCTGGTATAAGTCTCAGGTAAAACGTTGTGACGCAAATAGTGATGGAAAAATTGCCGGAACGGAAATGAGCGGCACGGTGTGTATTACCGATGCCGATTGTGGTACCAAAAAATGTGTTTTAGATACTAATAAATATGACTGTAAAGGATCTTCCATTAAGACTTTTGGCTTTGGCGGCGCTGATGCTAAAGTATTTTCTCCCAGCGCGGGTTTTGTCGGTTTATGCGCGGCTGATTCCGCCACTTGCGGCGAATATATTGATCCAGTCAGCCGGTTTGCCAGTAACTTAGTTTATAATCCAGCCGCTGAAGATATTAATAATGACGGTATTCCTGATAAGTGGACAGCCGGCGGCGGTTATTATACTCAAACCATTAAAGTTAAACCAAATAAATTATATATTTTGCAAGTTGAAGGCACGGCCTCCCAACCGGTTATTTTAAATAATTTCAGCACCGGCGGCTCAGTTCGTGTTTTAGGCGCCAGTTCTAATAATGAATTAAGCGTGCCTTATTCGACCATTAATTTACCATCTAATAGTTTGTTAATGTTCTATACCGATAATAATACCTCTCTAAATGTTTCTCGAGTTGATCTGGCTATCGGCGCTAATCCTAATAAAGTTAATATTTCCCTGCGAGAGGCGATTGTAAATTATCAGTTAAGTTCTAATTTAGATTTTAAGACTTGTAATGGCGTCGTAAATACTGATGCCGGTTGCGTTTTATTCAACGCTCGCACTCAAGCCGGTCGCAGCGGACTCGAAAAACTGACCTTCACTTATACTCCTGATGGCAAGGCGCCAGCGGCTTGCGCCGGTTCTAATTGTGAAGCGAATAAGATTATTAAAGTAAGCCCGGATCGTATCTGTTCCCGCTGGTTGTCCTGCCGCACTTATATTGAAGACCCCATTACTCATGAGCGGACTTGCTACGGAATGGGTGAATGCGATGTCTTAAATGACAAGAATGAATGCGGTAATTTCTTATCTTTAGATAATACGGTGCGGACGACTCAAAATAATACCCAAAATAAAAATGCTACTGGTTATGCGCTGCTTAATAACTATTATTTAGGGGCCATGAAAGAGGTTGGTCAAAACACGGATGCCCATTTTGATTTTGAAAGCAATTTAGTCAGCTTGTCTTGCCGCCGCGATGTGGATGCCGGGGTTGTTTCCAGTAAGAATCCTTGTACCTTCGATAAAAATATTAATGATAGTTTAGTGCTTGAACCAACTGGCGCCCCGACTGATTATCCGGCTCATGGCAAGGGATATCTTAAAGTTTTAAATTATTATCAATTGTCGCCGCAACTGGAAAATTCGGCTACGGCCATTTATACCAATCAAGATTATTATATTAATTATTTAATTAATACTAAAGGCTCAATGGCAAATGCCAAATTAATTATTACTGACTTTGATGAAATTAAAACCGTTACGCCTAAAAAATATGTTTCTTTTACGGATGCGGCCGCAAATGGCTGGGTCAGAAAAGTTTATAAGTTTAAGATTCCTAACGCTGATGGCAGCCCAGATAAAAAGCAAACTAAGATTAAAGTTTATTTAACTTCTGATACGACCAACACTAACACCGGTTATGTTTATTTTGATGATATAAATATCGAACCGGTACTGCAAACCGGAACAAACGCTTATGTTTCAAAAGATTGCCGCTTATATCCGGGAGATGATAGCCTGTCTTGCTTATCAGTGAATAACAATGTGATTAAAGATGGTTTGTACGGTTATTGTTTAAGCTATGATCCGCTTAACCCTAGCGTTTGTTTGATGTGGTATCCGATTGATCAAATCGCACCAATAACGCGCAATACCCAATCCAATCTCGGTTATACCGGAAAATTCCCACTCTATTATTGTTCGGAAGCTAATGGTAATTTCCAATTAGTGGAGAAGGTGAAGGTGTTTGAAGTGGCCCATGATTGGGGAGGGGCGTGGAACGAGGCTGGAGGAAACATGCAAAATGTCTGTCGAAAAATTTTGGGACATGATTGTCCCGCCACTGATACTTGCAGTACTTCTAATCTTCCTTCAAAAACCACCGACGGCGTTGCTTCGGGCGGCAATTATGACGCCACTTATCCAACGTGCGGCAGTGATAATTATCGTATGATGATAAATATTGCCGCTACCAGCCATAAATATTATTTAAGAGTTTATTGCGTGCCTAATCCTGATAAAATATTAGCCACTACCGGCGAAGACACTTCAGTCAATAAAGATCTTTATACCGGACAACCGGGCTGCGGCTTTCAAGATGCTTGGGTTCCTTATGATAATTTATTTGTTCAAGGAACTGTTCACTCAGCTGATAATGGAGCCGATGCGACTGATAAAGTAAAAGTTTTAGAAACTGTTTACGATATGGCCTTCAGTGATGACGTCAATAATTTTTCAGTCAACAAAATAAGGCTGCTTAGTACCAAAGATTCTACTGAATTTTATCACTTTACCTGTGATCGCTTTACTCAAGTCGTTGATTCTGAAGGCAACAATATGGCTTGGACGGGACGCACGGGACGCAGCTCGATATTTTCTACCAGCACCCCCGATTTCTTCTTTAATATCCCAGGTAATTATAGTTATATGCCGAGTCCGAGGAACGATCGCGCTATTATAAAATATGGCCGCAACCGCGAAGATGTCCCTTTCGGCGCTGCGGTTTTACCGGCCAGTTATGATTTATTAAATAGCGGTTTGGTGAATTTAAGAAATCAATATTCTAATAAGAATAATGAAACTATTTTTGCCGGCCGTCCTTATAGTTGCGTTGGTAGTTCTTGCCAATATATCGGCCAATGCAGCCTTGATCCCAATGTATTTTGTATCTATGCCGGTTTAGATGATGCAAATAGCGGCACCAGTAAATCCGAAGTAAATAAAAGCGGTTGTTCGGCTGGCGGTAATGGTACCTGTATCGCTTTATGGGAAACAAGACCAGTACCAGCTGATGCGGAGAGAAGTATTTTGAATAAAATATTTATGAAAAAATATTCCGATTATTTAATTACCGATAATATCTATCAGCCCGATTCTCTTATTTCTTTTTCCGACATTAAACAAGTGCCTCAGTGTCCCGGCAACAATAGGCCTATCAATGACCCAAAAGGATCTTTCTGTGTCGTTTGGCCGACTGTCTCTAATGTCAAAATGACATTTGGTCTACAGGACGTTACAGGCAATGGTGGTTTTACGGCTACTTCCGGAGGTTTATATCAACTGGAATTCAATTCTTCCGTTGACGTCGAACAACAACCGCTTAAACAAATTGTTATTAATTGGGGAGATAATAATATCCAGATAATAAATAATTTAGATAACAAACCCCAGGCCGGTATTCCTCATCGCTTCTATCATTATTATCCGGCTGGCACCTATAAAGTGGAGGTAAAAGTTATTGATAATTGGGAATCTTTTTCTTGTTGTAATCTCGGAGGCTCTTGCGGTAATTGTTCCTCCATATAAGTAAAATTTAAAAAAGAGGCATTTTAAAAGGACTATTTCAAAATAGCCTTTTTAAAAGAAAAGGTTGGAAAATATGTAAACTATCAAATTTCTAATAATGTAAAAAGCCTTTGGTTTATATAATTTAAACAGATTTTAATGAGGTTATTTCTTAATTAAAACAATTATGTATTATATTTTGCACCAGCATTATGAGTCCGTTCTTAGACTTGTAAAAATAGTAAATCCAGAGAAGCTTAATGATTTTTATAGTATTTTTAGTAATAAGGAATTTTTGAAATTGAGACCTCAGGATAGATTAGATTTTCTAAGAAAAACATTGCCTGTCCCAGATAGTAAACACTTTACTTTGGATAATTTTAAAAAAGTCGCTCAGCAGACGGTGGAAGAAATGGAAAAATATGATATAACACATATTGATTTACGTCTAAGTTTACATCTTGATAGATGGAAAAGTGTTAATAATCTTGCTCAGGCTAAAGAAATATATGACAACGCTCTTTCTGGTTGTAGAGGAAAGTCTATTTCTTACATAGCCGCTATTGATTTAACGAAATCTGAGCAAGAAATAGAAAAGAGTTTGACAGCACTTTTTGAGAAGAAAAATATAGATTCTATTTCTGGAATCGATATAACTTTAAATGAAGACGATTTTGATAAATTTGAAAAATATTACAAGACTTTGTTAAAAATAAGAAGTAAGTTTAAAAAGAAGATTATTATTCATTTAGGAGAATTTACTAGTGATTTAATTAATCTAAAAATATTAAAGAAGCTAAAGCCAGATAGGGTGGCTCACGGAATAGCTTTATTGGAGTCTGCCGAAGCAATTGAGTTTATCAAAAAAAATGGAATATGTTTGGATATGTGTCCGATTAGTAATGAGATATTAGGAGTTGTTAACTGGGGGCTTGTTAACCCAATAAAGAAAGCCTTATCTTTAGGTATTTCTGTAACAATAAACACTGACGATCCGATAACATTTAATACTAATATAAAAAAAGAAATAGAAATTGCTAATTTGAATCAGGAAGAATTGAATGTTGTAATTGAAAATGGCATAAAATTTGCCGGAAAAATATTTTGACATTTTTTGACATTTTTGAGTTCTTGTGGTATTATCCAAAATAGCAATAAAAATATTGTAAAACAGTACATAAACAATTAAAGAAGAATATTATGAAAGAAAGAGTTAGGGCCATAATTAAAAATGGCAATGCAATTTTACTCATCCATAGAATAAAGAAAGGAAGAGAGTATTGGGTCTTTCCAGGCGGTGGTGTTGAAAATACCGATAAAAATAAGGAAACAGCCCTGGTTAGAGAATGCAGAGAAGAACTTGGCGTTGAAGTTCAAGTTGGCAATTTATTCACACGTTATGAATTGGGCGAATCCGATGAGAAACAGTGTGAATACTTCTATTTTTGTGAAATTATTGACGGTATTCTTGGAACAGGGTCCGGCCCAGAATTTCAGAATGAGACAAATTACGAAGGTTTGTACGCACTTGAATGGGTTCCACTGGATGATTTTTTATCAAAAAGCATTCAGCCAGAAGAGGTAAAGAAAAAACTACTAGAGAAATCTAGAATGCTAATTGCTATCAATGGTGTTGATGGTGTTGGAAAGAGTCAGCAAATAAAGTTGCTTCAATTTCAGGGTAGCGATAAATTAAACTTCTCAAAAGCATTAACTGAATATTCTGCAAAGTGGCCTAATTTATTGGGTCGTGACATGTTTGATTGGTGGTTTAAAGAGGTAAAAATTGAAGATTTTCTTGCTATTATGATTGAATCTTTGAATAAGAGAAATTCAGAATTTGTAGATTCAATTGTGATTTTAGACCGAGGAACGTTGATGTTTAAAGCTGTGTGTGCAGCAACTATATCAATAAGGACGGGGTCGAATCTCATGGATTCTATGAATGACGTTGATTTGTTTTTTGCCGAAAATCTCAATTATTGTATAGAAGATGAGCATAATATTCTTCTACAGCCAGATGTGGAATATCAAAAGTCGATTACTTCATATATTTCATTGCTTCAGAATGAGTCAAGTTGCTTTACGGCAGAAGAAAATGAATATTATTTGATGTATCAAGAATTACTCAAAGAAGCTATGGATTATTATTTCAATAATGCCGCGACAGAAAAAATAAAGGTTAATAGCTCAATTTGCGAGACGCAAAACAAATTAAGATTATTAATTAATAAAATATCTAAGTTGTCTTTGTCTGAAATATTAAGTAGCGTAAGGAGTATTATCGGTTTCGGTGGTTTGAGTGAATGCGGTAAAAGCGGTTTTGCGGAACATTTCCGCAAAAATAATGGGTATTATCGTTTAAAACTTGGTTACTTTGTGGAAATTTTGAAGCGGCGTGGCGAGGATGATACACCTGAGAATATTGCGATGGAATTTTTGCATTTTTGCAAAACACATTACTATGTTCAGGATTTCACTATTGAGAGTTTACATGAACCATACACTCCAGCATTTCTTAAATTACTTTTTGGAATAAAATTTCAAATCGTTTATTTAGATGCTTCTTTTGAAGTAAGATGTAATCGTGCTTCTGTTGAACTAGACATTCCTCTATCTGAAGCTATAGAGAAAACAAAACAGAAAGATCAAGTAAAAAAAAGCAGAGGTGCTGAGATAGTTAGTAAAATAGCCGATATCAACTTTAATAATTCAGATGGTGGTTATTCTGAGAATATTCTCAAATTTGAACAGACACTCGTTTTTTAACGTTAGTAATAGGAGAAGATTTTTAAAACAGTCTTCTCCTTTTTTATAAAAAAATTATCAATATCATTTATGCTAAACAGAGTTCGTGCTATTATTATCAAAGATGACAAGCTTTTAACAATTAAAAGATCAAAACAAGATTTGGTCTATTTTGTTTTTCCTGGTGGCGGAGTTGAACAAGGCGAGGATTTAGAGACTGCCATGAAAAGGGAATGCAAAGAGGAACTTGGCGTAGAGATAAAAGTAATTAAAAACTTTACATCCGAGAGATTTGATAGGGGAGAGATTGAACAATTAGAGCATTTTTATTTTTGTGATATTGTAGCCGGAGAACTTGGCACGGGAGACGGCCCTGAATATGATGTAAATTCTGGTTATGAAGGTATTCATGATATAGAATGGTTGTGTATTAATGATTTGCTTGATTATGATTTGAGACCGCAAGAAGTGGCGTCTAAATTATTAAATATTTTTAAAAAATGATAAAAAATTTAAAAATAAATAAAAATACAAATAATATAAATGGCATATTTGCTGTTGGTGAATTCAAATTTTTCTATAAAGTATTAACTATCGAGGAGTACGATAGAGAATTAAATGGATATAACCAGCTAAAAGATTATTATCCAGTTTCTAGATTAATTTATAATAATAAAATTTCTAGTAAAAATGGAATTTTGATTTTTGAATATGAAAACTTCGTCGATTCCCAATCGGGATTATTAGTGAATCTTTTTTTTAATAACCATTCTTTTAATGATGATAAGCTATTATTTTCAAAAATACTTAATATATATAAAAATGTTTTTATAAAGACGATTTCGAAAACACAAGAAACATCTTCAGATATTTTTTTTAGCAATAGAATAAAGACAAGAATTAACAATTTTTACTCAAAAGACTTCCTGGACAGCTGTTTAAACAAAAAATTTAAATTAAATAATTTTGAAATAGTTTTAAATACCGAAGCCATTATTGTATCTGTAAAAAAATATTTTAAAATTAAAAGAAATAAATGGAGTGTTATTTCTCAGTGCGATCCTAACGATTTGAATATCGGGACAAAACCAGTTTTATTTGATTATTTAGCTGGTGGAAAAAACCCAGTAATGGCTGAGTTCGCTGTATTTTTTTGGTACAATTTAGCTCAGGGTAGTTATTTATCCCCTAAGTATAATCGTAGTTTAAAAGAATATACTAAAAATAGTGATAAACTAGATAATGTTTCATTAATAAACAATGCAATAAGGCATAAAATTAGTAAGAAAAGAAAAGAATTTATATTATCTTATATTGATAAAGTTATTTCTCCTGTTATAAAAAATATAGGAATTTACGATGATTGGTATAATGATTTTAAAAATTATTTTTCTATGAAAGTGTTGGCAGTATTTGATGTTTCAAAAATGAGCAAAAAAGATATGTTGTTATCATTAGGTTATTTGGAATTATTTTATAATAATTTGGATATTAAAAACCTTAAAGATCTAAAAGAAGTAGTTAAGAAATTATAAATATGAATGATAAATACCTAGAAAAATATCAAAAAGTAGAAAATGATTTTTTTAATTTTTTAGACTCTAGGTTATCTAGTGAGCTATTATTTTATTGTGTAACCGGTAGTCTTGCCCGAAAAAACATTATAGCTAATTGGAGTGATATCGATATTCTTATAGTATTTGATGAATATAATGAAAAAATTTTTAAAACACTTACCTTAGCTTTGAAAAATAATAAGTCAAATATTAAAATAGGTACAACATTTTATTCAATTGATGAATTTGTGTCTAAAAATATTTTTAAAGATCCAAAGACTATTTGTGCTTTAGAATTAATAAAAAGAGGAGTCTTTGAGTCAAGAAAGTGTGATAAAATTGTGTTTAATAAAATAGAAAAATTAATTAACTCTAGCTTTGATTATTGGAGTAGAGTTATTAGTTTTACGATGATATTGCATGAGTACAAGAGAGCGTTGATTCCTTACGTAGATATGGATGAAAAGAAAGTATATAAATCATTAAATACTTTATTAAAAATACTTTTAAAGCAAAAAGGCATTGAGGCTTTAAACTATGAAGATGTTTTGAAAGGAGCTAATAATTATTTAGAGGGATTTAACTTTGATGTAGTTCTTCCTGAAAAAATAATAGAAGATAAAAATGGCATTAGTCGAAGAAAAAAAGAGTATATTAAAATATTAAATTGGCTTAAAAAATATAAGTATGCATAGTTTTAAAAATAAAAATCATAACAATAAAACAGTGGTTGGTTTTAACACAGGACACAATAGTGGGTGTGCTATTATACATGACGGGAAAATCGTTTCAATATCCGAAGAAAGACTTGATAGAAAAAAGAATTCAGATGGGTATATTAAATCACTTTTTTACTGTCTTAAAGCTTTAAAAATTAATGTTTCAGATGTCGATTTATTTGTCTCTAGTAGTTACCACAAAAGATTACCAGATAATTTTATGGGAGACCTTGTCTCTCTTGGTATTAAAAAAGATAAGTTTATTACAGTGGACCATCATTTGTCTCATGCTTATTCTAGCTATTTTTTATCACCGTTTAAGCGAGCGCTTATTGTTGTGATCGATGGATTGGGAAATGAAAATGATACAGAAAGTTACTATGTGGCGGATAATAAGAAAATAACAAAAGTCGGTGGAAATAATCCTAAAAGATCTATGTATCAGGGGATTGGTAGAGCCTATGAATCTTTTACGAATTATTGCGGTTGGAGTGCTCAAGAAGCTGGTAAAACTATGGGCCTAGCTGCTTACGGCGAGGATGTTGGAAAAAATATTAACCTGTTTGAAATATCAGAAAATTGTGAAATAAATAGCAAATTAAATGGTAATTATTATCATGGTGCCGTAAATTTTGCCAAAAACAATAATTTAAATTTTGGAAGACCGTTCTCTGGTTTTAAAAACAAAGATGCTGCCTTTTATATTCAAGATCAAATTGAAAAAATAATAATTGAATTAATAAATAGATTATATGCAAAATATAAAATAGATAATTTATGTTTAGCCGGTGGTGTTTTTTTGAATGGCATCGTTAACAAGAAAATACTTGATGAAACACCTATTAAGAATATTTTTATCCCACCATGTTGTGATGACACTGGACAACCATTAGGAAATGCATTATATGGTTATATTAATAAATTTGGTAATTCAAAAGATATACATCTTAAACATGCTTATTTGGGAAGAGAATATAAAGATAAGGAAATCATAGATGTAATTGAAAAAAAACAAGAGATATATCCATTGCCATATGAGGTGAAATCAAAAAA
>Ga0172379_10000467_pt1 | contig 101444 bp, 111 predicted proteins | sample GrowelOW334metaG_FD_119756 | JGI IMG/M metagenome (GOLD analysis project Ga0172379, IMG submission 119756) | Groundwater microbial communities from an aquifer near a municipal landfill in Southern Ontario, Canada - Groundwater well OW334 metaG | ecosystem: Environmental > Aquatic > Deep...
GGTGCGTTTCTGGAGTGAAGGGAAATTCCTGGGCGCCCAGAACGCTAAAATATCCGATTTACCGATAGTCCAGTTTTAACTTTCAAAACACAAAATTTGTTCACTTTTAATTTTCAAGTAACAGAAAAACCCCCGCCTGGGCGAGGGTTGTTTTTATTTGGAAAGTTTATAATTATTTTACAATCATAAACTCAATATTTTCCTGATTATCAACCAGCCTGGCGTATACCAGAACAATTTCTTTATCAGGATATTTAACGGATAACTTAGCTTTTGCCTTTTTCAATTCCTCTTCATGGAACTTCTGCTCTACGGCTTCATCACCATTGAATTTCTGCGACCCTCCATAAGCGCCGCAATCCTGATGATTGACTATAATTATCCTTTTGGCATGATGCAGGTAGCACGGAACATTGACACATTGTATCGCCAAATCACTATCAATATTTACGCAATCATTGATGGCCTTGGCTGCTCCTGGAAGTTTTGGGAAATCGTAATGAGGGATTCCCAATCCTTCCTGGAAATTTTCCACAAATTGCATTGTCTCTCGCCAGAAACGGAAATCGATACAACATAATACAACTGCATCACAAGAGTGAGCCCCTTTGTACCTGAATGGAATTTTCATATTTTTCCTTTGTTAAGGTTAACGATTAAAGAACACGGGCATTTTTATTCTAAACTCATTCCTCTCTTTGTATAGTGTTTCCTGGCCACCCGAATTCTCGCCGCGTGTTTTTGAATGGCTGCCGCCACGCGCGCGTATTCTTCCGAATCCATACTCACTGCTTCGGTCTTTAATTTTTCTGCCCTAGCTTTCGCTTCTTCGGCACGTTTGAGATCAATTTCCTCCGCTCTTTCAGCTGTATCGGCCAACACGATGAGTTCATTTTTATCAAACTCAATAAACCCACCAGAAGTAGACATCAAAACTTCCTGGCCATCCTTTTTGACCATTATTTCTCCGGGTTTAAGACTGGCAATATAGCTTTGGTGGTTTGGCAAAATCGTCACTTCCCCGTCCGTAACTGGAAGAGTCGCTTGAGTCACGATGTCTTCAAAGACAGTACACTCTGGTGTGACTATTTTAAATTTTATTGAGAGTTCTGACATTAATCCAATAATTTTCAATTTTCAATTTTCAATTTTCAAACAATTTTTAATTTAATAATTTTTCAATTTATTAAACGTTTGAAAATTTAGTCATTGAATCATTGGAAATTGTTTAGAAATTAGAAATTGAAAATTAGAAATTCGAAGTTAAAAAGTTTACTTTTTTACTTCGTCGATAGAGCCTTTCATGTAGAAATCTTGTTCCGGCGTATCATCCATTTCTCCGTCGAGTATCATCTTGAATCCTTTCACCGTATCTTCCAGCTTCACATATTTTCCAGCGCTGCCGGTGAATTGTTCCGCCACAAAGAATGGTTGCGAGAGGAATTTCTGAATTTTCCGCGCGCGCGCCACAGTCACCCGGTCATCATCAGAAAGTTCTTCCATACCGAGAATTGCAATGATATCTTGCAGATCTTTATATCTTTGCAAAACCACCTGCACTCTTCGCGCCACGTCATAGTGTTCTTGTCCGACAATTTTTGGATCCAAAATTGTGGAAGATGAATCCAATGGATCGATGGCCGGATAAATTCCCAGTTCTGTGAGCGCGCGGGAAAGCACAACAGTCGAATCGATGTGACCGAAAGTGGTGGCTGGCGCTGGATCAGTCAGGTCGTCTGCCGGAACATAAATGGCTTGCACCGATGTAATTGAACCTTTCTTGGTGGAAGTGATCCTTTCCTGGAGTCTTCCCATTTCTTCCGCCAATGTCGGCTGATATCCCACCGCTGATGGAATGCGTCCCAAAAGTGCGGACACTTCCGAGCCGGCTTGAGTGAAACGGAAAATGTTATCGATAAACAAAAGTACGTCTTTGCCTTGGTCATCACGGAAATATTCAGCCATCGTGAGGCCGGAAAGTGCCACACGTTGTCTGGCTCCTGGCGGTTCATTCATCTGCCCAAATACCAAAGCGGTCTTATCCAATACTTTTGAATCTTTCATTTCATGATAAAGATCATTTCCTTCTCTTGTTCTTTCACCAACTCCCGCAAAAACCGAATATCCTCCGTGAACGGCCGCAATGTTACGGATGAGCTCCTGCATAGTCACTGTTTTTCCCACACCCGCGCCACCGAATAGCCCCACTTTTCCACCTTTCACAAACGGACAAATGAGATCGATGACTTTTATTCCTGTTTCATACACTTCCGCTGCCGTTGATTGTTCAGAAAATTTCGGCGCGTCGCGATGGATCGGATCTTTTCTTTCGGCTTTAACTTCGTCTTTTATTCCATCAATCGGCTCACCAAGAAGATTAAACATCCGTCCCAGCGTCCCTTCCCCCACCGGCACCGCAATCGGCGCGCCAGTATCCGTCACTTCCATTCCGCGTTTCAGTCCATCGGTCGTTCCCATTGCCACCGCCCTAACCTTGTTCCCGCCAGTATGCTGGTGAGTTTCGAGAGTCAGTTTCTGACTCTCGCCCGCCGAAGAGGCGGGCAACTTAACTTCCAACGCGTTATAAATTTTCGGAAGTTCTCCAAAAAATTCTACGTCTACGACTGGTCCGATGACTTGTAATACTTTTCCTGTGCCTGCCCCGTTAGATTTTTCCATATTATTTTGCATAAATTTAATAAAATTACTCGTTTAGTTTATATCGACCCCGCCCTGTACGGCCACAAAAAATCTTTACGGGGTTTTTCATAAAATTAATATTAGATTTGATAAACTATTTTAACTTTAACGTCTTCCTCCTCTCCCTTCGGAAGAGGATGTCCCGCCAAGGCGGGACAGGAGAGGGCTCTTAATTAAATTCACTGAATTATATATTTTCTTCTGTTTCATTAAGCACCCTCTCTGTCACGATAAGAATCGTGACATCTCTCCCAAAGGGAGAGAGGGAAACCTTTTTACTTCTTGAATTCCAATCCCCAAATACTTTTTGCTAAATATTAGAGGATTAGGATTTAAGAGCTTGACCATATTAACTATTTATGCAATTATCTTATGTTGCGGCAGAAATGGAGATTTTTATGAAACTTAAAGATGGTTCTTTTATGCTCGGCTCTGGATTAGCCACTATTTGTTTTTTTACAGTAATGCTCTCACAGTTAAACCTGATACGGGATTTCACCAATCTGGATATGGTAACTTCTCTTGTCTGTTTGGGCATGCTTTATTTAGGAGGATTATTATTTGCAGAGGGGCTTGCCACAATCTTGAAAAAATAACCAACCAGACGCCGCAAACAAAAAGCCTACCTTCCGAAATCCGGATCGTATGGCTTTTTTATTTTCCTATAAAAGTACGACCACTGATTATCTCTGATTAACACTGATGACACGTGATTTTAAAATTCAGTGAAATCATTTTAATCATGTGCTAATCAGTGGTTCTGACTATTCTATCGCCGCCGCTCCCGCTGATATCTCTGCTATCTCCTGCGTTATCTTTGATTGTCTGATTTGGTTATACATAAGCGTCAGTCCATCAACCATTTCACCCGCCGCGTCTGTCGCGTTTCGCATAGCGAGCATCCGAGCTGATTCTTTGGAGGCGTTGGATTCCTGGATAGCGTGATATATCTGCATCTCAATGAGCCGCGGGAAAATATGCGTCAAAACTTCCATCGGACTTGGTTCAATCTTATATTCCACTTTCGGTTCAGTGAGACCAAATTCTTTGGCGTGCTGGTCAATTTCCGCCAATTGCTTTTCAATATCGATTTTTGATACCGGCAGAACCTGACGGATCTTGGTCTCTTGGTTGATAGCGGAAATAAAGTCAGTATAGACGATCACTACCTTGTCATATGTTTTTTTCAGATATTCTTCCATAATAATATTAGCCAGAGGCCTCACTTCTTCGGGTTTGGGATGATATGCCAGACCCGGAAAAGTGGCAATGATGTTCCCGCCGAGTTTTCGCACCATATTGTCGCCTTTTTTTCCGATAGTGATATATTCTATTTTTAGCTCTTCATTGGACACTTTGGAAACTATCGCTTTCTCGCCCATCCTGTTTATTTTGAGTCTTTCGGGATTGGCCAATTCATATTTCAACTTTCTGGCGAGATTTGTATTATACGCGCCGCAAAGTCCTCGATTGGTGGAAATGACTACCATCAAAATACTTTTCACTTCCCGCACAGAAAGAAGTCCTTCGCCATACTGCTCAAACGCCCGCGCCAAGTTGGTGAGAACTCTCCAAGCACTGTGCGCATACGGCCTAATGGCCATAACCGCACCAGTTGCCCGCCTCATTTTGGCAGCCGAAACCATCTCCATGGCTTTCGTAATCTTTCGAGTGGAGTTAATGGATTTTATACGCCTTCTGATTTCTTTGGTGTTGTTAGACATAAACTTAAAAATTTCTAAACCTACGATGTCCGTCATTCTGAGCGGAATGAGACCTTTGGTCGAATGCAGTCGAAGAATCTACTAATTAATATTACTAGTGCTATTAGCAAGCAGATCCTTCGACTTCGTCCCAATAAGAATTGGGACTTCGCTCAGGATGACGTACAGTGAGACTATCGATTATTTTGGTATACTTCTTTAAACTCTCTTATCGCCTTCTCTAACGCCACTATTACTTCATCCGACAATTCTTTCTTTTCAGCGATTAATTTCAAAACATCTTTTTGCGAGCCGTGCATATATTTATGAAAATCTTTTTCCCAATCCTTCACTTTGGCCACGTCAACATCATCCAAAAATCCCTGGGTTACGGCATAAATGATCGCTACTTGATTTTCAACCGCCATCGGTTCATATTGGTCTTGTTTCAAAACTTCCGTTGTTCTTTTTCCTCGCTCGATCGTCAGTCTCGTTTTTTCATCCAAATCCGATCCGAACTGGGCAAAGGCTTCCAGTTCCCTATATTGCGCCATATCAAGCTTTAATTTTCCAGCCACTTTTTTCATCGCTTTTATTTGCGCGTCCGATCCTACTCGCGAAACAGAAATTCCAACGTTGAGAGCCGGACGGACACCTTTGTAAAAGAGATCAGCTTCGAGATATATTTGTCCGTCTGTAATGGAAATTACGTTGGTTGGAATGTAAGCAGAAACGTCTCCGGCTTGGGTTTCAATGATTGGAAGAGCGGTCAATGATCCGCCGCCAAAATCTTTGTTGAGTTTGGCGCTCCTTTCAAGTAGTCGGGAGTGCAAATAGAAAATATCTCCGGGATATGCTTCACGTCCTGGCGGTCGTCGAAGGATCAATGATATTTGACGATAGCTCCAAGCGTGGCGGGAAAGATCATCGTAAACGACCAAAACATCTTTTCCCTGATCCATAAAATATTCTCCGAGCGCGCAACCGGAATATGGAGCAATATATGAAAGCGGTGCCGGGTCGGAAGCTCCCGCTAAAACCACAGTGGTATATTCCATAGCGCCATGTTTTTCCAGTTCCGCTACAATGCGCGCCACTTTTGATTCTTTTTGCCCGATAGCAACGTATATGCAAATCATATTTTGCCCTTTCTGATTAATAATCGTATCAATAGCAATAGCTGTTTTTCCAGTCTGTCTGTCGCCGATGATCAATTCCCGTTGTCCTCGTCCGATCGGAATCATGGCGTCAATGGCTTTTATTCCGGTCTGCACCGGTTGATGCACCTTCTGGCGGGTAATAACGCCTGGCGCGATTTTTTCAATGGGATAATCTTTTTCACTTTTTATGTCGCCTTTTCCATCAAGTGGTTGACCAAGTGGATTGATGACGCGACCAATGAAATTTTCGCCAACCGGAACAGACAAAATTTTCCCAGTCGATTTCACCGTATCGCCTTCCTTAATGCCAGTATAATCGCCAAGCACCATCGCACCCACGCGATCTTCTTCGAGGTTCAAAGCCACGCCGATCTGGCCATTAGAAAACTCAAGCATTTCCGACGCCATCGCATCAGAAAGTCCCGTGATCCTCGCCACACCGTCTCCGATTTCGGAAACTGTTCCGACTTTTTCGGTCTTGGCCGTGGTCTCAAATCCTTTGATTTGTTTTTTCAACTGGTCAATTATATAGTCTTTGTTCATGATATTAAATATTTTAATTTGTTACATTCTAAATTATTTCGCGTCTTCCTCCTCTCCCTTCGGGAGAGGATGTCAGCCAAATTTTTTCTTAAAAATTTAGGCTGACAGGAGAGGGCTCTTTGTTAAACTCTCGATAATATATATTTTTTCCGTCTTACCAAGCACCCTCTCTGTCACGATAGGAATCGTGACATCTCTCCCAAAGGGAGAGAGGGATACTTTTTTCTTTCTTAAATACTAATTACTATTTATTGCTTATTTAAGCCAATATTCGGTAATCAGCATTCAAGGGCTTGATTTTTAGGCTGAAACATGTTAAAATCATCAGTCATACAAAGCTCTAGTTACTCTGGTTTGAACTCACAATATTGGAGAAATAAAATGACTGGGCTTAGAGCAAAAATGACTAGCTGGTATGAGTTCCTTCGTAAAAAGTATTCGTTCGAGCCTGTTTGCGGCTTCTGGATTTTTCTGGAGGTGGCGAGAGAGAAGTATGTTCCCTACAGCATCATGGGAACAAATTACTCTCCAGCCCAGACAATGGCAATAGTTCGCGCAATGCGTAGTGCCGGATTGATTCATTGTCTGTTTATTTCGAGAGTTCGTTGGCCTGAGTGTTTTCCTAAAAAGTATTTGTTCAATGTATACTTAGTATGGCCTGAATTTGCAAATTCCGATTGGATTCCTTAATATCACGCTATCCACCGTAACCCTGCTAAAATTCCGATTGAACATGCCATCCTCTCCTTATTACAGCCGCCACCTTTCGCTCACGCGAATCGTGGCGGTTTTATTTTTCCAAAGAACAACCACTGATTATCTCTGATTAACACTGACGACACATGATTTTAATTCAGTGGAATCACGTGCCCTCACGTGCCAATCAGTGGTTCAGACTTTTTTCTAATTCTTCTAATTGTCTTTTTATGCTCCCATCCATCACCTCATCCCCTATTCTGATTATTATTCCACCTTTTATATTTCTATCAACCTTATTATGAATCACTACTTTTTCCGCCTTATATTTTTCTTTAATAAAACTCTTAATCTTACTTTCCAAACTTTCACTAATTTTTTCGCGAGTCGTTACTTCCGCCTCCACAATTCCATTCTCCGCGTTATGAATTTCCTGAAATTTTTTGATGATACTATCCAGCATTCGCATCTGGCCATTTTTGTATATTTCTTTTAGAAAATTAGAAATAATCTCATCAATTTCCTGATGTTTTTTGTCGACTGTCAATTCGTATAATGTTTTGGCGTATTGCGTAGGAGTAGCTTTCATATTCTTAAATCTTCCTCCTCTCCCTTCGGGAGAGGATGTCAGCCTGAATTTTTCTTAAAATTCTGGCTGACAGGAGAGGGCTCTTAATTAAATTCACTAAAATATATAATTCTTCTGTTTTGCCAAGTACCCTCTCTGTCACGATAAGAATCGTGACATCTCTCCCAAAGGGAGAGAGGGAAACACTTTTTATTTTATCGCTTGTTCAATCAGTTCTTTATCCTTGCTTCTATCCATCTTTTCTCCAATTATCTTCTCTGTCGCCGCAACTACCAATCCCGCGATTTCTGATTTTACTTCCGCTATCATCTTTCCTTTTTCCTGTTCGATAGATTTTTGCGCGTCAGTGATCATTTTTTCCGTCTGCTTCTTGGCTTCCACGGAAATATTGTCCGCTTCTTTTTTGGCTGATTCTTCTGCCCGTTTAATTATTTCCTGTGATTCCATCTTCGCCTTTTTCAGTATTTCTTTTTCGGAAATTGACACTTCTTCCAATTTTTTTCTGGCTTCATCAGCGTCTTTCACTCCCTTTTCAATCTTATTTGTCCGGTCGTTTAAGGTTTTCAGGATCGGCTTATAGGCAAATTTCCAAAGAACAAAAAGGACGATGGCGAAGTTGACCATTTGCGCAAGAAGCAACTGCCACTGGATATGAAATGTTGATATTAGTTCATCCATAAATTTCATAATAACCAAGATACAAGATGCAATAACCAAACAAATTTCAATAAACAATTACCAAATACTCAAACGGTTTGATTATTGGAATTTAGTTTTTGAAAATTGTTTGTATCTTGTACCTTGTTTCTTGTATCTTTTTTACTTTTCTTATTTTTTCAAATAATCTTATATTGCCCCACCTAAATGAGGCAACTAAAATTATTTGATAGAGAAAGCGATAACGAGCGCATAAATTGCGATCGCTTCGGCAAAGGCGGCGGCCAGAAGCATAGGCACCAGAATTTTTCCAGCTGCTTCCGGATTTCGTCCGATAGCTTCCATCGCTTTGGCGCCGATCCGTCCGATGGCCAGGCCCGGTCCGATCGAACCGATGCCGATAGCCAGGGCTTTGGCTAGCATTGTGAGATCCATATTATTTATTGTTTATTTGCTAAGTCGACTGGGTAATTATTTTTAGAGTCGCTTAGAAAATAAATTATTAATTATACAATCCCGTCATCCTGAGCGGAGTGAATCCGCTTTAGCGGATGAACGAAGTCGAAGGATCTACTCAATAATATAACCAGTGCACCTATTTAGTAGATTCCTCGACTCGCACTCGTTCTACTCGTGCTCGCTCGGAATGACGGTTTGAGCGAAATCTAATGTCCTTCCTCGTGAGATTCCATCGCTATCGTCATAAAAACCAGAGTTAGTAATGAAAAAATGAGCGCCTGGATGAGCCCAACGATTATCTCCAAAAACATAAACGGCAACGGCAGGAAAAAAGCGAAAAGTGCCATCATCGAAGCCAGAAGCACTTCGCCGGCAAAAATATTGCCAAACAATCGGAACGACAGCGAGGCGACCTTGGCGATCTCTCCGATGAACTCCACTATCCCCACAAATGCTTTGATGGGATTGACCAACACCACTGAAACATCGTTTTTTATTTTTCCCGGAATTTCCGCCAAAGCTTTCAGATTCACGAATTTATTCAAATGTCCCCAGGCGCCAACAGTAATCACTCCTACGACATGAGAACCGATAACGGCAATGAGCGCCAGAGCTAACGTCGTGTTTATATCCGCTGTTCCGCCACGGAAAAACGGGATGAACAAATTATGTCCACCTTCCGATTCCACAAATCCGATCGTTCCCATTCCCGGCAAAAGTCCCAACCAATTGTTGACAAGGATGAATAAAAAAAGCGCCAATGTGATAGGCAGCAATTTTTCGGATTTCTTCCGGTCGGAAGTTATAGAGTCAGCGAGTGTCAGAGCTTGTTCCAAAATTATTTCGAACAAATTCTGAATTCCGCGAGGGATCTTCTTTATCTTCTTCCCGACGAGAATAAAAAAAATGACCAAAATCAGGACGGCCATCCAACTATTGATCAGAGAATTAGTGATGGTAAAACCACCGATATGCGCCACAGGTTCGGCAAAAAGTGTTGTTTCGGTAGTGATTTCTGTGCTTCCGGAAATATTTGGTTGTTCAATATGTTCAGCCATAAAAAATATAATAACCAATGACCAAGTAACAAGATACAAATAAAATTCAATACCCAATTGTTCAAAACTCAATCTGCTTGATTATTTGATTATTGTAATTTGGAATTTGTTTGGTTATTGTTTCTTGTTTCTTGTTTCTTGTTTTTAACTTCCTTTTCCTCTATCCTCTTCATCTCCCTCAAACTATCTCTGACTATCCCAAACATCGACAGGAAGAACGCCACTCCGACTGTGACCAGAAACAACCACGGCTCGGTGCCATATTTCCTGTCCAGCCATTTGCCCAAAATTACTCCCAGAAGTACCGGCCCGATTATCCATCCGGAAAGTTTTGTGAAAAGCACTAACCCCGACTGCCACCATGGAGCCCTCTTTGTATCTTTCTTATCTGTTTCCATAATCAATTTAATTTGTATGTGCGCTTTCGTCCCGCCTTGGCGGGATTCGCATACGTGCAACCACCTTTAATTGTGGAGGAGAAGTGGAAAAAAGTCAACCCTGAAAAATTCTTTTCAGAAAAAACAACAGGGACTGCATTGCAACGCAAAGAGTCCCTTAAAAAAGTTTTAAGACCTGCCGGTTCTGGCTCGAATTTTGACACATCCGGTATAGCAATAACTGACAGCGCTTAAGATTCCCAAAGCCGCCGCGACTTCCAAAACCGGCCTTGCAGAATTAACCCATTCTAAAATAAGCATTGTACAGCCAGTGCATTGAGCGCCAAATTTCCATTTGCCAAAAATGTTGGCCTGAACACGTTCTTCGATAAAGTAAGACATTAATCCGGCGCCAACCAAGGTAATGAGATCAGCAACAACTATAACTACAATTGTCCAAAACATTACAGAAAACTCAGGATCATTTCGCCAAAACCATCCATAGCCAATAAAAATTGAGTCATTTAAAACCTTGTCGGTAATAGGATCGATCCGACAGCCCCAAATAGAAAATTGTTTCCGGTACCGCGCCAATGCTCCATCCAGGATGTCTGTTAGCCATGCCAGAATATATAGCATATTAGCTACCAATCGCACTGGATAAAAAAACAGGAAAAAAGTTACCAGAAATCCCAGTGGCACTCGCGACCAGCTCAAGTGGTCTGGTTTTATCTCGGCAGGAATTATTCTGAGAAACGGAATTATGACCCGCTCCCAGTAATTCCTAACGGAATAGAACCACATGGATACCATGCTTCCTATCGAAATTACTGTTGCGTACATAACTCCCCTTTCGTTTTCCAAAGAACCATCAACTCACCAAAAAAGACCAGTTTTTCTGGCCTTATTCTAGCTTGCTTTTGAAAATTTAGCAACTAAATCAGGAAAAGTTTTTTGGCGTTTTGGGTGGTGACATTTTCCGCTTCACTCACATCAATATTTTTTATCTCCGCGATCTTTTGGGCAACAAATTTAACGTAAATTGGTTCATTTCTTTCGCCTCGATGAGGAACTGGCGTGAGCCATGGACAATCAGTTTCTACTAGTATATTTTCCAGATTTATTTCGCGAATCACTTTGTCATAATCACGGGCATATGTGATGACGCCGTTAAATGCGATGAGAAATCCAAGTTTATTAAATTCGTGGGCATAGCTCAATCTTCCGAGATACGAATGCATCACGCCCCGCAGTTTTTCACCATATTTTTTCTTTTCTTCCGTCAAAATTTCCAAAACGTCCTTGTAAGCATTGCGACAATGGACAACTAGCGGCAGATCCAGCTCTACTGCTAATTTTATTTCTTCTCGAAAAGTTTCCATCTGTATTTCCTTGTTTTCTTCACCATAATGATAATCCAGTCCGCACTCGCCAATGGCCACCACCTTTTTGCTTTTGGCTAGCTCCCGATATTTTTGGGCATCAAATTTTTCCACCACTGATTTGAATTTTATCCCCTCTTCTTCGTAATCATATTCGACCAGATGACTCGGATGAAGACCGATAACGGCCCAAACGCCAGTTTCATATTTTTCCGCCATTTCTACCGCTCTTTTTGACGTAGAAAATTGTGAGCCAATATTAATAACTCCGACATTCTCATCGGAGCATTTCTTTAATATTTCATCCGCGTCATCCTTAAACGCGGAAAAATTCACATGAGCGTGAGTGTCAACAAGTTTTAACTTATCCATGAATTTTTCTATATTCAACTCTTTTTTTATAGAGGCCTTCATTAAACCCACCTTCTCTCATGTGTTTTTCATTAAGCGATGAAATCAATTTATCAAGAAGATAATTTTCCTGGTTAATGAGGGTAATCATCAAATTAACAGCTTTTGTGAGATCTTGCGGGAGATTAGGGAAATTGGGTTGATCGGGAAGAGTTGGAGTCGCTTTAATAATTCCCCATATCTCCCCTATTTCCCCGATCTCCAAATTCGCTTTTTCCTTATTCCAAATCTCAATCTTTTTCTGCCTGGCAAAAGAAAGGTAATCCTTCAAAAGTTCTTCAAAAGAACCTCGAGAAACGCCTGTGAGCTTGATATACCCGGCCAGACTTTGTTGCTTGTTTCCTTCTGCGGTATTTTGCATTCCCGACCTTGCCGCCTGATCCATTTGATCTTTGGTTCGGGAAAATCTCGAGATATGCAATTCAGTAAATTCAACTGTTAAATCGTAAATTGGCACACTCAACTTATAAGCCAGCAGATATTCATAACCTGCTTTTTTGTTTTGGTTGCAGTATTCCATTTTTATTTTATCCTTTGAAACAACGGCTTTGTTTTTTTATTTTTCAAAGCCTCCTTAATTTTCTCCGAAGTTTCAGGCATAAAAGGGGAAATTAAATCAGAAATTAAGTCTAGATCGGCAAGAAGTTTCTCCATAACTTCTTTAAATTTATTTTCATTGGTTTTTTTAAGCTCCCATGGCTTATTGTCATCTATAAATTTATTATTTTTCCTTATTAAGTGATCCCAGATTCTATCAATCGCTTTATCCAGCCATAAACTTTCTATAAATCCCTTGTTCCATACGAGAGGATCATATTCGCTTTTCTTTATTTCAATGTTAAATCCCTCACAAAGTTTTAAAATTCTACTAACTAAGTTTCCTATTCCATTTGCTAGATCTGAATTATACTTCTCAGCTAGCCTCTCCATCGTCACATCAACATCAGTTCCAAAGGTTCCTGCACTTAATAATAAATATCTGGTACCGTCAGTCCCAAATTTATCTAACATTTCGTCAATGGAGATTGTATTCCCCAAAGTTTTACTCATCTTTTTTCCAGAAGATAAAATATGACCATGAGTAAACAGAATTTTTGGTAATTCTATTCCGAGATGCAAAAGAATCGCCGGCCAAACTGTCGCATGGACGCGAAGAATGTCTTTTCCAATCAATTGCACATCTGCTGGCCAAAATTCGGGAATATTCTTTTCATCACCATCCCAACCAAGACCCGTCAGATAATTTAAGAATGCATCAACCCAAACATAAGTTGTATGATTCTCATCAAAAGGAAGTGGAATCCCCCAGGAAACATTTTTCCGCGAAACTGAAACATCGCGCAATTCTTGATTTTTAAGAAAGGATAAAATTTCCTTTTTATATTTTTCCGGAGTTATTTTGAACTCGTCGCTTTCAATTTTTTGAATTAACTCCTTCTGGATATCAGTCAATTTCAAAAGATAGCTTTCTTCTTTTAGAAGTTCCGGAACAGTTCCATGATCTGGGCATTTTCCATCGACCAGATCCGACTCGTTTTTAAATTGTTCACAACCAACACAATATAGCCCTTCGTATTCGCCTTTATATATTGCACCTTTATCAAAAAGTGTCTGCAAAACTTTTTGCACCGCTTTTTTGTGTTTTTCATCGGTTGTCCGGATAAAATTATCATATTTTATATCCAATTTTTTCCAAAGATCCTTAAATTCGCCAACGATTTCATCAGTAAATTCCTGTGGATTTTTTCCCGCAGACTCTGCAACTTTCTGGATTTTTTGTCCATGCTCATCAGTTCCAGTAAGAAAAAAAACATTTTTACCTCCCAGCTGTTGACGATAAAACCGCGCCATCGCGTCCGCCGCAATAGTCGTATAAGCATGCCCGATATGTGGCTTGGCATTGACGTAATATATCGGAGTGGTGATATAAAATTTATTTTCCATATTTAATAAACAATAATTACAAACTCTCCCTTCACTTTTCCCTTATTTTCCTCAAAATATCTCAAAATATCTTCCGCGCTGCCGCGAATGACTTCTTCGAACATTTTTGTCAGTTCGCGACCCAAAATAATGTTACGAGATTGTTTCGCTTCGCTCGCAATGACAGATAATAATTCTAAATTTTTTATCAATCGATGCGGGGATTCATAATATATCACCGGAATATCATACGACAATAATTTTTTGAAATATGTTTCCCGGCCTTTTTTATGCGGTGGAAAACCTAAAAATACAAATTGGGTCAGATCAATTCCAGAAACAGACACGAGAGTCGTGAGAGCGGAAACTCCTGGGATTGGCATAACAGCAAAACCTTCGGCCAGAACTTTTTCCGCGAGCGTATTCCCCGGATCAGATATTCCTGGTGTTCCGGCATCTGTGACAAAAGCCACATCTTTACCGGAGCCGAGCTCCGACAAGATATATTCAAAATTGGCTTGCGGCTTTCGCGCGCCGCTTCCACTGGATTTATAGAAAGATCTTGTTTCAGCAGTAATATTATATTTATCTAGAAGTCTTTTTGTTACCCGCGTATCCTCACAAAAAATTAAATCGACCTCTTTTAAAGTCCAAACAGCCCTGAATGTGATATCCTCCAAGTTGCCAATAGGTGTCGCGACGATGTATAATATACCAGTATGCATATAATTAGTTTATCGTAGTTACAATAAAAACTCAAACCACCACCGTCATCCTGAGCGAAGTCCAATTCTTATTGGACGTAGTCGAAGGATCTGCTATAAATTATCACTAGTGCTAATATTTGGCAGATTCTTCGACTGCATCTCGTCCTAAACGGACTCGATTCCGCTCAGAATGACGACTATTTTATGATTCTACCTACTCATGCTCTGGTCGGAGCAGTTATCGGAAAAAATGTATCAAATCCATGGCTTATAATAATCCTGTCGCTAACTATGCATTACGCAATGGATAGTTTGAGGCACGGCGACTATTGGGATGACCGGAAAAATAACATGAGGAGTTCTGCCTGGAAAGTCCTTCTGGATTTTATGGCCGCTATGGCCATCACCGCTTCTCTGGTTTATCTTTTTATGAATTATGACGGAATTTCTAACAATATTCTTTTGGGAGTCACTTTCTCGCTCCTTCCTGACCTTTTTACTTTTCTCTATAAGGTTTTTCCCGAAAATCCTGTTTTTATAAAACTCCGGGATTTTAATTATTTCGCCCATCGCTATAACAAAATTCCCAAAAACTCCAAGCTCCGGGAATGGAGCTTTCGTAATTTTGCCAATGACTTCATAATTTCCGTCGCGGCTATTATAATACTTTTTATAAAATAAAACTTAGACATCAAATGTCTAAGTCGAATATCAAACCTGCACAAACTGCCTACGCTGTCTCTTTTTCGTTTTTATTGTCCATAATGTCTCTGATGAAAAGTCCGATGGCGGTGGCTATGGGAATAGAAAGGATAACTCCCAGCACTCCAGCTATTTTCGCTCCGATAAGAAGAGCGAGGATTATCGCGATAGGATTCAGACCCACCGCTTTTTTCATGACAACAGGAATAACCACATTACCTTCGACTTGTTGGGCGATGAGATAAACTAAAAATGCTAAAAAGCCAGTTGTCGGAGAAATCATAAATCCCAAAATGACACCGGGAATACCGGAAATAATCGGCCCGACATAAGGAATGACTTCCATCAGACCGGCAAAAATTCCTAAAATTAACGCGTACGGAACGCCAACCAAATATAACCCGATGGAATCCATAACAAAAATAACAAACATCACAAAAAGTTGTCCCAGAAGCCACTTGCCAATTTTGTTTTTTATCCGCTCTGAAATATTAATAGCATATTCCTGATGTTTTTTGGGCGTAACGGAAGTGATGAAATTTTTGATACCGTTTTCTTCCACTGACATATAGAAAGCCAGAGAAAAAATAATAACGACGGAAAGCAGACCAGAGAAAATTCCAAGAGTTTTGGAAAATATATTTTGAGTAATGCCGGATACTCCACTGCCAAGATCGCCCAGGATCTGGCTAGTTCCCAGATTAATATGGTTGATCTCAATAAAATTATTGATCGGCCCTAACGAGTCTTTGAAGTTTTGGGAATACTGCGCGAAGTTTTGCGACAATTCCTGAAATTGTTTGACCATTGGCGGAACCAGGAAAGAAACAGCCACGCTAATAACAGCCAGTATGACTATATATAATCCTAAAACCGTGACCGAGCGGGGAATTTTTTTCTTTTGCAAAAAGTCCACCGCTGGCTCCATAGCGGAAACCAGAATGACCGAGATAAAAAGAAGCACGATTACTTCGCGCACTAAATATAAAAACCAAAGAGCCAGGATTATGAGAATAGTCCTGAAAACAATTCCGGTAGAAATGTTTATTGATCTATTGGACATTATTTTCTAAAAGTTTCTTAAATTTGCCGCCGTTACTATGCGGCCCGATGACCGCCAGATTATATTTATTATTCTTAAATATGTCTTTCGCTACCCTAAGAATATCAGAAGTTTTCACCCTGTCAAAATGCTTGAAGATCTCTTCTGTTGTCATTATTTCTTTTTTCATCGTTTCTTGCCCGGCAAAGAACATTGCCACTTCATCTGACTCTTCCATACCCATGACCGTTTTTCCTTTGACATAATCCTTGGCTCTTTGCAGCTCTTTTTCACTGACGCCGAATTTGGCCATCTTTTTGAATTCTTTGACTATCGTTGAGATAGCCAGGTCAAGATTTTTGTGCTCCACACCAGCTTGTACTGACAAATATCCAGTGTCGTGATGAGATTCTACGGTCGAGCGGACATAATAGGCCAGTCCCCGCTTTTCCCTGATTTCGACAAAAAGACGACTCGACATATTGCCGCCCAGGATTATCGAAAGAAGCGAAAGGGCAAATCGATGTGGCGAAAAAATATCATAGGCTCTCGTGCCCAGAATGAAATGGGTCTGGTCGGTTTTTTTGAATTTTATTTTTACTTGCGGTTCTTTTTGGGTATCTTTAAATTTCACGATACGCGGTTTTTCTCCCTTGCCCATTTCTCCGAAATATTTCTTAATTTTTTTGATCGTCGCTTTTTCATTAAATTTTCCAGCTATTGTTATCACCGTATCATTGGCCATATAGAAACGACCCATATAGTCCACGAGGTCTTTCCTCTTCATTTTTAGCAAAGTATATTTATAGCCGATGATCTCCCGCCCCAACGGATTTTTTCCATACATCAGATTTTCAAAAGTATCACCGACGTTCGCCGTAGGTGTGTCTTCATACATATTAAGTTCTTGCAAAATCGTGCCGCGCTCCTTGTTGATTTCCTTTTCTTCTAATTTGGAATTGAGATACATATCAGCCACCACATCAAGCGCTCGATCCAAATGTCGCGCATCCACTTTCACATAGTAGGCCGTTCTATCTTTTCCGGTGAAGGCATTAAATTCTCCACCAACGCTATCTAATTCTGTTGAAATATCAAGTGTGGTTGGACGCTTTTCTGTTCCCTTGAAAAACATATGTTCAATGAAATGAGAAATCCCCGCCTCTATATCTTTTTCATAGCGGGAGCCAACACCAACCATAACAATCACTGTCACTGTTTGTGTACCACCAGACATGGGGATAGTGATAAGCCGCAGCCCATTTTTGAGTGTAGTTTTTTTATGTTTCATAATTATTTTTTCTTATTTCTGCTAACTCTAATGAGTCCTCCAAACGGCACGATTTCCATTCCCTTTTTTTCTAATTTATCCAAAAACAAATTCATGCCCAAAGAATCAGATGAAATATGCCCAGACACAACGACATTGATATGCGCCTCTTCAGCCGCTTTCCGGTGATCTTCGCTCTGATGCATGGAAATGATTGTTCCCACACCAGCATTGGCCATTGCTTGATAGATTTCTTTTGACCCGTCTGTTCCTCCGGCAAATTCTGATACTACAACTCGTCCACAGCGATTATTTTTAGCGCCCGAAAAAAGCATTGGCCCACTTCCTTGTTTTGTTGCTTCTTGATATTCCGGAATTTCCATAAGCGCTTTCAAAATATCTTTCACATATCTTGGTTGGGCTTTTTTGATTTTTTCTAAAACAAATTGCGCAGCAAAATTATCTCCTGGTGTATGAATATTGATAAGACTAATCTTCATAACTCTGGCTGCATCTACCGGTTCATAATGATTAATGGGGTTTATTCCGCGTGCCACCTCGGAAATTCTCTTGTGAATTAGTTTTTCGGCAATAGCAATTGGCACACCAACTTTTTCCATCTGATCCACTTGATAGTTCATAACATCATCAAGTCCAGCCAAGGCCAGTCCAACCGGATGATGATTGATGATGAGATCTGCATGTAGTTCTTCGGCAATATAGATCGATCCAGGCGTCACATCAATCGACGCAAAAATTCTTTTAATATTTTTTTTGCCAGAATCAAAATGAATTCGCGTATCAGAATATGGATTAGTCAATTTTTCTTTGTCGAAATATTGTTTTTCGTCTTTCGGCAAAGCGTCATATTCTTCCTTTTTCAATTTCAAATATTCGGCAATTTCCTTTTTTGACCGAAAATCGCTCTTCATGCCCATTTCTAAGGCCAGTTTATAAATTTCTTGAATAGTCATAGAGTTTTTCATTATCCCTCTCTCCCTCCGGGAGAGATGTCACGATTCCTATCGTGACAGAGAGGGCACATTATTGTTGGTTATATTAATAATACCACACTTCAGCCTACTATATTTTGGCTCAATTGGCAAGAAAAGTAGGCTCTATAATAATTAGTGTGGTGGATAAGTTTAAAAATTATTTTTGTTAAGCCATTTAACGAGGTTTTACACTGGACCATATAAGCTCGTCATCCTGAGCGAAGTGATTCCGCGTTAGCGGAAGAACGCAGTCGAAGGATCTACTCAATAATATTGCCTGGTTTAGCCATAAAGTAGATTCTTCGACTTCATCTCGTCCTAAACGGACTCGATTCCGCTCAGAATGACGGTTAAAAAGCACACACTAAATATTAAAGAGCCGAAAAGTAGAGACGCCATGGCAGGGCGTCTCTATAAAAGATATTCAATTTTTCAAAAAATTATTCAGCTAGTTTCTCTTCTAAATACTTTTCCAGCTCATTAATCTTTATTCTTTCCTGCTTCATACTATCTCTATCACGAACCGTGACAGAATTATCAGTCAGAGTGTCAAAATCTACCGTCACACAATATGGCGTGCCGATCTCGTCCTGACGACGATAACGCTTGCCGATAGATTGCGTGTCATCATATTCAGCCATAAAAGATAATTTCAGATCATTCCAGATGTCTTTGGCTACTTTTTGCAATTCTTCTTTTTTAGAAAGTGGCAAAACAGCTACCTTCACTGGAGCCAGGCGCTTATCAAATTTCAAAACTACTCTCGTTTCTCCGTTTACTTCCTCTTCCGTGTAGGAATGATCTATGAACATATATAGCAAGCGGTTGAGCCCAACGGAAGTTTCCATGATGTGCGGAGTGAATCGTTCCTGGGTCTTTTCATCAAAATAACTTAGATCTACACCAGAAAACTTTGAGTGTTGAGAAAGATCCCAATCTCCTCTGGCATGAATTCCTTCCACTTCTTTGAATCCGCCAAGAGAGCTAAAATCAAATTCGATGTCATAAGCTTCCGAAGCATAGTGAGCTAATTTTTCGTGCTTATACCAGCGCAATTCATCTTTTCCAATTCCATATTCCAAATACCATTCCCAGCGAGTTTCTTTCCATTCGTCATATTTTTCTTTCATGATAGACGGATGCAAGAAATATTGCATTTCCATCTGCTCAAATTCCCTTGTTCGCAGGATAAATTGGCGAGCCACAATTTCATTTCTAAAAGCTTTTCCTACTTGGGCAATTCCGAACGGCAATTTCATATGCAATGAATCTACTGTATTTTTATATTCCAAATATATTCCACCGCACGTTTCCGGACGAAGATAGACGACATTTTCTTCTTTGAGTTCGTCTGTCGGCGAACCAACATTTGATTTCACCATCAAAGAAAAAGTTTTGGCCGGAGTCAGGTCAGTTGAGCCGCAAACCGGACACTTCAATTTTTTTTCTTCTCGTAATTTATCCAACTGTTCATTCAAAAATTCTAATGTCGCTTTGTCAGCGCTAATTCCAAATTCTTCTAAAATATGGTCGGCGCGAAAACGGTTTTTGCATTTTCGACAATCCACTTGTGGGTCGTTGAACCCTCCGACATGACCTGACGCTACCCACGTTGTCGGATGCATAAAGATAGCCGAATCTAGACCGACAACATCATCTCGAAACTGAACCATATGCTTCCACCAGGCATTGGCAATATTATTCTTGAGGAGAATTCCGTAATGGCCATAATCATAAATAGCCGCCAGTCCTCCATAAATTTCGGAAGATGGATAGACAAACCCTCTTCTCTTGCACAACGACACAATTTTTTCCATAGTTAGATCTTTTTTACTCATAATATTTTGCTTTAAATATAATGAAATATACCGCGGATTCGGCTTTTAGTCAATGTTTTGAAATAAAAAAACAAGCCCCGGGAATGAGCTTGTGATGCAGGTGTAAGATTGCTTATTCTGAATAGAAATTATTATCCCCGGGGATTGGGCGTGAGAGACCTTTTGGTCTCTCGAAAGAGCTAAGGCCGGTCTCTAGCTTTCATTTTGCCCCCTTTAAAGTGGAGCGGGTTCCGTCCGATCCGGTCGTTATATTAACGCCGGGCGCTGGGCATTATACTCACCAGCTACGTCGGTTGATGTTTGAATATCTTGGATGTCGGTCAAAACACCCTAGGAAAAGCCGGAAGTCTGCATTCCACCCCTCCATGATTAGAGACACCGCTTTTTGGTTTATTTATACACGAAAAAATACTTTTTGTCAATGTTGAAAAACGCCGACTGTGGACAACTTTTCTAACCGATTTTTCTGATAATATTCCCCTTTTCCAAAAGCTTATTAAATTTTATATAAAAAGTTTTGTCCGTTCCACCGTGCGCCTCGGTTACTTTTTTTCCCTCAAAGTTTAACACCTCCTTAATTTTTATCCTAAAATTTCCAGAAGGCGTAATTGCCTCCAATTTATCTTTTTTAAATAGAGTATTGTGCACCCTGACCGAATTTCCCTTATTTCCCTCATTTTCCCAATCTCCAATAATTTCTCCCACAAAACTAAAATCAGCGATTCTCATCCGGTCAGAAAAATCATGCGGTGGTTCAGCGCCTAACAAAAATCCTTTGGAATATCCGCGGTTAGTCAATTTATCCAGTTCCTTTTTTTGCTCGGAAATTATTTTTTGTACAGACGCAAAATTTTGCGTCTCTACTGTGTCAATCACCTTTCTATACGCTCGCGTTACCACCGCAACATAATATACGCTTTTCGCCCGCCCTTCAATTTTGAGACTGGTTACGCCGACATCAATCAGATCTTTCACGTGTTCTATGAGATTCATGTCATAGCTATTGAAAAAATACGTCCCGTGCTGATCCTCTTCAATATTCATTTCATATCTTTTCTGATCATCTCTTATCCTTAACTCTTTTTTGTTCATTGATCCTTGATCACTGTTCACTGCCCCATATTTCCACCGGCAAGGTTGCGAACAATCTCCAAGATTCGCACTGCGGCTTGTCATCCATTTGGAAAGAATGCATCGTCCGGAATAGCTCATACACATCGCCCCATGAACAAAATATTCCAGTTCGATATTTGGCACTTTTTTTCTGATTTCTTTTATTTCAGAAAGTGTCACTTCCCGCGCTAAAATTATCCTTTTTACTCCCTGCTCTTTCCAAAATTTTACCGCCTGCCAGTTTGTAGTATTGGCTTGCGTAGAAAGATGGATGTCCACGTGCGGCAAATGTTTTTTCACTAGGCTCATTATTCCCGGATCGCTTACAATCACGCCATCAATTTTCAGTGGATGTAAAAACTTCAAATGCCTTTCAATTGCTAGCATATGCCTGTTGTGGGCATAGATATTTAGCGTTACATAAACTTTTTTCTTTTTCGCATGCGCGTATTCCACGCCTTCTTTCAAAGTTTTTTCGCTGAATTTATTTATCCGCGCCCGCAGTGAAAAATCCGGCACGCCAAAATAGATAGCATCCGCGCCGTATTCTATGGCGTATTTTAATTTATCCAAATCTCCTGCCGGAGCCAGAAGTTCGATATGTTTCATATAAACTTAAATTTAAATCACTTATATAAAAAGAGCAAGGGAAATCCTTGCTCCTTTTGTTTTTTGATACTACTTTTATTTTATTTTTTTATACGACTCCACCATTTTTTTGACCCCTTCCCTATAACTTTCATTGGAAGCGGAAAAGGATATTTGCGTTCCGTCAGTCAACTCGACCACGGTTTCGATGGTTCTGCCGGTAGAATCGGTCATATCGTTGGCATTAACTGTATATTCTTTTCCGTCAATGGTAATTTTTTCCGTAGATTTTTTTATCTTCGTATCCGATCCCATGCCGGTGCGTCCGCAAATGACATAAGCGTATCCCTTGTTCACTGGCGCTGAAATAAGCACGGAATCTTTTTTCTGGCTAAAGCTGACACAGACTTGTCCGGTAACTTTCGCGAAAGCCTGATCAAAGGTCATCCCCGAATCCGGTGATAACCCCAAATCGCTTTTTTTAGCTTCCGTTATGGTCATTCCCTGCGGATATTTTATTTCATATTTATATTTATCACTGGTATACGTCAGCCATCCGGCATATTTATCAACTGCTTCCGGAACTACTACCGGTGTTTCAGGAATAATTGGCTTTGGCGTTTCACTGACTGCACTTTCCACCGGTTTTTGCGTTTGAACTACTGCCTCCGGAGAAACACTTGGAGCTTCCGCTTTTTTTACCACCAATACGTAGGCTAGAACCACGGTTAAAATTACAATAACTATGATAAGTCCGGCCACCACTCCTTTTTGGTTCACCCCGTTAGAACTGTCCATATTTTTTGTTTTTTTATGTTCCCCGTTTTAATTTCAAAAACAGAAAGTTCTAACGGGGTTCATTTTTTTGTTTTTTATATTATGCTTATATATTAGCAACAATAATACTTTTTTTCTATCCTACTTATCCACATCGCTTCTTATCTTTTCCATAAGATCCATATAAAATTTCAAATTGTGAATCGATGCCAGTCGCATCGCTAGTGGTTCTTTCATCTGGAACATATGGCGGAGATAGCTGCGTGTATGGTTCTGGCATAACATACAATCACACTTAGAGTCAACCGGAGAAAAATCATCTTTAAATTTCCCGTTATTAATATTTATGGTTTTTCCGTCACTGATAAAAAGCCTCCCGTGTCTTCCTTCTCTCGTTGGAATGACACAATCAAACATATCCCAGCCGTATCCCACGCATTTCATGATATCCTCCGGCGTACCGATGCCAAGCGCGAACCGCAAGGAATCTTCCGGAATGAAGCTGGCGGTTTCCCGAACCACTTCTTCCATAAATTTTCCATCAGAATCAACATGCCGCGCGCCAAAACCATAACCGTCAAATCCGATTTTTACCAGTTCTTCGGCACAATATTTGCGCAAGTCCAGATGCTCCCCGCCCTGGATCACGCCAAAAATAAGCGGCCGGTCTTTTTCACTAATTTTACGTTTTTCTAGTTGCTTTTCATATTCAACTTTACACCGTTTTGCCCAGGCGATTGTTCGATCCACCGCCTTGGCAATTTTTTCTTTCGGATAACTGTTCGGCGGGGGATCATCCAGAACCACCATCATATCCACTCCGAGATCAAATTGGATTTGAATCGCATATTCTGGAGAAATTTTATGGATAGAACCGTCCAAGGGTGAGTGAAAAATAACTTCCTTGTCCGTAATTTTCCCCATTTTGGGATTTTTATGAATAAGAGAAAAAACCTGATAACCTCCGGAATCAGAAAGCAACGGATGCGGCCAGTTCATAAATTTGTGAATTCCGCTTGCTTTTTTTATAGTTTCCATTCCCGGCTGGAGATATAGATGATACGTGTTGACCACCATCGGCTCGACACCAATCTGTTCCAGATCATTCTTATCCATCGATCGCATAAACCCGCGCGTCGCGTCCGGCATAAAAAACGGCGTCTGAATTTCGCCGTGCATTGTCTTTATTATTTTTTTTCTTTTATCTTCTTTCATATATCAAGAGGGATAATTTTTTATTTTATAAAAAATTCCTGTTTGAGGGCTCAGATTTTCTCTAAAATTTTTGCGCTTCAGCCGTTGACCGTAGCAAAAATTTTAGCTAGAAAATTTAGAGCCCGAGTTAATTTTTTGTAAAATGAAAATTATCCCGACCCCCTACTCCACCCTCTCTTTCGAATCCAAGCTACTGTCTTCCTCAAGATGGGTTGTTTTTCCTTCAGCCGTCGCTGAAATTTCATCTCCCGTAAAAGCATCCTTGGCTTTGAAAGTTGATGGTTTCAGAATGTCTATCAATTTATCCTTTTGGTCGGGCGAAGGCATAATTTTTATCTGGAAAGAAACTTCTTTGGGACTTGACAGCACGCCAGTTCCAGCGCTCATATTGCCTATTTCCCAAACGACAGTATTGTCTCGCTGGTTATATGTGATGTTCGCGCCTTCCGGATATACTATTCCTGTCGCTGTCGCCCAGGTGGGCAATACTGCTTCCACCCTGGCGTTATTCACGTCATTGTTAATATTTGACGCTATCCAATGGATGGCATACGTTGTTTCCTGGCCTACTTTAGGAGGAACCGGCCCGGAGTTAGTAATATTAGAGTCTTTATGAAATCCTTTGACAGCTAGAAACAGCTTGGAATTAAGCTTCACATCAATTTTATTTCCGGAGATAATTTTATTCGTGGAAATAGACGTGGGGATGTCAGGACTATCAATCTTCACGATACTGGAAATGACAAAATTTTTATCGTTCGTACTCGCCACCGGAATAGATTCTTTTACTTTCACAGTAAACTCAACTCTTCCGCCAGCGCCTGGTTCGATCCCGGCCAGTTCCGGATGATCAGACGCTTTCCAGGTAATAGTTTTGCTATTGGCGTCAAAATGTCCGCCGCTTGCTTCAAGCGAGCTATAATCCAGAACCGGACTGTCAATTCTGTCTGTCAGAATCAGATTTTTGAGCCCTATTTCACTTGTATTTTTATAATCTATGCCGAAGCGCAAAAGATCGCCCGCGTTAGCATTGAGACTGGTCAGGTCATTCACTGTCTGCGTTATAGCAATGGCCGAGCCGACAATTCTGGTGTCAGCGCTTCCTTCATTGAAACTGACAAAGCTCCCTTTTTCCGTAGAACCGACGTACACTTTAAGACTCTTTACTTCATCGGTATTTCCTTCCAGTTTTCCAATTACCGTTAATTTTCCAGTTTGACCCGGAGAAAGCAATCCGACATACCAGATATTATTTCCTTCAAAACTTTTCGGAGAAGATGTGGAAAAAGTGAATCTGCCAGGATAATCGATCTTTATTTTTATATCATTGAGATCCGTTTCTCCATCGTTTTTGAAACTGACCATATAGCCTATCTCGTCTCCGCTGGCCAAAGTTTGTGGTCCTGCGACTTCCAGAGTTATCGGTGAAGTGACAACATTTATCCCCAACTGTTTTTCACTGGTATAACGCAAACTGTAGCTTCCCGGGTTATATAACAATTGGGCTTTCAGATAAACCAGAGCGCCTTTTGGGCTATAGATTCTTCCGCTAAAAGTTACTTTTCCCGTCCCGTGACCGGCAATTGTGCCAAGAGAATATGTTCCATTGGTCGGGCTTTCTTCGACAAAATTGGTATTGTCTTCCGGCTTGAAATCTCCCGGATAAGTAATTTTCAGTTGGGCATTTTTCAATTCTGCCCGATTATCATTTTTATAACTGATCTCATAGGTCAGAAATTTACCGCTGTCCGTCCGATCCGCTCCGGTTATCGACACCGTCACTCGATCGGCTGAAAAGGAAGACAGCCGGATAAAATAGGCTATCATGATGATAAAAATAACCGCCAGAATTCCGCCTAAAACGTAAGCGCCTTTTTTGATAGCCACTTTTTCTTTGACGCCAAGTCCCATTTCTTTTTTTGCCCAAAGATCGCCGGAAGAATCCTGCGTTTGCCCAGAAATTGCGTGATGCGGGTCGTAAGAACTTTTGTCATGTTCCGACAGGTTCTTTTCCTGTTCTTTTTGATATAGTTTTCTTTTGATATCAGATAGCGACATTTTTGTATTTGATTAAGTACTTTTATAATAGACGATTTTGAGTGTTTTATCAAACCAGAGACGTCCGTCATTCTGAGCGGAATGATCCCGCGAAGCGGGAGAATGCAGTCGAAGAATCTACTAATTAATACTACTCGTGCTATTAGCAAGCAGATCCTTCGACTACGTCCAATAAGAATTGGACTTCGCTCAGGATGACGGCTAAAAAATTTCAAATTTCCTATCCCACTATCCACCTCACCATCTCCCCCGCTATCGCTTCCGTATTTTTTATATCTGCTCTGGAAGCGGATATTTTGGCAAAATTTTCCAACTTATTCCCCAAAAATATCCGGATCAATTTTATAGTAGCGCTTTCAATTCTTACTTTCTTCGCGCTAAAATCGGCACACCCGGAGCAAACTACTCCTCCGGACGGCGCGCTGAAAAAGTTGTTTTCTGGTCTGAGTCTGGTTCCGCATCTGACGCAGTTTTCCATATTAAGCCCGTAACCGGCAGCTTCAAGCAGTTTAAATATAAATCCGAGAGTGACAATCTCTATCTTCTCTTTTTCCTTGCCTTTTTCTGCCAGTTCTTCCAGTATTTTTAGATAAGTCAAAAGAAGCGCGAAGACTTTTTCGTCTTTTTCTTCGTTGGTAATTATTTTTTCTAAAATCCCAAAAACATAGAAAACCTTGTTCAGATATTCATAATCGGATTTCAAGCGCGAAAAATTATCAAGGACAATAGCTCCGGTAATTTTCCCTAGACCTTTTGTACGGGAAACATATATTTCGGCGCTAGTCACCGGCTCAATACTTCCCGCCAGTTTAGCATTGGGATTTCTTGTTCCCTTTCCAATCACCCGTATCTTTCCCGCTTCCAGTGTATAGATATTATAAATCCGATCAACTTCCGCGATATCGATCTTGGACAAAATTATGCCGTTATATTTATAGTCCATATATCAATTCTATAATAGAAAAAGGCAAAAAGAAAAGGGAGGAAAGCCTTCGATCTTTCTCCCTTTCTAGGCAGGCATTTTTGCCTACGCCTTTTTGTATTCCACACTTTTTTTCCTCCTTTCTTTTTGGGCTTTTTTGGACGCTCCATGGCATCCAAAAACCCAAAGAAGAAAGAGTCCGAATCCCAGCAGTGGGGAAACCAGCACAAGAAATGATACCCAGCTCCAACTATCACTGCTACCCGTTGTTTTCATCTCCCTTTCCTTTGCGTTTACAGTTAGAGAAACAGAGTCACTCCTTTCCGAGCGCCTCCTTGATTTTGCCCAGAAGATCAGACAAAAGAAATGGCTTCTTTATGATACCGAAAGCACCTAACGCTAAGGCGCTTTCTCTTTCTTTTTTGGTAGCTTCGCCGGTCATCATGATGACCGGTATGCCTGGATGATTAGACCGAACGTATTCCAATACATCCAACCCGCTTTTCCCCGGCATATTGATGTCGGAAACCACTAGGTCGATCTCACTAGAGCCGATGATTTTTATTCCCTCCTGTCCATTAGTAGCAAGGGCTGTTTCAAAGCCCCTCGATTTTAGGAATTTACTTATGATGAAACTAAGTCCTTCTTCATCATCGATCACAAGAATTTTCATGATTATATCCCCTTTGTGTTCAAAGAACGGTTCACTCCAATCAAAAATGCCAATCTCGAGTGATTGGCATTTTATACCTTATACAGTTTTAAGTCAATCTTTATTCCTGCGTATGATCAACCGGCAAAGTTCCGCTTTTCACTTTCTTTTTCAGCATCCAGAGATAAATAAAATAGCTAGCAACAGCAATTATTATTGAACCATACAAAAACCACTGATATTCCCGACATTTGTCCCTAAAATACCAGAAAGTGACAGCCGCAACAGTCCAGACGAGACCGAATTTCCAAACCATTTTTTCGGCTTTATAATTATTCTGCAAGTATTTCAGAAGTATCAAGGCATAAGCCAAGATGGCGACTATCCATATCCATTGCGGCCAGCTCTGACAAGTTGTTTCTGCTCCCAATTGCGCCCCCTGATTTTCAGCGCCTTCTTCCGGCGTAGAAACTCCGGCCACTTCTTCCGGGGGCTTCTCACCAGAAACAACTTTTGGCAAGGGCGTTCCTCCGCCCGGAACTTCATCTGATTCAAACCCTAAATCTATGTCAAAATCAGAACTAAGCTCCTGATATTCATTGCCGGCGTCAGAATCGAAACGAAGTTTTATTTTATAATCTTCCGATTCTCCCGCGTCCAATCGATCGATAAATATCCTGTCACCATCCGCTTCATCCAAAGTTATTCTGTCACCGACTCCGCCCAGCATATATTTATTGTCAGCCTCTCTTATGACATACAAATGAATTTTTTTGGTTAGATCGGAATTATCAGTAATATCAAAAGTGGCGTAAACATCAATCACTTCAGAACCATCACTGGTATTCTTGACATTCACCGTATGGCTATCGGTCCATCCCGGATATATATTGTCTTCACTGAACATATGGTCATGCACTCCGCTGACATCGAGAGAAACCGCCGCTTGAGCCGCCCCTGCAAAGCCAAAAAGAATCGAGAAGAAAAAAGCGTATGTGATGATTTTTATTTTTCTACCTAACATAAATTAATATAATTTATTTTAAAATAATCAAAAACTTCCGAAACAACAGCGTCCACTTTTGGCGCTTCTTCTTTGGGTTTTTCCTCGATTTTAGGTTCTTCTTTAGGCTTTTCTTCGACTTTAGGATCTTCCTTTGGCACTTCCTTCACTTCCACTTTCTTTTCTTCCGGAATAGTTTTTTCTTCCGGTTTTATTTCCTCTTTCGGCGCCGGAGCAACCTCAACAGCAGGCGCATCTTCCACTTTTTTATCCTTTTCTTCCAAGGGAGCGGCTACCTCTTCTTTTTTTATATCCGCTTTTCCACCTGCCGGCGTTGTTTTCCCGCCTCGCGTCGACGTAGCGTCTTCGCGAGTCGAGGCGGGTTCTGTTTTCACATCTGTAGCTTCTTTTTCCTTCATTGTTTCCACTGCCGGGCTGACGGTTTTCATTTTTTCCCACATTGCATCGGTCATTTCAATGTCTTTTTTCTTGTTTACCATCCCCAGATATTTCAAAAATTCTCCCTGGCAGATATTTTCCTTGCTTTCTTTTCGCATTTTACCGTCAAAGCAAGCGTTTGCTGTTTGCGTCAGAAACGCCTCTTTTTCTTCCGGCTTCAATTCATTTTTTTCTCCAGGCGTTACATCCGGATCTATCCAAACCCCGACACCATCAGGAAACCTGGCAAAAGATTTGCCTTCGGGAATTGTTCCGGTATAGCTGTGGCTGTCAATCAATGTTCCGACACCGAATAAGCCGCTATACAGTTTCACGGTATCGCCACCACTATTATTAAGATAGGATTTATTGAGATAAACAACGAGATAACCACCGGCTGAAACAGTCGTTCCGCCCGTATCAGTATTGGCCGAACTTATCATTACGCCACCGGAATCCGTAGAATCATAAATATACCAGCCATTGACTCCGACATCCGATCCGCTTTTGTTATATAATTCCACCCATTCGCCACTTTCCGAACCAGAAGGATGGGGCACAAATTCATTGAGAACTATGTCTGATGACGGAATATCTGTCGTGGAAGCAGGGATGGTGAATGAATATTCACTGGAGCAAACCTGATTTCCGCCCACGTCGCGGCTCACGGCGCGATAATGATATGTAGTGCCGGCCAAAAGATTTTTAAGTGTCACTTCATGGTTAGTATTGTCAGCCACTGCGTCAACAGGAGTATTATGGTTCGCGTATCCGGTGCAATCCGCGCGAGTGACTGTGTCATAAACCACGTTGGAAGTGGTGTTTTCGCTGGTGCTCCAGGAAACACTAACTTTAGCCATCTCATCGTTGGTCTGGCCTTTGGTATCCAGCGGATTAGTATTTGCTACGCCCGTTATCACCGGATCCCAATCACCAGTCGTGATATTGTTGCCATCGAGTTCTTCTTCGTCCACCCAGCCCGCGGTTGGATTCGCAAAATCTGTCTGCCAGGCGGTAAAGACGAACTTAAAATTGCAACTCAATCCCTCCAAACTATTGGGCGACCCTGTCGGCAAGGTAACAGTAAAATCCCAATCGTCATCATTTCCTGAATTCAAAGTCCCGCCGCTCACAGTAAAATCAAGGAGATCGTCATTATATACCGTCGCGCCGCCCTGTTTTGCTTCCAGTTGGAGCGCGTCGCAAAGAGCGTCGCTTCCGCTCACTTTTTCAAATTCCACTTTATATTTGAAATTTTCACCTCCGACATTATCAATATTGGCGTCCCGGCTGACGCTGTCTCCCGGAACCATTCCAGCAGCCGTCAAAGCCACTTCCAGTCCCGATTGAGTGGAAGAAACTTCCGCATTCAAGCTGGAAGCGGAAAAAGAATTGCCACTAGTCGTTTCGTTATCCTGATAGTCAGCATAAACAAAAACAGGAGAAACAACAGCCAACAACATCGCGCAAACAACCGTTATTAATTCCGCATATTTATTTTTTTTATTCCTCCTGTTCATTACCTTTAGTTTTATTTTTTTTCTCTCTGATTGTTTTTTTGACTTTCAACGCCTCTTCTACTATAAACCAAAGGGCTGGAATGATAATTAGCAGAACCAGTCCTGTTTTCGTTTTGACAAAAGCGATAATATATCCGAAATACGGAACCGCGAATATTACTTTTCCCAAAACCAAATTTTTCCTGGCCAGGAACAAATCATCCGTATTATTGGCATCGCCCTTGGTTTTGTATAATATATTTTCTCCTTCGCCTGTCACTTCTGTGATTCTGTGGGTGATGATCTCTTTTTTGCTTCGGGCAAAAGTAATGATTTCGCCTTTTTGATAATCCGCCTGCTTTTTGTCGACTACGATACTTCCTGTTTTCAAAGTCGGCTGCATCGATCCGGACTGGATAATATATAGCCCGTAATGGAATTTTGGCAAAAATCTGGCAGCCAAAAGAAACAGGACAATGGCAATGGCCAGAGTGACAAATATGTTTTGGGTGATATAGTACGCTTTTTTCATAATTTAGTCCGCTTTGAAAACCCAAACCGACCCACAGTCGTCATTGAGTTTCCCAAGCAGACGCGAGAAAATCTTCCCGCGTCAAAAATAACCAGGACTATATCTGAGTTAAGTTGAAATTAACATCAAATGTAGAGCTGTCAGTCATAAAGATATTGTCTGCAAAAGGAGTAACTGAATTATCTACGGTATATGTCATTTGAACACTGGCAGTAACGCCAGCGGCCACAGTTCCTATGGTAGTAGTACCGCTAAGAGTATTCAGATACGCCTCGGGAATAGTAGTTTCATATGTGCCATCTCCGTTTAAATCAGCAATAAAACCTACCTTTACGTGACCCGAAAGTTCTCCTAGCCCCGCTCCGGGCGTACCACAAGTAAGGTCATTTCCTTCTGCTGGGTTAGATTCTGGCTCCACGCAACCATTTTCATTATCAACTAATCCAGTGACTGTATAAGTCAAGGTTCCATTGACAGTATTGCTATCATTTTTAGCTGTCATAGCAGCACTGCTTCCTGTTTGCCCGGGATGAACATTAGCAATAGTCAGGGGGACACTTGCTAATACCAAATCCAACTTGTCAGCTGTAATACTGTTTCCAGTACTGGTTTCAGTATCACTCCACAGAGCATAAGATCCATATCCTGCCACAGCTCCGACAGCAACAATGGCCGCTAAGCTTAATATAATTTTTTTCATAGTTTATTTATTCTAGTTAATTACTAATTAATTTCCAGACGCTCTGGGCGGCCTGACACCCTCGACCATTACTTGCCCCGTTGAATTCCGCGAAGCGGACTATTCAACCGGGGTTGGCTTTAAAAAAATTTAAACCCTCCTCCTCTTTGGGCTCCTCCGATCGGAGGAATTAAATTTTGCTCTTTAAAATTCGTAATTCGTAGAGAACAACAAAAAAAGCCAACCGCTATTCACTAAACAAATAATGAACGCCGGCTGGCCTTCTTAAATAAAAATATCCTTTTCATCAAGAATATATCCATATCTATTATTCAACTGTATTTTACGATTTAACCCCTTTTCCCTCCTTTTATCTTTTTTCCTTTTTGAAAAATATTTTATTTTCCCTCATCTGCTTTTTTATTCTATCAGCCGGCAAAAAAAATGCAAGGAAAGTTATCCACATTTTGGCTTGACAAAGCCAAATATTATGACATAAAAAAACAACCCCTCAAAATACTGGGTTGTTTTTTAAAGTTTCTGACTCTTAGTAAGCCCCGTACCCGGTTGGACTGGCATGTGCGAACCAAAAATGTCCCGGCCCATAACTTGGGTCATGCCCCTGATCCATAATAGTCGCGAATTGTCCCCATATTCCGTATGCTCCATCAGGTATCAGGCTTGGATTTGCAACATAATCGCCGACCCAGACTATTTTATAATGCCAAACAGCGCCGGAACCACCTTTCACTTTTCCATTCCATTCATTATTCTCCCAGGCATTGTATGGTCCCTTGGACCAGCCCTCTGCATTTCCCCTATCCCATTCAGCGTTCCATTTCATAACTAGTTTATCTTTGGCATACGCTCCAAGATAATCAGCAGGCAATCCTTTTGCCAAAGACCAGGACTCTCCTGTGCCGTTAAAAATTCTGGCAGTATCATTATAGCCATATTGGTCAAATCTGCCTGCCGCAAAAGCCGGCATTGCAAAGAAGGCAAAAAATGCGAAAATACCAAGACTTCCTCCAATAAGTATTTTTTTCATGTATATTATTCTAGTAATTATTAATTAGTTCAGGCATTTTGGGTAGCCTAAGTAACTGTTCAACATCTTTTCAACAAAACTCTCACGAAACACAGAACCATCATTTGTAAACTTGAATTAAGTTTTCTTTCGCAATTTTTCCATAATCTCCGACATTTTTCCAACCAAGAGAAACTTCTTTCCACCACCCATCTTTTCGGAATAACTTTGAATGTATGCAATTCATTTCTTTTAGCAATTTCTGTTTCCGCTTTCAAAATCTTCTTCACTTTTTCGGCAAACGGTTTGCCTGTGTAACCGCCGTCGGCCAGTATTTTCTTCACCTTCGACAGGTGTTTTTTGTTTGTCTCAAAAGCCTTAATGGCTCCATCTCTGTCAGTCACATCAGCTGTCGTAATGGTAACTGCGTGCGGTAATCCATTGGTGTCCACGACAATATGCCGCTTAATACCGGATACTTTTTTGCCTGCGTCATAGCCTTTCTGTCTCGCTGATTCAGTATTTTTCACGCTTTGGGCATCAACGATACCCAAGCTCGTTTTGCATAATCTCCCATTTCTCAAGCGTTCGTCGCTGACCAATTTTTTTTAAGACCTCCTCCAATACGCTGGGGGTGTTTTTGTTTTCCTTCCGGCTCCAGAGAGAAAAGTAATGATGGACGGTGCGCCATTTGGGAAAATCCGATGGCAACATTCGCCATTGGCAGCCGGATTTCAGCAGGTACAGCAGGGCGCAGAACACGTCATACTGGTCGATGGTTCTCGGCCTTGTTTTCTTGCAGGCCGTATCGAGAATCGGTCTGATTTTTTCAAATTGCTCGCGAGTGACATCGCTTGGATACATTTTTCTTTGCATAGTTTTGTGTTTTTTTGTTTTAACAAAGCTCTGCAAAGAAGTATATATCAAAGAAAAGATGTTGAACAGTTACTAACACCCTCGACCTTTATCCCTTCCCACTTTATTTTCTTAATAACCAAGCATTAAATCATCAGTAAACTTGTCATTGAGCGCAGGAATCTGATGATTGGAAGTATCGATGGGCACGAATTTTTTAGCATAGCTATAGGCTTCTTCCACCGCAACTTTACCGTCAATTCCGTTAGGCGCAAACATGTTATAACCATCTGCCAAGCCATTATACATCCCATCTACGTTAAAAAAGTGAGCAAACGATCCTTCTCCAAGCATATTGCTTTCCCCTCCCAAATAATATGTATAGGAATACTGATTTTCGGCGCTGGACATCACCACTTCCCGACCGGTTCCTTGCAGATAACTGGCCAGCCCACCGGCATGGCAAGTGTCAAAAATAAACACAATGCGATTAGTGGCTAAACTGCCAAACCAATTCTGGAGATAGCCGTCCCAAATGACTTCTCGCGAATCATATGGCAGATTATACAGAGCCAGACCTACATTCAACCGGTCGCCATTTTTGAAAAGATTTCTGTTGGAAGTGGCTGAATGTCCGCTGAAAAAGAAAACTACTTCGTCTCCAGCTTTGGCATTGGCTAAAATATAATCTTTGGCTGATTGGATCGCAGCAAAATTGGCATCAGCATCACTGAAACGCCAGATAGTCGAATTTGTATCATTATATCCATATTTATCTTTCAGTGTCAGTTCCATATTAGCCGCATCGGCATCAGCGCATAAACTATTTGGGTAGTTGGCTGTTGTTTTTAGAGAATCGATGCATAAATCATTAGCGGTTCCCGCATAATTGCTCAGTCCGACCAAAATGGCATATTTTTTGGCGCCCAGCGCCAGAGGCGTTCCCAAAACTCCGGTCGCTCCTTCAACTGTCACCGGCGGTGGAGTAGGCTTGCCTTTTGAACCTTTTTCTCCTAAAGCTCGTTGCTCTTTGGAAAGAATCAACTTCTTTTCGATTTTCAGGTCATCAACTTTGATAGGCCTGGAAAAATCTATTCCATTTTTTTCTACTCCCGCTGCCGCACCCGACGCGCCCAAAAGAAACACCAGAGCAAGACCAGACACTACGATTTTTTTCATTTTTTATTTGTTATTTATTATTTAATTATTATAGCACACAATAGTAAAAAACTCTAAATTGGCAATTTGGCTAGACAAAGCCAAGATTTGTGGTTTAATCCAAGTTTTATATCTGCTTGTTGACTGGAAGCATAAACTGTGCTAATGTGTTATATTAAGAACATGGTTCGTTAACAACTCAAAACCTGCCTCTCTTTCAGTTTTTTTGCAAAAAAGATTGAAAGAGGGGTGGGATGAATTATTTGAAACCAATCATTACTTTTCATCAAAAGGAGGGATGAAATGATCACATTAATTTCCAAGAATGGAGAACTTAAGTGTTATTTTGTGCCCTACTGGGTGAAAATCATAATTTTTGTAACACTGGTTGGCCTGCTTTTTTTAATTCTTCCATGGGTGGTTCATGCAACAGGAACTGAAATATCAACAATGCCTGTTGAAAAACAGGTCGTCAGCGATTTCATTAACGCTTTCGAGCCTATCGGTTTGGCATTAAAATTGGCAGTGAATAAGCTAATATCCATACTGCCAAATGTCCTGCTCACACTGATGGTTCTCACCGCAATTTCCCTTTCGATCTATTTCAGTAACCGAAAAAAAGAAAGTGATCCCGTAGGTATCTACGAGCTCCAGGACTTTGAAACTTTCGGCCGAAAAATGGACGAGGAAAATCGTACTCTGGAGGAAGCGGAAGCAAAAGAGAATTGCAACGTCTTGCGACTTTCGCAAAGGGTTGTAACAAAACTTACTGTTCTCATCTGCTTTCTTTTCCTGGCGACACCGATTCTTGCTCAAACACAGGATAGCTACGACGACCGCGAAAGACGCGCAGTTATTCTCTTTGAAGATACTGGGGATATGATACTGTGGACCTTTAACAAAAAATCCCCGGTTATCAAAAAATGCTTTATCCCTCTCCAGTGGGATAAGGAGGATAGAAAATTTCTTGAGGGAAAGGTAGTAACGTATTCCCTCGCGGTAAAAATATTCAAGGGCGAAGCGATATACTTTGCCCTTCCGCGCTCGGACGAACCGGCAGTCCAAGCATTATTGGAGATGCTGGAGCCGCTCTGAACCCACCCCCCCCCCGTTCGCTTCTTGGCGAATGGGGGTTTGTTTTTTATAATATTTTTCCCAATCAAAAATCCCGAACAAGTCGGGAGTTTTGATAGGGTTCTCAATTTCATTTGAGATAAGACAAGGACTCTTGTCTTTTATTTTTTGTTTTCTCGCCTCTCCGGCGAGTCTGCCGATGAGGCAGATAGTCTGTCAACTTTCGTCGAAGACTTTTTTGTTATTTTTTTGTGTTTGTTTTGATTGTGAAATCTAACATAAGCTAGATTCCACAAGTCAACCCCCTATCACGATATGTATTCGCATGTGCCCTTTCGTAGTGGGCCATTCGCATACTACGATATCAAAATCCGGTCATGTTTTATTAATACTTCGTGGTCGGCATACACTTTTCGACGCAACTCATCGCAAATCATAATCTCATGCGCGGCTACTGTGAGAAATGAAGCTGAGGCCAGAACGATTGAAGCAAGCATTAAGAAGACGGCGAGAAGGCTCATGTAGTTATACATAGCAGGACTATTGGCGTTGAACTTGTCCAATATATTTCTCGTCCAACTGGAATTGCTTTTGGTTCCTGGAATTTCATTTTTCAATTTCTCTTCGGTAAAGTCTTTCACCGACAAAACTTGCGGGGTTATCTTCACGCCGTCCTTGACCAATCCCTCATCCTTGTGCGCGGAAAAGTTTTCCCCTTCTTTTGAAACGTCTCCGGCGGCGCTGGCCAAGGTTCCAAATTCCTGAACGGCAATTATTCCCAACTGTCCATTGACCTCCCCCGCTCCGACCGCAACTCCAATTTCCTGATAGTTGGGATTCAAAATATTTTTTCGGTGAGTCGGACTTTTCATCCAGGCGTCCTGCTGATCTTCGGCGCGCATAAAATTGATAGCCAGATTTTCTCCCGCGTACTTATAGTCATAACTATTTTTTTCATACCAGAACCACGGATTGACTCCCTTGGGAGACGTGTGGGCAAAATAATTATTCTTCACCATGTCTTCCAATTTGTCCGCCGCGATCTTGTCCAATTTTTGATTTTCATCCAAGGTGGCTACGCCATTTTTTTGTCGAGCTTCATTCACCAACTCTAAAACATTAGCAATATTTATTTCTTTAGCCAGGGCAGGATATGACAAATATGAAAACATTATGACAACTGCCACTGATAGTTTGAGTATTTTTATTTTCCTATTATTTTTTTTCATTTTGGCAATAATTAACTCTGGGTTATTGTTCCCCCAGAAAATACTTAAAACGGGCCTACACCCGTTTCTTGCCCCGTGGTTCCGTTGCGGAACTTTACAGGGTTATGGCTCCCGCGAGCAACTTCTTTAACTTTCTATATCCATTATAGCACGTCTAAAAGAAAAAATCAAGCTTGAACACGCATTTTTTTCTATTTTTTATTTCTTCCAAAACCGCCCTATATTTTTGTCAAGGGGAAATAAAAAAAGCTCCCGCAGAAAATTTCTCCACGAGAGACTTTTGAAGATACTCTGCCAAAAAATAAATCTTTAGTCGGCAGGCTCTTCTGAAGAAGAAATGATCACGCCCCGCCTCCGTTCCTCGGCCTCAACCAGACGGATTGATACGAGAGCCATGCATCGGCAAAGGCCAAACGCAAGACCCAACCCTGTTATCCAAACGCCCAGAAGCAATAATCCCATATCGCCCCCTTTCGCATACGGGAAAAACGTTCACCGTCTCTTTGTTTTTCTTAAAGGTTTGGCGCGTCACGGAAACGACGAGAAACCAGACAAAAACACCGAGTGCGATTAATAGTACTGTCATTCCCCTCCCTCCCTGTCAGACTTCCGATCTCCCCTTTTTTCGGAGGAGATCGTTGATGACTATAATAACCAACGTCGCAACCAGAAGAAACGCGACAAACACCTCTTCCGGAGCAGTGTCAATCCATTCACACACAGAAATAAATTGTCTCATGACGCTCCCCTTTCGCATTCGGAAAAATTAGGCGCCGATGTCATCCAGAAACATTCTCTTTTTGATATGCTCCCAGTCAATTTCAATAGGTGTCACCTCCTTGCTGGACTCAGGAGTCTTTCCTGTTTCTTCCCTATCCACATCTGAAGAATTGGCGGAAGCCATCTTTTTCGGAAAATCCAGTATCTTAGCCATAAATAGCTCCTTTCGGGACATAGAGGTTGGGTTATGTATTTTTGGTTCGTTTTATATAAATAAGAACTTTTTCCCCCTCAATATTAAATTCCTTTTCCAGATCGGATTGATCCGGTTTATTATTTTGTAAAGAATCAGCCAGAGTTTCCTTGGCGATCAGATCGCCAAATTTCTCGAAAACCACTGACCAACCAGCATAGCATACTTTTATCCGGTTGTCAACATCATACCCGGCCTCTTTTCGCATCTCCTGAATATGCCGGATTATCTCCCGCGCCACACCTTCCAGCCTAAGTTCTTCGGTGATCTCAATATTTAAACCAACGCTAATTTCCCCAATCTCCCCGATTATCCAGCTTTCCCCTTCTTTGACTTTTTCCACCATCTCAACCTTCTTCACATTCATTTCTTCACGGATGATTTCCAAAAGTTCTTTATGAGAAAGCTCCAAATTGGCAATCAAAAATTTTTCCAATGGCTGTCTGACTTTTATTTTCGCCATCGCGCGAAGTTGCAAGCCTTGTGTGATAATGTCTCTCACTTTTGCCATCTCTTCATTTAATTTTTCATCAATCAATTTTTCATCGGCCACCGGAAAATCCTGGAGGTGTACGGAACAAAAATTTTTGTTCCCTGCGTCTGATAAATTCCGAAATATCTCCTCCGCGATGAACGGCGTGAATGGCGCCATCAGTTTTGAAAGCGTCACCAAAACATAATGCAAAGTTTCATAGGCTTCTTTTTTATCGGAGTCGGACTCCGACTTCCAAAATCTCCTTCTGGAACGCCTGATATACCAATTGGAAAGATTGTCGATAAATTTTGGAAACAGCCTCGCTGCTCTGGTCAACTCATAATTTTCCATATTTTCATTAACATCTTTAATGAGCGTTTGTAATTCAGAAACTATCCAGCGGTCTAAAATATTTCGGCTTCCTAAAACCGGGTTTTGGGATTCATCCCAAAACCCGGTTTTAGGATCAGGATTCCATTTGTCGACGTTGGCATAAAGCACAAAAAACGAATATGAATTCCACATCATGCGAAACATTCCTTTAAAGATAGCTTCCAGATCTTTATCGAGAAAATTTAGATTCTCCCCTTCCATAAGAGAAGATTGCATCAAATAAAATCTGAAAGAATCTGCTCCATATTTATCAAGAAGGACATTAGGATCAGTAAAATTTCCTTGCGACTTTGACATTTTTTTTCCGTCGCTTCCAGCAATCGTCCCGGTCGTTACTGCGTTTATAAAACTGGGTTTTTCAAAAAGTCCGACCGACAAAACGTGAAGAGTATAAAACCAGCCTCGCGTCTGGGCGATATATTCGGATATAAATTGTGCCGGAAATCTTTTTTCAAATATCTCTTTGTTTTCGAAAGGATAATGAAATTCTGCAAAAGGCATCGATCCTGATTCTACCCAACAATCAAACACATCTAAAACTCTTTTCATCTTGCCTTTGCATTTTTCACAGTCAAAAGTTATCTCGTCAATAAATGGCCTGTGATAATCATCGAGCTTTTTTCCAGAAAGTTTTTCCAGCTCATCGTATGATCCAACAATTTCTATTTCTTTACATTTTTCACATTCCCAAATAGGCATCGGGTTTCCCCAATATCGGGAGCGTGAAACATTCCAATCTGGCGCGTTTTCCAAGCCGTTCAAAAATCTTCCATGTTTCAAATGTTCTGGATGCCAGTTAATATTTTCGTTTTCGCTTATCAACTCATCTTTAAACTCTGATACTTTTATAAACCAGGCTGGTTGAGCCTTATAAATTAATTTCGCGTCACATCGATAGCAATGTGGATAAGAGTGAGTGATGTTTTCTTTTTTGAATAACAATCCTTTTTCATGGATATACCCAACAACCTTAAAATTAGCATCCCAAACATTCATTCCTTTCCACTGCCCTTCCGTGAATTGCCCTTCATCGTCAACATTTTCAATTAGAGGCAAGTTATTTTTCTTTCTCGCTTGAAAGTCATCTTCCCCATAAGCTGGCGCTAAATGAACTATCCCTGTTCCATCTTCAATATTCACAAAATCTCCCGCCACCACACGGTACCCATTTTCGATATTATGAGGAAAAATCGGATCATATTCCTTTCCAATCAGATCCTTTCCATCAAACTCGCTGATAAGTTCATAATCATCTTCCGGAATTACTTTATCTATAAGGTCTTTGGCTATAATATATTTTTCTTTGTCATATCTTACTTCTACATATTTTATTTTTTCTCCAACAGCGAGTGCAACATTAGCTAACAGTGTCCAGGGAGTTGTTGTCCAGACTAAAAAGTAAGTTCCTGGATTATCTTTTAAGCCAATTTTCACATAAATCGAAACATCTTTATCCATCTTGTAGGAATTGTCCATAGCAATCTCGAAATTAGAAAGTGGTGTAGCACAATGCGGACAGTATAACGAAATTCTTGAATCCTTATAAACCAGTCCTTTTTTATCCAACTCCTTAAACCCCCACCAAACTGATTCCATAAAAGTTGAATCCATGGTTTTATAGGAATTATCAAAATCCACCCAACGTCCAATTCTTCGGATAGTTTTTTTCCACTCATCGGCAAATTGAAGAACTGTGTTTTTTGCTTCTTCATTAAATTTAGAAATATTTTCCTCGATTTCTTTCTTGCCCTTATAACCTAATTTTTTCTCGACAATATTTTCGATTGGCAAACCGTGGGTATCCCATCCCCATCTTCGCGGAACATTATATCCCTTCATTGTCCAAAAGCGAGGAACAACATCTTTTGAGGTTGAAGCTAAAAGATGCCCGTGATGCGGAAGGCCAGTGGCAAATGGTGGTCCATCATAAAAAGAATACAAAGGCGCATCCTTTCTATTCTCTAAAGACTTTTCAAATATTTTATTTTCCTCCCAAAATTTCAAAACGTCTTCCTCCATCTTTGGAAGATTCATTTTAGGATCAATCTTCTTATACATTTTTATAAACTTCAAGAGTTTCTTTCGCCGTCTTTTTCCAATCAAATTTTTCCACCTGATGGAAACCAAGTTGTCGCAGGTCATAGCGCAATTTGTCATCTCCTGCTAATTTAACCATAGCATCAGCGATTTCCTGGGTGTTTAGCGGATTGACGAGAACCGCCGCATCTCCGGCTAGTTCCGGAATGGAAGAAACGCCCGAAACGATGGCTGGCGTGCCGGTAGCAAAAGCTTCAAGAACAGTTGTGCCAAATCCTTCATAAAGTGAAGGCATCACGAAAAAATCGGCGTTTTTGAAAAGCGGCACAAGCTCATCGCCGATTATATAACCGGTAAAAATTACGTCTTTGGCGATACCGAGATCTTTTACTATTTGCCGATATTCTTTCCCAAGCCAACCTTTCTTTCCGGCAATGACCAATTTATAATCACAACTCCCACTTCCCTTACCACATTTCTCTTTAAATATTTTATAAGCCTCAAAAAGTCTCGTCAGATTTTTCACCGGCTCAAGAGTTCCCAAAAACAGAATATATTTTTTGCCGTCATTAATCCCATATTTTTCCAAAACTTTTTCCCGGCTGACCTTTGATTCTTCGAGTAGGCGCTTATCAAAACCGGAATAAATGACTCTTATCTTATCCTCGTTGCATCCAAAAATGTCACACAGATCTTTTTTGGTGGAATTGGAAACGGCAATAATTTTGTCGGCTTTGGATACCATAAGGTTCATTGTCGCTTTGTATTTTGCTACTTTGAAGCTCGGAAAGATATCCGGCACTTTGTATGAAGCCAGATCATGCACAGTAACGATAGTTTTTCCGCGATAGCTGGTCGGGATCCGGCTTGATGGAGAAGTGGAATGAATAACATCCAATTTTTCTCGCGCGAGTGTCGCCATGCCCAAAATTTCATTGTAGGCTCCGGGCAGATATTTTTTATAATCAGAAAACGGGTAGAATTTTATTTTCACATTGAGCTTGGTGAATTTTTTGACGTCTTTTTCCCGAACGCGAAAATCAAAAAACAAAACATATTCGTTTTCAGAATCGATCTCCAGAAGATGACGGATCAACTGGTAGGTATAATGCCCTACCCCGATCGCCTCGCCTTTTTCCGGATTCAGTATAGTCCTTGCATCGATACCGATCCTCATACATTTAGTGATTTATAATTAGATAAATCTTTACTAATTACGATTCTCATACTAATATACTAATTTTTTATTCGTAATTGGTATATTCGTACAAAATTAGTAATTAGTAAAGAGCTACATTTTTTCCGGCGCCTCCACTCCCATCAACTCCAATACTTCAGCTAGTACTATCTTAACAGCATTCACCAGGTTTAGTCTAGCGCGTGTCAGTTCACTATTCTTTTCGTCCAGCACTTTGCAAGCACCATAGAACGAATGGAACTTATCGGCCAGTTTCATAGCGTAAAATGGCAGCCTGTGCACTTCATAACTTTGGGAAATTTCTTCGAGAAGCGCTGGAAATTTGGAAAGTTCACGGATGAGGCCTATCTCTTTTTCGTGGGTCAGAAGCTCGGCAGAATTTTTCTTATCGAATTTGAAATTGAGAGTCTTGGCCTTTTTGAGGATTGAAGATATTCTGGCGTGAGCATACTGGACATAATAGACCGGATTTTTGTCTGATTGAACTTTCGCTAAATTAATATCGAAATTGATGTGATTGGTCGATGAATAGGAAAGGAAGATAAACCGCACCGCGTCTTTTCCTACTTCATCGATGAGATCATCAAGGGCAAAATATGTCCCCTTTCTTTTGGACATTTTTACCTCCACTCCATTTTCAACCACTTTGACAATTTGCGTCAGGATATAATCAACTTTTATTTTTGCACCTAATACTTTTTCCGTAAAATTTTTCACTACTTCCGCCTCTTTGTGATGGTCGGCGCCTTGGATATTAATTAGTTTATTATATCCCCTATCTGCTTTTTCTTTATGATAAGCAAAATCGGTAGCAATGTATGTTTTTTTGCCATCGGATTTCACTAGCACTCGATCTTTGTCATCACCAAACTGGATAGATTTATACCAAAGCGCGCCTTCTTTTTCATAGGTCAATCCCTTTTCTTCAATAAATTTTATTATTTCTCCTACTTTATCTTTTTCGTGCAACTCATCTTTTTCACTGTACCAACTGTCGAATTTTATTCCCGCTTTTTTGCATGTCGGTTTGATATATTCTTGAATAATTTTATGCGCCGCCCAATGGCCGATTTCCAACGGGTTGGTTATTTTTTTATCCATTTTCTCCGTAAGAATTTTGATATAGTCGCCGGAATATTGCGCTTCACTGTCGCCTAAAACTGAATGACCCAGAATTTCGATCTGATTGCCCCAGTCATTGATATAGAATTCCCTCTCTGTTTTATAGCCGGTTTTCTCTAAAACACGCGCCAAAGTGTCGCCCAGTGGCCCTCCTCGGGCATTTCCGATGTGAATTGGACCTGTTGGATTGGATGAAATGAACTCCAAAAGCACCTTTTGACCCTTTCCGAGGTCATTTTCGCCGAATTTCTTGCCATATTCTGCGATTTGAGCCACTATTTTCTGCAAATACTTCGTTTTTAGGGTAACATTGATGTACCCCGGAGCGACAATATCCACATTTTTTATTACATTGGACTTGATGTTTTCTTTTATAGCCGCCGCTATTTCCAAGGGGTTTTTCTTGATAATTTTAGCCAAAACCATAGCAATATTGGTGGTAAAATCGCCAAATTGCTCGTCACGAGGATAATCTACTTCAATTTCAGGCATTTCAGAAATATCCCAGTTTTCTTGGGTTTTTGTTTCGTTTAAAGATTTTTTTAAGACTTTTTTTATCTCTTCCTTCATAGTTACATATTATCCCAATTAAACGCAAAAATCAACAAAACAGTCCGTCATCCTGAGCGTAGTGAGGATTTTATCCGAACGAAGTCGAAGGATCTACTCAAAAATACCACTAGTAATATTATTTGGCAGATTCTTCGACTTCATCTCGTCCTAACGGACTCGATTCCGCTCAGAATGACGGGCAGAAGAGACTCTCTTAAGATTGCAGGGTCTAAAGCTCTTCCTATGTATCTCACAAGCTCCATGCTTTTTTATCATTTCCATATGCAATTTCGTCCCATATCCCTTATGAGAAGCAAAATTATACTTCGGATATTTATCGTGCATTTTTTTCATCATCCGATCCCGCGTCACTTTGGCAATGATCGAAGCCGCCGAAATTGATTTCACAATATTGTCGCCGTTAACAATCGCTTTTTGTTCATAACTGCAATTGGGAATAACTTTATTGCCATCGACCAACACTATCATCTTATTCATCCTAACATCGGATGTTAGGAAGGTAAGCGCTTTTTTCATAGAAAGATACGTCGCTTCCAAAATATTTATCCTATCGATTGTTTTGTGGTCACAGATTCCAATACCGACATGGAAATGCTCGTGTATAAAATCATATAATTCTTCCCGCTGCTTTTCAGAAAGCTTTTTACTATCCTTTATTGACTCAAATCGCTTTGGAGGCTCGGCCTCCATAATGGAGGCCGAGCCTCCATTCCTATAACAAACCGCGCAAGCCACTACTGGCCCCGCCAACGGCCCCCGTCCTGCCTCATCTATGCCAATAACAAAATCGTATCCATTGTCCAGATATTTTTGTTCAGTTTTTAGTATTTTTGATATTGACTGTTTTTTCATACAGTAGTAAAATAATATGGTGCCTGCCCCGCACTAATTCAAGAAATAGACTTTGAAGTTATCCGATTTTAAGCCGCAGGCGATTCCGTGGTAAAAATTATATGTTTATTATATTTTACTCGGAATTAGTGCGGGGTTCGTAAAGTTCTTTGGTTATTATTTCTCAATCTATCTTATCATGAGAGATAGATTTAGAAAAAACAACAAATCTCGAGAAAAATAAAAAGCAAAAAAGAAGACCGGTAAACCCGGGTCTTTTTTGTTATAATATTGTATGCTACTATATATCCATAACTATCCTGCAAATCCCAAAGGGCAACCTGGGCTATGAGGATAAAAAAAGTATGGTGGTAATATATTATTCAGAGAAATTTTTTTAGACTACTTTAACAGGTGGTTTTTATTATTTCCAATTTTATCGTCATCTCGAGCGAGCTCGACCATAGGGAGAGCGAGTCGAGAGATCTACTTAATAATATTACTAGTAAACCCATTTGGCAGATTCCTCGACTCGCACTTCATTTCATTCGTGCTCGCTCGGAATGACGGATAAGTCAAAATAATAAAATTATTATGCCTCCCAAATTCACCCATCTCCACGTCCACTCCCACTACTCCCTCCTCGATGGTCTTGCCAAAATCGACGACCTACTTAATCGCGCCAAAGAACTGGGAATGGATTCGCTCGCTATCACCGATCACGGCGTTCTTTATGGCGCTATCGAGTTTTTTATCAAAGCCAAAGAAAAAGGGATAAAACCGATTATCGGTTGCGAATTTTATCTCACTGCCGGAGACTATAAAAGCCACAATAATACTGCGGAAGACAAAACTCGCTATCACCTGATCTTGCTTTGCAAAAATGAAAAGGGCTACAAGAACCTCATGAAACTGATTTCTATCGCCCAACTGGAAGGATTCTATTACAAACCTCGCATCAATAAGGAATTACTAAGAAAACATTCCGAAGGTCTCATCGGTCTTAGCGCTTGCGCGGAAGGCGAAGTGCCGGCCGCGGCCATTTCCGGCGATATGGAAAAAGCGGAAAGGCTGGCGAAAGAATACGACGAAATTTTTGGCCACGGTAATTTTTATCTGGAGATCCAGCATCATCCTAATTTCCCGCGACAGAAAATTGCCAATGACGCGCTCAAAAAAATTTCCAAAAAACTGGATATCCCTTTGGTCGCTACTAATGATATCCATTATGTGAATAGCGGTGATAATTCTATCCAGGATATTTTGCTTTGCATCCAAACTAACCGCAAAGTGCAGGAAGACAACCGGATGAATTTGATGGCTTTTGAACTTTGGCTCAAGAGTCCGGAAGAAATGTATGAACATTTTAAGGACGTTCCGGAAGCATTAGAAAACACCCAAAAAATTGTCGAGGCATGTAATTTGGAAATCAAACTCGGAGAAACCCAGCTCCCCCACTTCGATGTGCCGGATGGATACAATGCCGAATCATATCTCAGAAAACTGACAGAAGAAGGTTTGCATAAAAAATTTGGCGAAAATCCCGGCGAAGAATATTTAAAAAGAATGGAATATGAACTGGACATCATCCAAAAAACCGGATTTGCGTCATACTTTTTGATCGTTCAGGATTTCGTCAATTGGGCGAAAGATCAGGGAATAGTTGTGGGACCGGGACGCGGATCAGCCGCAGGAAGTTTCGTTTCATATCTCATCGGAATCACCAACATCGACCCGGTCAAATATGACCTTCTTTTTGAAAGATTTTTGAACCCGGAAAGAATATCTATGCCGGATGTTGATATGGACTTCGCTGACGATCGCCGGGATGAAGTGTTGGATTATGTCAGGGAAAAATATGGCAACGATCACGTGGCGCAGATCATCACTTTTGGAACAATGGCTGCGCGAGCCGCTATCCGTGACGCTGGCCGGGCGCTTGGCCTCCCTTATGATTTTTGCGACAAAACGGCCAAGCTCATTCCGATGTTTTCTGGAATTGAAGATGCCCTCAAAAACGTCAAGGAATTTTCTGACCTTTATGGTTCCGGAGAAGACGCTAAAAAATTGATCGATTCAGCCAAGCGTCTGGAAGGAGTGGCTCGCCATGCGTCAATGCATGCGTGTGGCGTGGTGATCACCCGCGAGCCAGTGGTGGAATATACCCCCTTACAAAAAATTATCGGAAAAGAATCAGGAGCTGTCACGCAATATTCCTCTTCCACAAAATATAGTTTTATAGAAAAGATTGGGCTTCTGAAAATGGATTTTTTGGGACTGAAAAACCTGACCATCATTCAAAATACTTTGCGAATTTTGAAAAAAACCAAAGGCGTGGAAATCAATATTGATGATATTCCGGCTGATGATCCTAAAGCCTTCAAGCTTTTGCAAGATGCCCGAACAACCGGCGTGTTTCAGTTGGAAAGTTCCGGTATGAAAAGATACTTAAAATTATTAAAACCAAACGTTTTTGAAGACATTATTGCTATGGTGGCTCTCTACCGCCCGGGACCGATGGATTGGATCCCCGACTTTATCGCCAGAAAACATGGCGAGCGTCAGATAAGATATCTTCATCCATTGCTTGAGCCAATCTTGGGAAAAACCTACGGCGTAGCTGTCTATCAGGAACAAGTGATGCAGATAGCGCAATCGATGGCTGGATTTTCCCTTGGTGAAGCGGATGTTCTCCGAAAAGCGATGGGCAAAAAAGTTTTCGCTCTCATTCAGGAAGAGCGGGCTAAATTTATCGATGGATGTTTACGTCAGGGAATTTCCAGTGTCATCGCTGAAGAGGTTTTTTCTTTTATCGAACCGTTCGCCGGATACGGTTTTAATCGTTCGCACGCTGCCTGTTATGCACTCATCGGATATCAAACCGCCTATCTCAAAGCTCATTATCCGGCGGAATTTATGGCCGCTCTTCTCACTTCCGACCAGGACGACATCGATCGCGTAGCCATTGAAATTGCCGAGGTCCGGGAAATGGGCATTGAAGTCCTACCACCGAACATCAATGAAAGTTTTGAAGAATTCGCTGTTATTATTGACCCGACTGATAAAAAAGAAAGGATCCGCTTTGGACTCAATGCTGTCAAAAACGTCGGGCATACAATTGCGCATGAAGTTGTTGAAGAGAGAAAAAGAAACGGGAAGTTTAAAAGTATCACTGACCTTATCGAGCGCGTCCATCACAAAGATCTGAATAAAAAATCCATTGAAGCTCTGGCCAAAGTCGGCGCGCTTGATGATCTGGGCGAAAGAAATCAAATTATAACTTCGATAGAAATGATCCTGGCTCATTCCAAAAATCTTGAGCGTATCAAAAATAGTTCGCAAGCCAGCCTTTTTGGAGAAGAGGAAATAAATCTGCCGCAAATTACGTTGGCCAGCGCTCCAGAAGCAACCGCCAAACAAAAATTGACCTGGGAAAAAGAACTTTTGGGACTCTACATCAGCGACCACCCAGTCAAAGATTATCAGGACTATTTTAACAAGGTAGCAACAAACATCAGAAATATCAATCAGTCTAGTGTCGGCCAAAATGTCAGTGTCGGCGGAATTATTTCCAAAATAAAAAAAATATATACCAAAAGCCAGCAAATGATGTGTTTCGTTACCATTGAGAGTGTCGATTCCAGCATTGAACTTCTTGTTTTTCCAAAAGTCCTGGAACGTCTTGGTTCAGTTTTCGAAGAAGAAAAGATCATCATCGCCAGTGGCCGCGTTTCCGACAAGGATGGGAATTTCAAGATCCTGGTAGACAACGCCAAAATAGTCGACCAAAAAGAAGTGGAAAATATGAAAAGAATTATGGCCACCCAAAAAAGAAATACTCCTTCAAAACCCCTTCTCCCTTCGGGAGAAGGGGCCTGCCAAAATTTTTCTGAAAATTTACGGCAGGCGGATGAGGGACAAACTATCCATAATCCTAAATTATTTATTACTCTTCCTGCGGAATGCGGCCAAGAATCGATCAAGAAACTTTCTCAATTCTTCGACTCCTGCGATCGTGGGGCGATGAAAGTAATTTTGGAAATAAATAATTCCAAACTGGAAACTCCCTATTGCATCAAAAAACTGGATGATATCCAGGAAAAAATCAAAGCCGTTCTACCGGAAGGAAAAGTGACAATTTTATAGCTTCCTCACTTCCTTCCTCAAAGCTTTACAATCTTTTATGGTCTTTTCCACCAATTGCCAAAATCGCGATGAATGATTAAACTCTCCTAAATGACAAAGCTCATGGACAATTACATAGTCAGCCAGATATTCTGGCAAAAAAACAATTTTATAATTAAAGCTTAGGTTGCCATTCTTCGAACAACTTCCCCACCTGGTCTTTTGATTACGAATGGAAATTTTGGAATAACTAAAACCATAAATCTGATTAAAATAATATACACGCTTGAGAGCCAGCGCTAAAGCTTCATTTTTGTATCTTCCATAATCAACCGGATCATTTTTCCAAAGAACCTTATTTTCCAAGCCCTCAAAGTATTCGATCTTTTTCAAGATCCATCCGGCCTTTTCTATGATAAAATTCTCCAACACATCAGTGGAATATCTTCGGGGAAGAGTCGCCGTCAGAGATCCGTCGCAATTGATAGTCAGCCGCATCCGCCGAGCACGTTTACTGCGTCGCAAATTATAGTTTATCTCTTTGTCTTCCAATTTAATTTTTTCCAGAGTCGTTATCATAATACTGCATGAGTCATATAATTATAAAGGATATAAAAAAAGCTGGCCAGCGACCATATCGGCTTGCTACGACCAGCTTTATGGGACTATAAATATTTTATTTCTTATACCCTGGAAGCGGAACTAGATCTTGAATACCATCACCATTAAGATCATTAGGCGAAGGCAACGGAACCAGATCGGGAATACCGTCGCCATTTTTGTCATTTGCCGAAGGCAAAGGTGCAAGGTCCGGAACGCCATCACCATCTTTGTCATTGGGATTGACTGAAGAATTATTGTTTTTGGAAGAATCTGTCTGATTTCCCGTCCCATCTTCTGAGCTCGTACTATCCGATTCCAATTTTATTCTCCACGGCTTATCGCCACCGGATTCTGAAATGTTCACTCCTGGAGGCAAAGTCATACCATGAAAGCTTTGTCCGCCTGGCATAGCGCTTTTCACCATATCATTTATCTGTTTCAGTTGCTCTCCTTGTTTTCCTCCTAAATCATCCAAGTCACTACTAAATTTAATTATTGCTCCTTTCTCCCCCAGATTTTTCAGTAAAGTAGCTTTAAATTCCATCGGCTTTCCGGTAGTACCCGAGTCACTCCAGCCGGGAGAAAAGTTGCGGTTATAATTCCACACTAATTGGCCGTCATCGATAATTTTTCCTCTGGCAGTCTGTGACGGACCAGAAGCGCTAGAAGTATAAGAAATCGGCACGACCTTCACTGAAAACGTCTGTCCTTCATTCACTCCTTCCAAGGAAAAAGTGGTGCGGTTAACACTATTTGATTTTCCCGTCACACCCTTCATTGGAATATCAAGGAGATAATAGTCAGCTCCGACACTTTCTTCCTTGAAAACACGTGAGTCATTGGTAAAGGTGGCTGTGTAGAAAGAATCTACCTGCCAGCTTGTCTGCCAGCCGAAAGCGCCTGGCTTGGCAAATGAGGTCGTTTTTCCGTTGGTCACTGCCATAGTCTTATGATCCATTTGCTGCTTATAGAATCCCTGCGCCAAATTTATATCAACATTGGCATTTATATTATCAGTTTGTTTGATGACATATACATTATCTTTTTTCTTTTCTCCGCACTCGTTGTCCACGGCTTTGGAATATTTTTCAGCCAATGTTTCAAAACCGAGACACTGCATCATTTGTGTGCCATTAAAAAAGTCCATCGTGGCTGGTGTGTTTTTTATATCCCAGAAATTCTTGGCCGCTTTTCTCTCTTTGCAAAAATCACTGATAACTTTGTTAGTCAGCTCATCAGCATTCTCCCAGGCCTTTTTCCAACTGGCATCATTTATCTTGGCCGCTTCTCCGGTTTGTTGGTCAATTTGAATTTTCATCAGCTCCGCCCGGATAGCATTGCTCATAGATACATTTTCCGCATCCTGAAACTTCGAAGGACAGGCGCTGGCCAATCCCCCACCAACAGTGCTGGCGTGCGTCAGAACTGTGGCATATTGATTATTTCCCAGATCAATTGTCGGCAAGAATTCCCATTTTTTTGTGTCCTCATGCCAATAGCCGATAGCAAAACATCCTTCCGGTGCCTTATTTAGAGTCATTTTGAAAGTGATTGGCTTTGGAAAATCTCCACTTGGCTCCAACTTGAACATTCCACCGACCGCATCTTTTGGCCAGTCTTTTTTAGCAATCGGATCGAGAGTCAAATTCGTTTTTCCATCCCCTGTTATTATCTCCGCCACACTGTCATCGGTCTTTATTTTTAGAGCGGACACAACGCTTTGACTTGTTTGAGAACCAGAAAAAAGCGCCAGGGGATTTTTTAGATCAAAAGCTGGAAAAAGTGTTCTTATTATTACAAAAACAATAATAGCCAGGACTATTATTGCCGCGAATAGAACAATTATTAATCCTGCCGATCCCCTTCTATTTGAAGGCAGCGCACTGTTTTGATTTTTCATGTTATTTTTATTTATATTTCTTAAACTTTTGCGTTTGGCTATGGAGAGACGCTTTCGTAGGCGCTTAGCATTTTCCGATATAGATCAACCTTGCTATACTGTCGGGATTAAGTATTCTAAAATATTATCGCGCCGAAGCGCGTATCGACAGAGACGAACGCAAAAGTTTACACCCTGATCAAGGCTGCAAAATTCCCTCCGTCTTCCCATCAATCGAAATTACTACGTTTTTCACAGTCGGGAATTGTTTCAACGTTTGAGTTATCTGCGCGACTATTATAGAAGTTCGGCATGATCCACCCACTCCATTTCCCAGCTCCGAACTGAAATCGGCTTTGGCTACGCCATTCACTACAGAAACACTATTTACTTTTACCCCCAGGCTTATACTGGTAAAATATCCGCCGCCTTTTTCTTCCTCTGTTATGCCGCCCAAAAGTTCCTCGAGCGCCGCCTTGGCCACTGCCTTGGTTTTTGGAACAACTCTTTCCACTTCATAAACTTTTTCACAATTTTGCGACTCCGGATCAAAATAGAGGCTGCTGAAAAATAATTTTATTTTCATGCCGGTAACTTTTCCGAGCGTTACCGGTATCCTTATCTCTTTCGCGCTTCCCTGACCCGAAGGATCATTAGCAGCCAAAATTAAATCCGCTGTAGCGGATGTTGGAGCTGAAAATTCTAAAATCGCTCTAAAAGGAACAAAATCTGTCGTCATCCATTCGCCAAGCGCTTTAGCTTGCGTTTCGGCAATTACTTTTCCGTTTTTATCAACTAATTTTACCGGCAGTTCCCCTTCAAAAAACCAATTTCCTTTCGCCTCACCAATAATTTCTATGGGACTATTGATGGTATCGCCTGGCATCGGCTGCGTCACTTTCACATCATTCCCTGCCGCATCGGAAGTTGGATTTTCTGAATTATTTTTTTCCTGAACGTTGACACTTTCATCGATACTTTTATTTTTTTCACAAGGCAATGCCGGTTTGAAAGAGGACGGGTTGCCGTGCTTCACCCATTCGCCGTTTTGACAGATCCAATTGTCTTCTGAACCACTCAAAATCCGCGCGCCCAACATCACCACTCCTGCCACAAGGATAATAATGATTATTAACGTTAAGGTTGTTTTTGTGTTCATTGTTTTATTTTTATCCCCTACCACTTTTTCTCTTGCGCGAAAGCGCGAAAAGAAAGTGATAAAATTTTAATAAATTACTAATTTATTAAATAAGATTGACAAGAGTTAAATAAAAAAAAGCGAAAAAGTGGTGGGGGATGAATTACCTAAATTATACCATAAATTTGTGGATTTGAAAATAAAAAGGAGCAGACAACTGCCTGCTCCCGAATTGTTTCATATTGGTGTCCTCCCTTAAAATAAAGAACTAGTAGCATCCATAGCTCATGATTGCCTCCGCCTGTTCCGGAGTGATTATGCCCATCATTTCCAATTGAGCGGTAATATACCCCACTCTTCGATCAACCTCATCGACCCTCATTCCGAATTTTTCGGGTGTCTTGATTTTCTCCAATGTATCCAGAGTGGTCTCTAAATCGATGCCGTAACCTTTCCAGACCACAGAGAACCGGGAATTCTCAACTATCACCTGTAGATTTGTTATTTTCAGAAAAATAACACCTTGTAAACCATTGCTCTTTGCCTGCATCATCTCCATAGGTCATCCTTATTTAGAGTATTGGAAAAAACTACTTCACTTCATAGTTAACTCCGATTTCCACTATCATCTCCTGATTCCCTGATGGAATTTCCGGAGAGACACTGGCTCCTCCTCTGTCATTTTTAGCGGCTGATAGCATACTGCCTTCCGCCACAGGTTGCGCTCCTCCCATTCCCCCTGCTTCATTCTCATACCAACCGGTAATTTTTTTCGGCTTCACTCCAGCCGCTTTGAAAAGTTCATCAGCCTTGCTCTTGGCATCCTGGATAGCTTTCACTCGCGCCTGCTGCTTGATAGAATTCAGATCAGAAACTCCAAAATTGATACTGTTTATATTATTCACTCCCGCCCCATTGGCCGCCGCGACCACTTGACTGACTAATTCTTTATTTTTATCAATATTTTTTACTTTCACAGCCAAGCTTTGTCGGGCATCATATCCGGAAACAAAATCTCTTCCCTGATTATAGTCATAACTGGGACTTAAATTATAGTCTCGGGTTTTTATGTCCTCTTCCGGAATTCCTGCCGCTTTTACTGCCGCCACGACCTTGGTCATTTTTTCATTAAGTTGTTTCAAGGCAATTTCCGCCGTCGGCGCTTTATCGACTTGTATCCCCAAATTTATATTAGCCTCATCTGGTTGATAAGACACCTTCCCTTGGCCAGTGACAGAAACCTGGCTTTGATAATCATTAACAAACCAGTCGCGAAGAATAGAAGCAATGATAATTCCAGACAAAAGCACCATTCCGAGGATAATGAGGACGTATTTTTTGTCGAAATTGTGACAGCACGAGTTTTCTTGTTCCATATGTTTTTTGTTAGTAATTTTCTTTATCTTATCACACTATTTTGTTTTTGAAAATTGACTTTTTTCCAGTTTTTATGTATGTTATATAGTGACAACTAAATGAGGCGTTGACGCGGCCTAACCATCCGCCGAACCTCCGGTGTAAGTTAACGATATAACTTAAAGAGTAGTTCGACATATGTCGGGCAATTTGGGTGGAACCACGAGGTAAGTAATTAATTACGTAATTATTTACGTAAATAAAAAGAGCCCCGTCCCAAGAATTTGTTTTTTGAGAATTGCTATTCTCGACAAATTTTTGAGACGGGGTTTTGCCGTTTATGGGTATTCGTAATGTTCAGCGCGAGATCGATAGTCTTGATCGGAGAATGAAAAGTTAATTATTTTCGTATCTATCTGCAGACCTGCATCTCCACACTCCGGACAGATGTTTTCCCCCTGATCAAATCTGAGCTGAACATTGCCCCCAACAGGACAGTCCGGAAAATCCACGCGCACCTCTCGAGGAGTCATAGAAATTAACCCCTTGCATCCAGACTTAGGACATTTGACCAGAATAAACAGTTGACTATCTTGGATCTCATCAAGATCGTAACCAATATCAGCTCCTCCGCACATAAGCCTTCCTCCTCGTATAGTCTTTACAGATTAGGATCATTAATAGATTCGCAAACACTTAAAAAACTTAATATTTGGAACTAATTAAAATTATTTAACAAAAAAGCATATATGTCAAGAAAAACCACACCCAACAATTTAGAAACTCTTCGACACAGCGCGTCCCACGTCTTGGCCGCGGCGGTTTTGGAAATGTTTCCCGAAGCGAAACTGGCCATTGGTCCGGCCATTGAAAACGGATTCTATTATGACTTTGATCTGCCAAGAACTTTGATTCCGGAAGATTTGGAAATTTTGGAAGAAAAGATGAAAGCTATCATCAAAGCCGATCATCCATTTGAACGGGCGGAAATTTCCATTGCCGAAGCCATAAAAAAATTCGAAGAAGCTGACCAAGTTTATAAAGTTGAACTTATTTCTGATCTGGAAAAAGCTGGCGAGAAAAAAGTTTCCGTTTATAAATCTGGCCATCTCGTTGACCTTTGCGCCGGCCCGCATGTGGAATCTACTGGAAAAATTAATCCAGAAAGTTTTAAACTCACCAAGATTTCTGGCGCCTATTGGCGAGGTGATGAAAAAAACAAAATGCTCCAGCGGATCTATGGCGTCGCTTTTGAGAATAAAAAAGAACTGGACGCGTATCTAAAGATGCTGGAAGAAGCGGAAAAAAGAGATCATAGGAAATTAGGAAAAGAACTGGATTTATTTCATATTGATGAAGTAGTTGGACTTGGCCTTCCCCTTTGGCATCCAAAGGGCGCTATTCTTTGGCGAGTTATTGAAGATTTTTGGTATGCCGAGCATTTAAAAAATGGTTATGAGCTTGTTCGCTCTCCACATATCGGAAACCGGACTCTTTGGGAAACTTCTGGCCATTGGGGTTTCTATAACGAAAGCATGTATCCTCCAATGGAAGTTGGTCAGACTTTGAGAGATAGCCAGGAAGGGAAAAAAGCTAAAGCGCCAGAACAGTTTCTCCTAAAACCAATGAACTGCCCCTTCCACATTCAAATTTTTAATTCTAACCTGCACTCTTATCGGGAGCTCCCCTTTCGCTGGGCAGAATGTGGCACAGTGTATCGCTATGAGAAAAAAGGCGAACTCTCTGGATTAACTCGGGTGCGAGGCTTTACCCAAGATGATGCTCATATAATTTGCCGGGTTGACCAGGTCAAACAGGAACTTGAAAAAGTGGTAGATTTTATTTTGTTCATTTATAAATCTTTTGGATTCGCGATAGATGATGTTAATGTTTATCTTTCAGTTCGAGATCCTAAAAATGAAAAATATGCCGGAACAGAAGATGGGTGGAAATTCACAGAAAAAGTTTTAGAAGAAGTTGCAAAAGAAAAGAAATTAAACATAACTAAAGATGTGGGCGGCGCGGTATTTTATGGGCCAAAATTAGATTTTAAGGTAAAGGATGCAATCGGACGGGAATGGCAATGTTCAACACTGCAATTCGACTTTAATATGCCCGAACAATTTGCTATGAGCTTTATTAATGAGAAAGGAGAAAAAGAAAAACCTTATATGCTACATCGAGCACTATTTGGATCTTTTGAAAGATTTATTGGTGTTCTCATTGAACACTACGCCGGCGCGTTTCCGCTTTGGCTATCCCCAGTGCAAGTGATGATCATTCCAGTTTCCGAAAAGTTTAATAAATATGGCGAAAAGATACTGGCGGAACTGAAGGAAAATAATATACGCGCAGAAATAAACAAAGATGACGAATCTCTCGGCAAACGCATCCGCGAAGCGGAAAAGCAAAAAATTCCGTATATGATTGTGGTGGGAGAAAAGGAAGAAAAGGATGGCACAGTTGCCGTGAGAACGCGAGGACAAAAAGAGCAAGAGGTTTTGAAAGTAGATGAATTTGTGGAAAAAATTAGAAAAGAAATTGACGAAAAAAAATAACCTAGAAAAAATACTAGGGCTGCACAATTCGCAGCCCTTTTTATTATCTGTTTTAAAAACTCAAAGAACTTATTTTACTTAAAAAATAATTCTGAGTCTGGCTGAACTTCCCTCAAGATAAACGCTGTTACATGCACAGAAACCCAGCGTAAACCCCAAACCTTTGCGGCAGGCACCCTTTTCTCATAAGCGATATCAACCAGATTATCGCTAAGCCCTAATCCGCGAGTCGGACATGTGAGATAAAGAGTAGACCTATCCAGCCGTGCATGCGTAGCATATTCGGCGGTCGTTTGACCTGCGATATCTACTCGTAATAATGTTCCTCCTTCTGATAAAATCTCTCTTATGCTTTTGACCGTCATAACAGATCTCCTTGATTTTCAGTCCAAAATCCCAACCGGCGGTGAATGCCTTGTCCAGCCGTTTTTTCCGTGAGCCATCCCATCCTCAATGGGCCGAGATGATCCATTAGGGCCTTCCATATAGAGACCCCTGTCGCTTGTTTGGAAAACGAAGTAATATACGCCTCTCCTTTCCCAAATTTCTCTCTCTTTGGGAGTGATTTCTTCACCTCGTTCCATGGCCATCCTCCTTGATAATTCGTTAATATTTTAGTATCCTAATGGATACCACTTTACCCACAAGAACTTCTATGAAATATTACATCAAAACTTTCGGCTGTCAAATGAATGAAAGCGATTCCGAGCGAATTGCTGGGTTTCTAGAAACGCATAGAATTAAACCAACCAAAGATATAAACCAGGCCAACTTGGTGATTTTCAATACTTGCGGCGTGCGTCAGTCGGCGGAAAATAGGGTTTATGGACTTGTGCATAATCTACGAAAATCAAACCCAAAAATTACTATCATCCTCACCGGCTGCCTTGCCGACAGAAAAGACGTGCAAAGAAGATTAGAAGATAAGGTTGATTTATTCTGTAATATAAATAATTTTCCGGAAAAATTAAAACCTCTCTTAGTCCGTCATCCTGAGCGAAGTTCCGATTCTTATCGGAACGTAGTCGAAGGATCTACTAAAAAATATAACCAGAAAACCCAAAAGGCAGATTCTTCGGCTACATTCCCCCGCCAAGGGCGGGGTCATTCCGCTCAGAATGACGGTTCTTATTTGGATATTATTCCAAAATACATTAACAACAATAAAGTGTACGTGCCGATAATGACCGGCTGTAACAACTTCTGCTCCTATTGCGTCGTCCCCTACGCCAGAGGTAGAGAGATTTCGAGACCCGTAGAAGATATTATCAAAGAAATAAAATCGCTGACAAAAAATGACTGCAAAGAAATAACTCTTCTCGGACAGAACGTTAATAGTTATAACTATGAGTTTAAAAATTCAAAATTAGGAAATTTAAAATTGATTAAAAATTTAAAATTAAAAATTAAAAATTCTGTCACTGTAGACTTTCCGAAACTCTTGGATTACCTTGCCAAATCAAACCCTCAAATTCGCTTCAAGTTTTTAACCTCTCACCCCAAAGATTTTTCTAACGAACTGATAAAAGTTATTGCCAAAAACAAAAATATTTCCCGAGAGATCCATTTGCCTGTCCAGGCTGGAAGCGACAAGATTCTCAAGGCCATGAACCGACCATACACGCAAAAGTATTATCTGAATCTCATTAAAAAGATAAAAAAAATAATTCCAGAAGCCGAATTTACTACTGACATAATCGTCGGCTTCCCGGGTGAAGCCAAAAAGGATTTCTCCGAGTCAATAAAAGTTTTCAAAACTGTCAGCTACAATGAAGCATATATCAATAAATATTCTCCCCGCCCCGATACTGCCGCGTGGAAGATGAAAGAAACGGTCGATTTGCCGGAAAAGAAAAGGAGAGAAAAAGTCTTAAGAGAGTTAATAAGATATGGAAGGAAATAATAAGATAATCGTCATCCTCGGCTCCACATCTTCCGGAAAATCGGATGTGGCAATTCGACTTGCCAAAAAATTCAACGGTGAAATTATTTCCGCTGACTCAAGACAAATCTATCGCGGACTGGATATTGGAACAGGTAAGATTACTAAAGCTGAACAGAAGCTAGCTAAACATTATATGATTGATATCGTCAGTCCGCGAACAAATTACAACGCCGCTAAATTTAAAAAAGATGCCGAAAAGATTATTAAGGATATCCTGAAACGTGGGAAATTGCCCATTATCTGTGGAGGCACTGGCTTTTGGATAAAAGCCATTGTTGATAATGTAATCTACCCGGAAGTAAAACCTGATTGGAAATTACGTAATTATTTACGTAATTATTCGGCGGAAAAATTATTCACAATGCTAAAAAAACTAGATCCCCAGCGAGCCAAAAGTATTGACGCCAAAAACAAAGTACGGTTAATAAGAGCCATAGAAATTTGTAAGACGTTAGGTAAGGTTCCCTCTCCCCATTCGACTTCGTCGAATGACCCTCTCCCGAAGGGAGAGGGTGGAAGAAGAAATTCCTCCTCTCCCCTCGGGAGAGGATGTCGCGTCTTCGCGACAGGAGAGGGTTCTAAATTAAAACCACGTAATTATAACTTTCTCCAGATCGGCATCAATCTCCCCAAAGAAAAACTCCACCAAAACATTGAAAAACGTCTTCGAAAAAGATTCGCGAAAGGAATGATAAGGGAAGTGGAAAATTTACATTCCAAAGAAAAACTGTCCTGGAAAAAAATAGAAAGCTTTGGTCTTGGATACTTTTTGATTCCTAAGTATCTCAGAGGTGAGATCGCAACCAAGGAGGAACTATTTCAAAAAATACTCCGAGCTGAAAAAGACTATGCCAAACGGCAGATGACGTGGTTCAGAAAAGATACGCGTATAAAATGGATTGACGAGTATAAAAAGACAGAATCGGAAATAAATAAATTTTTGAAAAAATAAAGGGCAATATGATAGGTTGGACTATCATACGCCCAAACCGCGTTGCGGTTAATCACTGATACCCTGGCCGATACAAAATTGACTTCGCAAAAAACAGCTTTTCCAAAAACAAATTTTGCACGCGTCCAGATTGCAAAGATTTATCACTTTTCCATCTTCCAGGCTAACCTCAACTATGATTGCCGGCTTTATTTTTCCGCAAATCAGGCAACGTGTACTGTGACCATTTTCAATGACATTACTTATATGCTTTCTTCTCATAAAACCTCCCTTTTTTTGTAAAAGGACGAAAAAAAAATCCCCTCTCGGGGTTTTATCGGAAAACTATAAAAATTGTTTTAATCGCTAGTGGATATTTCTTTCGCTTCCTGTAGCTTTTCATATTTTAACCATCATAGCACTCTATAGAAAACTCGTCAACTGTATAAATTTTAGTCCCGAGGCTTGGCCCGGGACTTTTTTGACGACATCGCCTAGTATTGATCCTTGGGAATGCAGGAGCTCCTTGCCATGACGCATTCATCATGGGTTATGATGTGAACACTGCACTTCCCGCAACTCCCCTTGTCACACAGGATTGGACCAAGGTGACTATCACACTTGATACATAAGCAGTCACCCTCGCTCCCTGTCCCTTCCCCTCTTTTCTGACAAACCGTCATTACGCATCCCCTCCGTTTAGGTTAACAAAACGTCCGCTCGTTGGCGAACCCCCTCTTTTTATTTAATACTCAATTTATTTTTCAAAATTTCTCCGACAACCTGCGGGTTAGCCTTCCCTTTCGTTTCCTTCATTACCTGTCCCATCAAAAATTTCAACGCGTTTTCTTTTCCCGCCTTATAATCGTCCGCGGACTGCTGATTATCAGAAATTATTCTTTCCACTATTTTTTCCAGCTCTTCCTCATCACTCACCTGCGCCAAATTTTTTGACTCTATTATCTGTGACGGATCGCCACCGGTTTTGTACATTTCAGCGAGAACTGTCTGCGCCGCGCTGGAATTTATTTTTCCACTGGCCACAATACAAATGAGTTCCGCATAATTTTCCGGAGTGATTTCTATGTCGGCTATACCATGATTATGTTCGGTCAGGTGTTTTCGCAGTTCAGTGATAATATAGTTAGCCGCCAGTTTTATTGCTTTTTTCTCATCAACCTCGAATTCTTTGCAGCTTATCTTTTCTTTGAGTTCACTGACTACATCTTCAAAATAATCAGCCAGGTCTTTATCAGAAACAATTATCTCCACATCAGCTTCGGGTAATTTATATTCCTCTTTTATGCGGATTATTTTTGCCTCCGGCAATTCCGGAAGATGTTTTTTCAAATCATCAAAATAATCCTTAGTGAATTTTAGCGGCGGAATGTCCGGCTCTGGGAAATAGCGGTAGTCATGGGCGGATTCTTTTGTCCTTTGTGATACTGTCGCGCTCCTATTAGAATCATAGCCGCGTGTTTCCTGAACCACTTTTTTCCCCGATTCCAGAACTTCGATCTGTCTTTCTATTTCATAAGCAATAGCCTTTTCCACAAACTTGAAAGAGTTGATGTTTTTCACTTCCACTTTCGTTCCAGAGAGTTTATCTTCGCCCTTTCTATAGACCGAGATGTTGGCTTCGCATCTCATCATTCCTTTTTCCATATCAGCATCAGAAATACCTAAGTATCGACATATTTGTTGTAATTTTTGACAAAAAATCCTGGCTTCTTCCCCCGATTCAATATCCGGTTCAGTTACCAGCTCCATAAGCGGCACGCCAGCCCGATTAAAATCTACCAAGGTATAATCCACACCTTTGGGATGAATAAGCTTTCCCGTATCTTCTTCCAGATGGATCCTGGTTATTCCAATTTCTTTCCCGTTTATTTTCAGACTTCCCTTTCCGCAAAGTGGTTGGTCGTATTGGGATATCTGATAACCTTTCGGAAGGTCTGGATAAAAATAATTTTTTCTATCAAATTTAGTACTGAGATTGAGTTCGCAATTCAAAGCCAGCCCGGCCATCTGAACGAATTTTATCGCTTCAGCATTAGGCACTGGCAATGTTCCTGGCTGGCCAGTACAAACAGGACAAATGTTCACGTTCGGTTCCCTTTCCAATCCCAAGCCATTTTTAGAATCACAAAACATCTTGGAAGCAGTTTTCAACTCCACATGAACTTCCATTCCAATGACTGGTGTATATTTGGCCATAATTGCTATATTTAGTACTTTCTTATTCTAACCAAAAAAATGACGGCTGGCAACTTGTTTCATTGACAATAACTATATTCTATTTTAATCTGATATAATCTACAAGCTAACGTTGCTTTTGGATAAAAAGTTCATTATAAACCCTTATGGAGGTAATAGCGATGCCAAAAAATGATTTTCCCGACAAAAAGCATGTTGTATTGCCCGTAATTCATGTAAGCAATGTTAATCAAGCCTTGGCCAATGCAACCATCGCTAAGAGAGCTGGTTGCGACGGGATTTTTTTAATCAACCACAATATCTTGTGTAACGATCTGCTTTACATTTATCAGGCCGTTCGAAATATTTTTCCTGACTGGTGGATCGGTCTGAATTTTTTAGACCTTGCTCCAAGAGAGGTTTTCGAGGTTATTCCAGAAAGCGCCTCCGCCATTTGGACTGACAACGCCATGATCAACGAACAAACTGAACATCAAAATGAGCCCGAGCTCATAGCAATGGCTAGAAAAAAAAGTGGCTGGAAGGGAATGTATTTTGGCGGAGTAGCTTTCAAGTATCAATCACTTGTCGATAACGTTGAAAGAGCGACTGAACTAGCAATACGCTACATGGACGTTATAACCACAAGTGGGAGGAAAACAGGAAGCCCGCCCGATCCTGAAAAGATCAGCCGCATGAAGAAAGTCGCTGGCAATGTTCCATTGGCGATAGCTAGCGGCATCAGCGTTGAAAATGTAAAACTTTACCCTGAATGCCAGTTCTTTTTGGTTGCTACAAGTATTAGCCGGAATTTTTACAATCTCGACCCGTCTCTTACGGAAGAACTGATCAACGCTGTCAAATAACGTAGAATTTACGAAATTAAAAAAGACCCGTCATCGGCGGGTCTTAATTAATTTATGAAGAAATATTAAACCTGCACTTCTTTCCCTCCCGTTGCCACTCTTCCGCCTTGCCACTGTCCGCGGTATTGGTTGCCTTCTCCCAAAACTTCGTGGAATGTGATATGCACCACGCGAGCGCCAAAAGAAACTTTTATATTGCTCTTTCCAAGATTGCAAACGCCAAAAGTCAGTTCGCCTTGATAACCGGGTTGCACCACACCATTAAACAGTCCCAGCCCCGAGCGAAACATAGTTGTCCGCGGAAAAATTATTCCGGAAAGTGTTACTGGCAGATTCACTTTCTCCATCGTTTTTATGAGATAATATTTTCCCGGTTCGAACACAAAAAAATTTTCTGCTTCTTCTTTTGTCGGATCATCTTTAGCAACAAGCTTAATTTCCGGCGTCTGCCTTTCTTCTACTCCCAGGAACCCATCTTGCCCTGAGCCTGTCGAAGGGTCACTTACCATTTCATACACTTCTCCCAGTCGCAAATCAAACCCCGCTCCTTCCGGATTATTCATTTCCCGCTCGCACAAATTTTCTACCAATTTTTGTTCGGAAACCAACCGGTGAAGCTCTTTGATCCCTAAAATCATATTTTTTTATTTAATAACTTTATATTTTAGTACGATAGAATCTTCATTTATCTTTTCCGTTTCTATCAATTTCAGATTCACACCCACTTCTTCCGAAAAAAGCGAAAGTCCGGCGCCGAATATTTTTGGCTCAACTGTCACAATTATTTCGTCAATCAGGCCTTTTTTCAAGAACAAGGTGTTGAGATAGGCTCCCCCTCCAAGGATAGCTGACTTATATCCCATTTGTTCCAATTCTTTCAAAACTTTTTCCGGCTCGCCAGAAACCCACTTCACACCCTCTGTTTCCGGAGGATTTTTCTCCAGTGTAAAAACTACATTTAGGCGATTTGGAAGTGGTGACGGAAAAGTTTTGAAAGTCCTTTCTCCCATCATAACCACGCCATATTCCTTGGAAACACGCGCAAAAAGTTTTTTGTCTTCCCTACTCGTCCAATCAGGAAAATGATCGCTATCTCGCGCGATCTTCCCGTCCATGGTAATAGCCATCATCAAAATAACTTTCATATAATATCATTAGAATCCTCCAATATTCGCCAACTCCGCCTTGATGGCTGGATGCGGATCATAATTTATCAATTCAAAGTCCTCAAACTTAAAGTCATCAATATTTTTTATATCAGGCTTAATTTTTATCGTCGGCAATGGTTTCGGTTCTCTGGAAAGTTGCTCTCTTACTTGATCATAGTGATTGGAATACAAATGCACATCACCGAAAGTATGCACAAATTCTCCTACTTCAAGGCCAGTTACTTGGGCTACCATTTGAAGAAGAAGAGCGTAACTGGCAATGTTAAACGGGACACCTAAAAATAAATCAGCGCTCCTTTGATATAGACCAAGATTTAACTTATTGCCTTCGGTAACTGCGAATTGAAAAGTTGTATGACAAAACGGTGGGACTTCATTGGCATTACCCCTTGAGGCCATAGCGTAGATAAAATCAGGATTCCATCCAGAAACTACGTACGATTTTCGAAATGGTTTGTCCTTGAGTCCTTGAATTACCCAGCCTAATTGGTCAATTTCTCGACCATCGCTAGCTGGCCAACGACGCCACATTTTTCCATAAACAACAATCAAGTCGCCCCAATTGGTCACAAATTCGCTGTCCGCTGGTTCATTTTTTATCTTAGAAATAAATTCCTCCTGTGTCATATAGGGCTCATTTTTTTCAATAGCGCTTTTTCTGTATCTCTTATAAGCCCACTCATCCCAAATATGGACATTATTATCCACTAAATATTTTATGTTGGAACTTCCACTTAAAAACCAGAGCAGCTCATGAAGAATTCCTTTCCAAAAAACTTTTTTTGTCGTAAGTAAGGGAAAGCCCTGGGTCATATCAAATCTGGCCTGCCGCCCAAAGACGCTTCGAATGACCGGCGGTTCTTGGCCTTTTTCTTCATAATCTTTCAGAACTTCAGGAGTGAAAAACAGTTTTTTATCCGATCCATTATCCAAAATGTCTTGCATCAGGTCTAAATATTGATATTCCGGATGTTTTTTGTCCATAGTTTTATAAAAGATTTTTTAACTTATTTTTTGATTAAGCTCTCCTTTATATTTCCGTACTTTTATTTTTCGTTTTTTGGCCAGCTCCCAAGCCTCATTCTCTTCTTCCTTTTTCTCTCCGCCGGTCTGGATCCTTTTATATTCGGTGTAGTAGACAATTTCTTTTATTCCCGCGTTATTAAGCGCTTTCATACAGTCATAACACGGAAAAGTAGCAGAATAAAGTGTGGCGCCACGGAGTCGGGTAGTGTCAACCGCGTTAGCGATGCCATTCATTTCAGCATGCGCTCCGCGACATCGTTTCAGTTTTTTGGTTTTCGGATCTCCGTCCACTTTGGCGCATCCGACATCGATGCAATGATAGTCCCCTTCAGTCGGCCCATTGTAACCCAAGGAAATTACCCGATGATTGTGATCAACGTACACTGCTCCCGCTCTCACAAATTTACAGGCGGTTCTTTCAGCGGCCAGAACAGCCATGTTCATAAATAATTCATCCCAATTCAGTCTGGTTTTTTTTGCATTGGACGGTTTTGCCATTTTTGTTGTTGTTAGTGTTTAGAGATAAAATAATGCGTAACTGAAATTATCCCCAGTTGCGCAATGTAAACTAATTATACCAAATTACTCTTTTTCTTGGAAATCCTATCAATGATTTGATCAATTTGCTGGAAAAGCTTCGTTTTTTCACCATTATTATCAACCACAAAATCAGCTATTTTCTTGAGTTTTCTTATTTTTATTTCCACTTCTGACTCATGCTCTTTTTTAAACTTAGCAATGCTCTTATTCTTATCATCGGGCTTTTCTTTTCTTGCTTTTAATCTAACTAGTCTTGTTTCTATCTTGGCGTCAATGAAGATAAGTTTAAACCCTTTAATATCTTTCAAATATTCAGTATCTGATTTCCTTCTAATCCCGTCAAGAATAATTATTTTATTTTTGCTTTTTTTAATGTCGTTATAGACAATCCGCGAAAGTGCATCCTGACCAAAATACTCTCGCAAAGCCATGGAAATCTTGTGATAATTTGATCTGTCGGCAGGCAGATGCATCCTGGTCAGGATTTCGCGAAGAGAATCGGAAAATCTATACAAAGACCCGCCGTATTTTTTGATGATATATCGTGCCACAGTTTCTTTCCCACTGGCTATCTCCCCCGCTGTCCCAATGACTATTTTCATATGGCTATATTAGGTTTTTCTATTGTACTATTTATTAAAATCGGGGTCAAAAAATCCCGTCGCTCGCGAGCGACGGGATTGTAGGTCTATTTCAATATGCCTTTAAGCATTTCCTCTACTTGCTTGATGAGATCTTCCGGCGCGCCATTGTTGGAAAGTTTGAAGTCAGCCTGCTTGCCTATTTCATGGATGGAGATTTCCGTTAGCTTGGCTTCTTCTTCTAAAAATTCCTGGAACGAAGTCTTTTCTTCGCCGTGGTTTTGCTTTCTGGCTTTTGTCCGCTCATAACGCAAGCGCGTGTCAGCCGTCACATATACCAGATAAAAATCCGGCCCATATTTTTTCTTGAACGGTTCCACATCGCCATGCATCCTGATTCCGTCAGCGATGATGATATCCGACCCATTCTTTTCCATATCTGTGATAAGCGAATCAATGATGACCGATGGACCATAGCCTTCTTTGAGAACTAGGGCTAACTTAACTAAATTGTCTCGCGTGACAGGCAGATGCAAGTCCTCTAGCGTCCTTCGAAGTATCTTTGAAGTTCCGTAGTGGATGGCTTTATATTTTTCAATGAGATAATCAGAAACAGTGCCTTTTCCAGCACCCTTCTCTCCTATGAGACCTATTACTATTTTTCTCTTGTCCATGTGATTTATCCTTTAAACACCTTATTATCCTATCAAAAGTATTGCCGGTAGTCAATAGAAAAAGCGCTCTTAACGCTTTTTTGCTTTTACAATTTAGAATAAACCTGAATGTCTAGTGACGCTTTTCCCTGAAGAACTTCCGGGTTTAGTCGTCGACAAGCTTCCATTGCGAGGATCGACTACAGGGTTGCTTTTTCCTAAAAGAAAATCTTTCTTTTCTTTGGAAATAGTATCATATTTCTTTACAAATGATCCATTGCCAAGAAGCGCCTTTCCTAATGCCTGCCTTTCCTTCAGGTCAATTTCTCCTGTTCCAAAAGCTCCTAATACAGCCCGCACATCTCTGTTGGTTATATTTCTGGGAGTTTTGCCCATCTGCCTTTTAAAAGCATCATAAACCAGTTTTCTTTCTTGAGGTTTATCCAATGCTCCTCTTGCGTCTTTATCTTTTAGAAGTCCCTGTATAAATTTACTGCGCTTTGGATCAAAACCTAAAGATTTGCCATCGGCCACTGTTCCTTTGGGTAAATTTGTTCCTATACGTATAGCCATATTATTGCTTTTATAAAAATAAATAAAAACGGGTATTTCACCCGCTTTATCTATTATAGCATATTTCAGCTAAAAAATCAAATCTAGTTTTATTTCACGCTGATTTTCAATCCCACTCCCATTGTTGAGCAGGCGGTAATATTACTGATAAGTCTTCCTTTCAGTCCTGATGGTTTTGATTTTTCCACCGCTTCGACAAAAGTTCTAATATTATCAACTAATTTTTGATCATCAAAAGAAACTTTGCCGACGATCTGATGAATGTTCCCCGAGTCATCATTTTTGAAAGCCGCTTTTCCTTTTTTGAGCGCCGCCACTGTCTCCTTGACCTTGGTCGTTACTGTATCAGTTTTTGGATTTGGCATCAGGCCTTTCGGTCCCAAAATTTTGGCCACCTGCGCCAGCTTTGGCATCATCTCGGGAGTCGCCACTAAAATATCAAAGGTTTCTTTCCCTGCCAGCATTTTTCCGCTCTTTATCTTCTCGATCATTTCCTCACCACCCACGATGTCCGCTCCGGCTTCTTTCGCCTCTTTGGCAGCAGTTGAGGTGATCACCGCGATCTTCTTGTTTTTTCCTGTTCCGTGTGGCAAATTGACCGTTCCGCGCACTTGCTGGTCACCCTTTTTAGTATCAACATTAGTTCTGATGTGCACTTCCACTGATTCATCAAACTTAGCAATCTTGTTTTCCTTCATAAACTTCACAGCTTCGTCTAAACTGTAAACTTTTTCGCGATCCAGTTTTTCATAGGCCGCTCGATACTTTTTACCATGTTTCATATATTTTCGTGGTACATACGAGCTGTAATGCTCTCCCACTTAGAAATTAGTTAATTAGAAAATAGAAATTGGTTCCAGAAAGAAGAAATTAGAAAATGGAATCTTATTTCTTATTTCCGTTTTCCTGAACTATCTTCTTTTTTCCAATAAACCAACTTCCAAACACTACTCAATCTTTATCCCCATACTTCTTGCTGTCCCGGCGATGATCTTCTCCGCTCCTTCTACATCATTAGCATTGAGGTCTGGTAATTTCTTTTCCGCAATTTCTCGCAGTTTATCTTTAGAAATTTTTCCCACTTTGTCTTTTAGAGGATTCCCCGCGCCCTTTTCTACTCCCGCTGCTTTTCGCAGAAGATCAGATGCCGGAGGAGTTTTCAGGATAAAAGTGAAAGTTCTGTCTTCAAAAACAGTAATTTCAGCCGGAATAATGTCAGATCCCTTGTCCCGAGTCTGCTCATTGAATTTGGTGCAAAATTCCTGGATATTCAAACCATGCTGACCCAAGGCTGGTCCCACTGGAGGCGCCGGATTAGCTTTTCCCGCTGGAATTTGTAACTTTATTATAGTTTTTACTTTCTTAGCCATGTTCGTAACCCTACAAAAATACAAAAATTTACAAAAATACAAAACTGCGAAATATTATCTGCCTTTGTACTTTTGTAATTTTGTATGTATTTTGTAATTTTGTAGGAAATAATTATATTTTATTTATCTGCAAAAAGTCTAATTCCACTGGTGTCTCTCTTCCAAATATTGAAACCAGCACCTTCACTCTTCCCTTTTCCTCATCCACATCTGAAACTTTTCCGTCAAAATCCTTAAATGGTCCGTCAGTGATCTTCACTGCATCACCTGTCTGCACATCAATCTTATATTTCGGTTCGGATACACCCATTCGTTTTTTGAGCATCTCGATTTCCCGCGGATCAACCGGCGTCGGAGTGGTTCCAAGACCGATAAATCCGGTTACATTTGGAGTGTTTCGTACTACATACCAAGAAGCGTCAGTGACGATCATATCAACCAGGACATATCCGGGATAAATTTTTTCTTCAACAACTGTTCTTTTCCCAGCCTTGATCTTTATTTTCTTTTCCGTCGGTACCATTACATCGAAGATGAGGTCTTGCATATCCATCGATTCGATACGTTGCTTCAGGTTCCGTGACACATTGTCTTCATATCCGGAATATGTATGGAGCACATACCACGCTCGCCCGTGATGTTGGGATTGTTTAGCCATATTATTTTAATATAAATTTGTTTAAAATAGCTTCGAAAATGTAGTCCAGTGCGCCCAAAAACAAGGCAATAGCAATACTGATGGCAATGACAGCCGCTGTATAATTGATAGTTTGTTTTTTGGTCGGCCAATTGACCTTTTGCAGTTCGGTCTTGGCGTCCTTCAAAAAATGGATGATTTTATTCATATTTAGAGCTTTTTTAAAAGCCCCTCTGGGCTTTTTTGTGTATCTATATATTATATTATTTTGTGAATTGTGTCAAATTTCGCTGGACAAGGCTATTATTTGATGTATAATAATTTCTAGTTACCTGATTACACTATTTATAGGCCTCTCGCCTGTTTTTTAAATAGTTTGCGGGCTGTTAGCTCATCTGGTAGAGCGCCTGCTTTGCACGCAGGAGGCGGCCGGTTCGAGTCCGGCACAGTCCACATTCGGGCGTATAGCTCAGTTGGTTAGAGCGCGTCACTGATAATGACGAGGTCTCTGGTTCGAGTCCAGATACGCCCACAAATTAAAATCTTCAAACAAATGATTGGTATTTTTGACAGCGGTATCGGCGGGCTTTCTGTTGTTTCGGAATTGAAAAAGATAAATCCGAAATTTCCCGTCATGTATTTTGGCGACACCGCCCGCTATCCATGGGGAAATAAAAGCGCTGATACGATAATTAGTTACGCCGACGAAATAAGTCGGTTTTTTATCGAGCAAGGCATAAAAGAAATAATCATTGCCTGCAATACTGCCTCAGCTCTGGCCAGCGAACATTTAAAAAATAAATATACCCAAATAAAATTTTATAACGTAATCGATCCTGTCATCGAAAAAATAAAGCTAGAAGCCGAAAAAAATAAAAATTATAAAGTTGGAATAATTGGAACAACAGGAACGATTAGGAGCAATATTTATCGAGACAAAATAAAAAAAGTTAATTCCAAAATAGAAGTGATACAAAAGGCCTGTCCGCTATTTGTTCCGCTAGTGGAAGAAGGATTGATCCAGCATGCCGCAACAAAATTGATCGCTAAGGAATATCTCGACAATATAAAGGACAGCGTCGATGTTTTGGTTTTGGGTTGCACGCACTATCCCTACTTGGAAGAAATAATTTTGGATATCCTCGATCCGAAAGTAAACCTGATAAGTTCTGCCCGTGAAATAGCTAAAGAAGTTGCCAATATGCCAAGGAAATTAAACGCAAATGACGTATATTATTTTTCCGACATAACAGATTCAATAAAAACGACTCTTGGGAGTATGCTAAAAAATAAGTTTGTTATCAAAAAAAAGATTTTTTAAACAAAACGGATAAAAGAATCCCCATCACTGGGGATTTTTTATTTTAACGCTTTTACCGCTTCTTTAAACTTGTCCCCCCTGTCAAACTCATTTTGAAACATTCCAAAACTAGCGGCGCCAGGAGAAAGCAAGACAATATCGCCAGAAACAGCTTCTAATCGAGCCAGTTCCACGGCCTTAGCCATAGAGTCAACAATAGAGAATGATTTAAACTTTTCCAGTTCGGGCAGATTATTTTTGATAGCCGCGATTATTTTTTCTGTCGCCGCGCCTTTCAAAAAAATTACTCCCTTGGCTTTTCTCACTATTTCTGCGCCGAATTCCGCCACATCTAGATTTTTATCCGATCCGCCACAGATGAGAATGATAGGTTCAGAATACGAATTGAGGCCAAAAATCGCTGATTCTGGAGTGGTAGCCGCCGTATCGTTTATATATTTCACGCCGTTAAGTTCACGGACTAGTTCTAATCTATGAGCAACTCCCGTAAACTCGGCAATCGTCTTTTTTATGATTTTAGGATCGATATTGTATATAGAAACCGCCGCGATAGCCGCCATAATATTCTCTCGATTATGCGCTCCCTTTATTTTTATATCCGCCACATCAATTATTTTTTTCTCATCTATCCCATTATTGAGATAGATAGCGCCATCCGCGGCATAAACTGTTTTCCCCGAATTAATCTTCTGCTTAGAAAATTTTATTATTTGCGATTTTATTTCCGGTTCCAAAATATCAAGCTTGGCATCATCCTGATTTATGACGCACCAATCGCTGGAAGTTTGGTTTTTAAAAATATATTTTTTATCATTCAGATATTCCTCCATTGTTTTATAGTAATTCAAATGGTCTGGATATATATTAGTGATAACAGCAACCTTAGGAGACAGTTTGTGTCGTCCCAAAGCTGACAGCCGCCAGGAAGAAAGCTCAAAAACAACAATTGTATCTTTTTTGAGTTCTGGTATTTTATCAAGAACACTGACCTGACCAATGCCAACTTTCATTACCGATTTTCCGGCCGCTTTTAAAATTTCATAAATAAGGGTAGCGGTAGTAGTTTTTCCTTTTGTTCCGGTCACGCCGATAATTTCGTTTTTTGTAAACTTGAAAAACAAACTGGAATCACTTTCTACCGGAATCCCTGCATCGAGCGCCATTTTTACATATTTATTGGTCCAGGGTGCAGCCGGATTTTTGATTATCATGTCGACCTTGGTAAAATCTTCCGGCCGATGAGCATTAAAAACAAAGGTGATATTTTTGCAATTTTTCAGTTTTTCAATTGACGGCGCCAATTCTTCTTTGGATTTTATGTCTGTTACGGTAACTACGGCGCCATTCGCGCACAAAAATTTCGCGATCGCCACACCGCCTCCATGAAGACCGAGACCCATAACTGTTATTTTCTTGTTTTTTAGATCTTCTATTTTCATATAAAAAAATAACCAAGATACAAGACGCAATAATCAAACAAATTCCAAATTACAAGCACCAAATTCCAAATAAATTACAAATTACAATTTTTAAAATTCAAAACGGTTTTGGATTTAGGATATTTGAATTTTGAATTTATTTGTGATTTGTTATTTTGGATTTGTGATTTGTTTGTATCTTGTTTCTTGGTTATTGATTATTAAAGCCTGTTCTTAACGTTTTATAATCTTCCCCTCTCTACTCCCTGTATACTTCCCGTCGCTTATAACCACTTTACCATTAACCAGCATAGCGTCAATACCCTTGGAATACTGGTATGGATTTTCCTTGGTAGCAGGACTGGACAATTTTTCCGGATCAATAATATTAATGTCAGCAAAATACTTTGGAGCTAAAATACCACGTTTTTTGATACCGAATTTTTCTGCTGGCATTGACGTCATTTTTTTTATTGCTTCTTCCCAGCTTAATATAGATTGTTTTTTCACATAATCTTCCAGTACCTTGGTGAATGCCCCGAAACATCTTGGATGGACCACCTCTCCTGTTTCCCTGTGAGCTTCGGAATATCCGGATCCATTAGTAGAGATTATGGACAGTGGATGCTTTATGGCTTTCTTCACATTTTCTTCGGAGAGAACTTCCATAGAACTTATCACCCTTCCTTCTGACGCGATCAAAATATCAATGATCGCCTCTTCCGCAGACTTTTCCTGGGACTTGGCAATTTCTGTTATTTTTCTTCGCGCCAAAGTCTTATTAAGCGGAGAAATGGCAATTTCTACTTGATCATAGTCGAATCCACTGTCTTTCATCTCAGTTATCACTTTTTTCCTAGTAACAGGGTCTTTTAGTCTATGAATCATTATTCTCTTTCCTCCTTCGGCTACCCAAGAAGGAAGGAGGGTATAGAGAACCGATCCTGTGGCCGTATATGGATAAACATCAAAGGTGATATCAATTCCGTTCTTTTTGGCGTTATCAATGATAGCGAGAGCATCAATCATTTTGGGCCAGTTTTTCTTTCCCATCGCTTTTAGATGTGATATATGTACTTTCACGCGGGCTGCGTCTCCGATCTCGACCGCTTCTTCAATAGCAGAAATTAGTTCCTCCTTTTCTCCTCGAACATGCGTTGTGTAGACTCCGCCTGATTTCGCCACCACTTCCGCCAATTCTATTATCTCTTCTCTTGACGCCATTCTTGCATGCGTATATACGAGACCAGTTGACATTCCCATTGCTCCTTCTTTCATTGAATCTAGCAATAATTTTTTTATAAAATTAAGCTCCTTTCGGTTGAGGCTTCTTGATTCATTTTTTAATATCCCCCTTCGCAATGTTGCATGTCCAACCAGAGTCGCAAAATTGACAGAAATTTTCCGCTTGGATAAAGATGCAAAAAATTCTTTTTCTCGCAGCCAATCCACGCTAATCTTTTTCAGATCTATCCATTTTTGAATTGATTCAATAGTTGAGGCGTCGGCCAAGGGAGAAAGTGAAGAGCCGCAATTTCCGCCAACAATAGTAGTGATGCCTTGGTAAAGAAGGCTGGGGAGATCTGGTTCTAAAAATAATTGCCAGTATGTGTCACTGTGATTGTTGACATCGATAAAGCCCGGACAAACCATTTTGCCATAAGCTTCTATTTCCACGCGCCCTTTTTCGTTGTGTAATTCCCCTATCTTTGATATTTTATCTTCTTTTATTCCAACATCGGCTCGATACATGGCCTTGCCTGTTCCGTCAATCACTGTTCCGTTTTTTATTAATATATCAAACATTTTTTATTTCATTAGGCGTTTTATAAGTTCGTTATCCGCCATAATCCAACCCCAAAAAATAGGAATAAACCAATGAACAAGATAGGATAAAGCTACGAATGCTATTATTCCCCCAGTCGTCCCCCATTTTTTCCAAAAAAGCGTGATTAAAAATACTATGATAAGAAGTGGTGGGAAAAAAAGATAAAGAAAATCGAAAATGTTCAAAAGCGAAACCCCAATAACAATAAAGACGGGCACTAATAATCCCAAAAGAAATTCCTCTTTTTTTATTTCATCTATTCTCATTTTTATTTTTATTTCTTCAAGTGAAATCACGTGTTGATCAGTGATAATCAGTGGTTCTGACTGATAAACTCCGCCATCTCCACCAACCTACATGAATATCCCCATTCGTTATCATACCAACCGACCACTTTGGTCAGATTGCCATTGGCCATCGTAAGTTGTAGATCAACAATCGCGCTATTGGAATCTTTTTTAAAATCCATCGAGACACAATCATCAACGCTCACTGCCATGATCCCCTTCATAGCACCACTCGCCGCTTCAGAAAAAGCATTATTTATCTCTTCCGCACTCGCCTCTTTTTTTAGGGTGCAGATAAAATCAACAATAGAAACCACCGGTGTCGGAACGCGAAGAGAAATTCCATCCAGTTGTCCTTCGAGATGTCGAATTACTTTTCCGACAGTTTTAGCGGCTCCTGTTGTTGTCGGAATAATATTCAAAGCTGCTGCTCGGGCGCGCCGTAGATCCTTATGCGGCAGATCCTGCACTCTTTGGTCATTGGTATATGAATGAGTGGTTGTCATAAATCCTTTTTCTACTCCAAAATTGTCGTCCAAAACTTTAATCATCGGCGCCAGACAGTTGGTCGTGCAAGAGCCATTGGAAATCACGTCCTCATCATTATATTCATTTTCATTGACTCCGATCAGATACACCGGGGTGTCATCTTTCGGCGGCGCGGACAGAACAACTTTTTTCGCCCCCGCATTTATGTGTTCGGCGCATTTTTCCTTTGTTTCATAAACTCCTGTGCATTCCAAAACCACATCCACCCCCAATTCTTTCCAGGGAAGCTTGGCCGCTTCTTTTTCCTGAAAGAATTTGATCCTCGTCCCATCCACAATCAGTTCCGAATTTTCTTCATCAATCGTCACTTCTTTGTCATATCGGCCGTACGTCGAATCGAATTTCAAAAGATGGGCGGCCGTTTTCAGATCAGTGAGATCGTTTATCGCCACCACTTCCATATTCTCATTGGCAAAGGCAATTTTAAAACTTGGTCTCCCTATCCTCCCAAAACCATTGATTGCAATTTTCATATTATCGTGGAACGTAGAGCGCGTAGCGTGGAACGGATTATTGTCGTTACGCGTTTTACGTTATGCGTTATGCGATTCTATTATACTTCGATATCCACTATTTTCCAATTGTCGCCCGGCACTTTGGTAATAAAAAACTCCGTATTTTTGAAAATTCCATCTTTAGCAATACTTTTCAGGCCAAATTGCAGGTTTTCGATGGAAATATCTTCTGTATGTTCCGGATGATCATCATGAGCCATAGTGATCTGCCCAATTTCAACATAGACTTTCTTGATGCGAGAAAGTTTTTTACTGAAGGCAACCTCACTAAGTTTGCCTATTATTTCCTTGGCTAACATAAAATCATGCATAATTTTAGTGCACAGCGCAACTTATACACGGGTCGTATGCCCGGATAAATCCGCGCAGTTTTCTTTGTCTTTCACTGTCTCCCAATCCCATAATTTTGGGAATATATTCGGCGATGTCATCTTCGAGATTAGCCAGAAATTGCGCGGTTGGCGTGATGATATTGACGTTTTTGACATAGCCTTTGTCATCCACCTCTACATGATAGTATAGCGTTCCTCGTGGCGCTTCCACTGCTGCCACTCCTATTCCGGCACGAATCTTATATTCCGTAGTAACTACTCTTTCCAGATCCATATTTAAAAGCTCTCTAACGATACGCTGACTTTCTTCTACTGAATGGACGACTTCGGTCATCTGCGCCAGGATATTATTAAATGGGTTGTAATTGGGAAATTTCCAGCCTAAACTATTTAGATATCCGTGAGCATTTTCCCGTAATTTATTTTTATTGATATTAACCCTGGCAATTGCCCCTACCATATAACTTTGACCATTATGCTCTACTTTTTTAATCACTTCTTGCTGCTTCTCCAGTTCAGAAAAATCCTTTTCGAATTTCTCAACTGGAATTATTTTTCCGGAAGATGACGCGATATCTCCGCCATAAACAGCATATTCACCTTGTTTCGTGAGGCATATATATTCCGTTTCTCTTGAAAATTCCGGCAATTTTATAGTCTTGAAAAATTTTCCTAACTCCAGTGCTGTTTTTAAAATTTCTCCGGAATTATTCAATAATTTTTTCAGCTCTTCCTTATCTGGCGCCTTTTTAAATCCGCCCACCTCATTAGTGAGAGGATGAACCACTCGTCCGCCAATAATTTTTATGATTTCCATGCCGTATTCGCGAATTCTCACCGCGGCTTTTGTTTCTTCGGGATATTTTTTTACCAGTTTTATATCATTATCGATATCCAAAAAATCAGCCAGGGACAAGAAAAAAAGATGAAGCGCGTGGGAATGGATAATTTGCCCGAGTTCCATAAGGGTTCGCAGCTTTTCCGTTTCAGCAGTAACGGTTACGCCCATAGCGTTTTCCAGGGATTTTATGGCAGTGAGATTGTGCACCACCGGACAGATCCCGCAAATCCTTTGCGCGACAATTGGCATATCTTTATAGTGGCGTCCAATAAGAATTCCTTCGATAAGCCGGATCCCCTCTTGCACTTCGATTTTGGCTGATCTTACATCACCGCCAAGAACACTCGCCATAAACCCAGCGTGTCCTTCCATTTTGGCGATGTGATTTATTTTTATATGCATAGTTACGAACTACGAAATTAATACGAACGTACGAAAATGCGAAAAAGTTTGTTAGCAACCACTTAAGCTATTATATCATAAAAAAGCAGGGAAAACCCAATGAGATTCCCCTGCCTAGAAAACAGTTGTTGGTTATGGCCTTTTAAAAAGAAGAAAAAGAACTCTTTCGTGAACTACTGGGTTAATTTCGCAATTATCATCAGCTCTTGTTATTTTTCCCCCTGACTGGACGAAAGGTATTTTTTTGCTGATTGCGAAATCAGAGCCACTTATCATTTCATCACGAATCTCCTCAATCGTTTTCCCCCTGCAATTATTGGGACACACTGACGTCATATGCTTAATCGCGCCCCATTTTTTTTGCAATTCCGAAAAAGAACTAAAGACTTCTGTCCCGTTTGACATTAGTCCTCCCCCTCTAAGATTTGAGCCAAACAAAAAAAGCCACATGATTCTAATCTAACGTTAACATAAGGAAGCGGCTTTGGCAAAAAACTATTTTGTATTGCATACGTCTTTCAGTGCCGCGATATCTTCCGTTGAAAGTTGTGGATTAGATAGATCCTGCTCGCCCATCAGATAATACATGAGTGATTGCGGATTTTCGAGATGGTCAATTCCCAAAGCATGGCCAAATTCGTGAGCAATAGTCAGGCGCAAATCGCCAATTTCATTGAATTGGAAAATATCGATCTTTGTTCCGTCATAAACTCCCTTGTCGAACTGAACCGGCTCACCATATTTATTTTGATAGCTGGAAAGGTTGGAATTGTAATTGCTAACAATATTTTTTTCTTGTTCTACCAGATTATTAGTCTGGCCGATGAGACTATTGACCACTTTTCTTTCTTTTTCCAAAGTGGAAAAAGTATCCTGTAAATCTTTTTTTTCTTTTTTCAAATTATCGTACACGTCTGGTGGCGCTCCGCCCTTTTTGTTCCAGGAATCCACTTCGTCATTATATTTTTTAAGCTGTTTTTCATAGTCAGCCGCCGCCTTATTGTAGGCATCCAGCCTTTTTTTATACGCGCTGCTTAAATTATTATACTGGCCGATAATTTGTTCGTGCGAACTTTCCAGTTTCCCAAGTGTGTTTTCCAGCTTCGCTGATTCCTGCGTCCTTTCCTGCCGGTCGTCATAAACCAAATTTATTTTAAACTGGGAGTTTGGATCATACTCAAATAAATTTCGTCCAATCGGTTTTTCCCATATATTTTCCGCCTGCAGAATTGTATTTTGAAGATCGGCTTGCGTTATGTTGAATCTGGAATCAACATTGCCGATGGAATATTTTATCGGCTTGGTGCATGGTTTTTCGATATACGTCCTTCTCACTTTCTGAAAAAAAACGCGAGAGGGTTCCCGGTTGGTAAGGATTATTCCTGATATAGAAATCAGGATGATTAATATTAAGTATTGGAAAAACTTTTTCATAGTAGCAATTTACTCGTGTCTTAGAGGTCGGATTTCTAATGAGCCTTAACGCTTTAGAGGTCCGACCTCTAATAGGCTACGGTTACACTGTTCTTTGTTTTCTCTCCCTTTCTTCTATATCATCACGCAAGCCATAAATTTCCGTTGTATTTTCAAATTCCGCGTCACTCATCATGGTTTTAAGAGTCGCTTTCATTGCTTTCACATTTCCGCCAGGACGCAACCCTCGACAACCCTGACACATCATACGCGATGTCGGGCAAACAGCGTCGCACCCGCCCAAAATCATCGGGCCAAAACAAGGTTTTTTATCTAAGAGTAAGCATCGATTGCCACGTTTTTTACACTCTACGCAGACTGGCTGGTCAGGAATGGTTGGGATATTACCCGCGAGTAATTCCGGAATATATTTCAAAAATTCCTCTCCGGTAACCGGGCATCCAGGAAAAATGAAGTCCACTTTAACAAAATTATCAATTTCTTTTATTTCCGGATTATATATCCCCTGCAAATATCGATAGACATGTTTTATGGTATTTTTACCTTCCTGATAATTTTTAATCTCCGGTATCCCACCCATAGCCGCGCAATTTCCAAGGGCTGCCAGGAGTTTTGATCTTTTTCTGGCCGCCAGAAGCGTCTTCATGTTATCCTCTGTTACTGGATTGCCCTCTATGAGTACCAAATCCAAATCCATTCCCGGATCTTCTTCATCTTCCAAAAGCCTAAAATCCACCATTTCAATTTTCTCCGCCAGATCCAAAAATCTTTGCCCTAAATCAAGAAGCGCGAATTGACATCCCTCACAAGACGTAAGGCTGATAATAGCCACTTTTGGTTTTTTCTCGTGGCTACCCTTCTCCACGACCTTGATATTTGCCACCTTCTTTTTGGCGACCTTTGCACCTGCAGCTTTTTTTGTTTTTTTAGCAATTTTTTTGATCATATCCTAATTTTATCATAAATTTGGGAAAAAAATAAGCGGAGATTCCCATTCTCCGCTTTTCTAAGCTCAAGTGCTATTTTTTCGGGATAAGCCATCCTTGATGGAAATACACCTCATCGCCGATACTGAAAGTGCTTTCGAGCGAAAGAAGATAATTGATCTCAAAAATCTCCTTATCCCGTTCAATCTCGACAATCTTCTTGTCAGAAAAGACATTTTTGACCCTGCCCGATAGAACTGCACATGACGGCAAGACCTCGCGTCCATGGATCTCATAGACGTAGCTATGAACATTTTCTCCAGAGAACCGATCAATGTTCTTCTCTCTGGACATCTCGATCAATCGCCGAGTGGCATGAGGAAACTCCACATAAACATCGTCAGCGATATCGTTCTCGAGAGAACTGTCGCCATCAAAATATTTCAGCGCTTTTTGGTGAAAATCCTCATTGACACCGTCACTACAAAGCCCCTTAAGCATAGCGCCGTAACCAAAGTACAATAATAATTTCAGTCCGCTATTGTCCATTATTATTTCCCTCCCTATTTTGAAAAAGCCCCAGGACTTCTTCAGCTTCTTTTTGGTCTAGCTTATAGATTGCGACATTTTGCTGCGTTAAACAAAAATCGCCGACACCTAAATCTACTATACTTTTCACAGTTTGTCTATCGCCATTAGGAAGTTCTACGACAACCTCATCGCCCGTAATTTCTACTACTTTTTTGGGAATTGTTAAACACATAAGCGTTTCCCTCTCTCCCTTCGGGAGAGATGTCAGTCGTCTTCGACTGACAGAGAGGGTACTTTTAAATTATTTTCCTATCTCTCGCCAGTCTCGCCACTTCTCTGTCAGTTAAAATATGATCCAGATTGGCTATTTTTTCTTTTTTGAGCGAAATATTATCAGAAATATAAAACAATACTATATTTTCCAAATTAATTTTTTCCTTTTTGGCTAATTGATCCTTAAATTCATCCAGCCCTTCATCTTCATCGTCCTTTTCAGTAAAATCAAATATTTTTTCAAAGCCCAGTTTTTTCAAAACCTCTTTCGCCTCAATGGCAATTTCTGTATATTTTAGCATCGTATTAATTTTTTCTTCCATACCCTCAGCAACAAGCGCCACCGCCATTTTTTTCATATCATCCAAGTCTTCTATAATCTTAGAAAAATTATTTTTATCAGTAAGTGCTGCCACAGGACAAACACGCACACACTCGCCGCAAAAGCTGCAATCTAACGTTTTTTCGTATGGCGTTCCGACAACCCCGTCCCCAGCACGATGGTTGAACCCGAAAGCTTTATCTGGACAAATGTTTATACATCTGCGACATTCCACACAAAATTCTGTCGTCCGAGCAATGCATGGATTTTCCTCTTCCACTACTACTCTTATCTTATTATCTTTCAATAAATCCAACTCTTCCGCATTGGTTAAATCTTCTCTTCGAGGCACAAAATGGAAATTATCTATTTTATATTCTTCTGCCAACGACTGCAGCTCGCACATCCGATTTTTCTTGCATTTCACGCATTTTCCGGCATGATCCGACCATAAAAGTTCAAGATTTACTTCTCGCGCTTTTTTTATTTTCTCGCTTTCTGTCGTCACTTCTAACTTTTCACAAACTGGAAAAGCGCAAGACGGAACAAGCTTATCCGCCAAATTAATTTCCACGAGACACAGTCGGCAAACTGCTTCTTTTGGTAAACCTTCAAACGCACAAAGAGTTGGGATTCTGATATTTTCCCGCCGACAAACATCGAGAATCATTTCTCCTTCCTGCGCTTGGTAAGCTTTTTTGTTGATTAATATTTCCATATGTCTTATACAACGAATATGACCTATATTAACTTTTTTTCCATTACATCCGAAAATGCTGTCGCGGCGAATTTGCCCAGAGGACAAAATGTCGTATTCTGCAATGTCCAAATGATTTCCGGAATGGCTTTTTGATCGCGTTCGGTGATTTCTCCGTCTTGCATCCGTTTGGCTATTTCCCACAGTCGAAATGTCCCTTCGCGACATGGTACGCATTTTCCGCATGATTCATAGCGAAAAAATGTTGTCCAGGATAATAGCAGATCTTTTATGTCGACAGTTTTATCAATGACCAAGATAGAACCGGAACCGATTGGCATTATAGAGACGCCCCGTCGGGGCGTCTCTGCAGACACCCGATCGTAATCTAACACACAATCCAATTCATTTCCTAAAATTAATCTTCCTGACGCGCCACCAATTTGCGCAAACCAGAATTCTTTTCCTTTTTTTAATCCCCCGCCCATTTTTTCTATCGCTTGGCGAATAGTTATTCCCACTGAACCCTCATAAACCCCGGGTTTTTTTACGCTTCCGCCTAAGATATATAATTTTTCCCCGCCCGAATCAGCATATTTTTCCCCGCCGTTCGTTATTATCCAGGGAATATTTACTATAGTTTCCGCATTATTGATAACCGTTGGTTTTCCAAAAAGCCCCGCGTCTGTCGGATATGGTGGACGGGATTTCGGTTCGCCACGATTGCCTTCAATGGAATTAATGAGAGCTGTCTCTTCTCCACAAATATAAGCGCCAGCGCCGGAAAATATCTCTATCCCCAGGTCATAACAAGATCCAATTATTCCTTTGCCTAGAAAATTATATTTTCCTGCTTGTTCTACGGCTATCTCCAATATTTCTTTCTGTTTGATATATCGACCATTAATATATATAATCGCCCTTTTTGCTCCAATAATAAGCGCTGAAATTATTATTCCCTCAATCAAACTGTGTGGATTATTATCAACAATCGCCCGATCTTTGTATGTTCCCGGCTCTGATTCGTCCAAATTACAGATAAAATATTTCGTTCCGTTTTTTTCCGCTACTATTTCCAATTTATTGCCTGTCGGAAAACCTGCCCCACCCCTTCCGCAAAGTCCGGATTTTTTTATTTCTCCTATCGCCCTTTCCGCATCCATATCGCGGATATATTTTTTAAGAGCTTTATATCCGCCAATAGCAACATAGTCCTCGATTTTGAGAGGATTTATCCGACCCCAGTGTTTAGTGATTATTTTAGTATTATTCATTTAATAATTTAACAAAAAACCGTCATCCTGAGCGAAGTCCCAATTCTTATTGGGACGTAGTCGAAGGATCTACCAGGAATTATCACCGGTAATATTATTTGGTAGATTCTTCGACTTCATTCGACCAAAGGTCTCATTCCGCTCAGAATGACGACGCTATGCCCACTCTTCCAAAACCCCCGCCACCGAACTTTTTGTCACATTAGTATATACTTTATCATTAACAACCACTACCGGCCCTTCCCCGCACTGCCCCAAGCAACTCATCACTTCCAATCTTACTTTCTGATCAAACTCGTCTCCCGCCTTTATCTTAAAATAATCTTCTATTTTACTCACTATTTCAAAAGACTTACTCACTGCGCAATTGACACTGGAACATACTTGAATAACCAGGTCGGGTTGCTTTTTAGTTTTTATCTCATCATAAAAAGATGCCGTTTCAAAAACGCGAGAAAGTGGGACAGAAAAATATTCAGCCAATTTTTGGGCGTCATTTTGTGAGATATAGCCAAAACCAGCGCTGATCTTTTTCAGCGCCGGCAGAAGATTTTTTATTTCTGGATCAAACTCTAATAATATTTTCTCAACCGTCATCATATTTTTCCGTCACTTCCAAAAAACTTTATTTTTTTCTTCACTATATCTTTCACAGCATCTCTCGATTCCCCCAGGAGCTTTCTGATATCAAAGGATACATTGCCCTGATTCCGGACTGAATTGATAAGATTATTTATAAAAGACAACCGGATAGCCGTGTCCACATTAAAACAAGCCACTCCTCGGTTTATTACTTCTTTTACCCGCCCATTTTCCCAGTCTGATGCCCCATGAAGGATAAGTGGAAGATTCCCGCAATTTTTGTTTATCATTTCCAGTCTGGCATAATCAGGGACTTCTTTTTCTTTGAAAAAGTCATGAGCGTTGCCGATAGCCACTGCCAACGCATCAATTCCGGTTTCTTTGACAAAAGCACTGGCTTGACCAGGATCGGTCATATATTCTTCCCAATTTACTTCCCCCATTCCCATTTCACCAAGATATGGCACACTCCCTAGTTCCGCCTGAACATTAACGCCCTTTTCCTTGCAAAAATCAACTACCTTTTTGGTAATCTCCAAATTATCCTCATATTTTTTTCTTGATCCGTCATACATGACGGATGTGAAACCGATAGCAACAGCCCGTTGGATTATTTCAAAACTCCTTCCATGATCCAGATGAATGCCAATGGGAATTTCCGGAGCATAGAATTCCGCGTCATTCTTAACTAAATGGTATATGAGCCGTCCTCCGGCATATTCCATAGTTTTCTCGGTGATCTGAATGATGACCGGCGATCTCATTTCCTGCGCCGCTTCAACGATGGCACGCGTTGTTTCCAAGTTGACCGTATTAAAAGCCCCGACGGCATAACCACCTTCTCTGGCTTTAGTTAATATTTCTTTGACTGAAGTTATCATACAAAATTTTTAATTTTGTAATTTTTAATTTTTAAATAATTTTTAATTTCCAAATGTTTAAACATTAAAAATTTGGATTTATTTACAAAATTATAAAATTAAAAATTCAAAAATTTTAAACCTGTTATCCTTCATTAATAATTTGAGCTATTTTAATAAGTTCATACGGTATTAAGCTCTCCCGCCCTATCAACACTCCATCCATTCCCGGTTCGATACAAACTTCTTTCACTGTTTTAGAGTTTACTGATCCGCCATAGAGTATTTTTACGTTCTGGGCGTATTTTTTGTCAAAATTAGCCACCAGGATTTTTCGGATGAGGAGTCTGGCTTCCATAATTTCGTGAATTGTCGGAATATCATCCGTTCCCACCGCCCAAACCGGCTCATAGACAATGGTAATATTTTCTATTTTTGTCCGACCAATATTAGCCAGGGATTCGTTCAATTGCCTGGTAATCACATTGAGAGTTTCATTCATATCCTTTTCCACGCTTGATTCCCCTACGCATACTATAGGTTTAAGTCCGATTTTCAAAGCTTCGATTATTTTGCAATTTATTTCCTCGTCTGTTTCGCAAAAATATTTTCTTCTTTCACTGTGCCCGATAATTACATAATCACAACCGAGATTTTTTATCATAACCGGCGATATCTCTCCGGTAAACGCGCCTTCTTTTTTCCAAAACATATTTTGCGCTCCAATATTAACTTTTTTTCCCAATTCCTTTTTAAAATTTTCGAGATGGACGTATGAAGGACAAAGAATCAGTTCTGTTCTCCCGAATTTTTTTGTTCCTAATTCTTTTTTGAAATTCTCAAGGTATCTCTCGCGTTCAACGGGAGACAATAAGTTCATCTTCATATTTCCAACAACTAATTTATCCATAATTTATAAATATACCGTGATACCCAATACGATTAGACCTGATACTATTGTACCAAATAATAGCAACGGGAGCGACTTTTTCAAGGGAACTCCGAAAACAAAAGCCGCGAGCGCTCCTGTCATTCCGCCCAAAAGCGGAATAGGTGTTGCCGCCAGAATAAAAATAGCCCATTCTCCATATTTTTCCATTTTCCCATTAGCACGGCGCCTCGTATGTTCAAACAGCCACTCAAAGAATTTCCTAAAAAATCCTATATATTTTGATAAAAATTGAGCTATCGGATCCAAAAGAATGACAATTATTACCATGGCAAAAAAAGTGCCGGCAACAGAATAGAACCATGACCAGAAAGCGGAAAGTCCATAAACTTTATAGGCCAACGGCAAGGCCGCTCGCAGTTCCGTGACAGGAATGATAGCTATGAGAAATGTAGCCAGCTCTTTTGGGAAGCCGGTAAAAAGATTGATAATAAAATCGTGCATGTTAATTCTCTCTTAGAAACTTGGCCGCTTCCTCCGGTTCAATAGTTGAGATTTCAATGCCGGTTGAATATTCCAGCCCTGCCCATGTGGACATTCTCGGCAAAATCTCTATATGCCAGTGGTAATGTGGATAATCTTTGCCGTCGCAGGGCGCGGTGTGCATATAAAAATTATATGGCGGGTCATTTAATCCCTTGAAAATTTTGCTAAGCGCCACCTGCAATGTTTCTCCCGCCAGTACTTTGTCGTCAACTGACGTCCTTTCAAAATATGGTTTATGTTTTTTGGGCATCACCCAGACTTCAAATGCCGCACGCGAGGAGAAAGGACAAAAAGCGACAAATGAATCGTTTTCAAAAATTATTCTTTTTTTATGTTCCAGTTCCCACTCGAGCATCGCGCAATAGACGCAAGCTTTGTTCATTTTATGATATTCTTCCGCGCCGTCCAGCTCGCCCTTGATATATGGCGAGATGACGGGAATAGCCACTAATTGTGAATGCGGATGACCGACAGAAGCTCCCGCTTCCTTGCCATGATTGTGAAAAATCTCGATATAGTTGACGCTCTTTTTATTCATGAGATCGATGTACCTGTCCTGGTAAGCGTCAACAACTTCGGCTGCGCGATATTTATCCAATTGCGCCAACGACTTCTTATGGTCGTGGGTGATGATAATTTCATGATAACCGATAGCATCCATATGAAAATACGGTCCCTCCTCTTTATGTTTCATAAGCCCGCCAACAGGACGGGAAAAAGCCGGAAATTTATTGGGAATAACGCGAAGACTCCAGTCGCCATCCGCGTTTTGGTATATCAAAACATCTTTTTCCTGTCCGGTTTCCTCCGGATGACAGAAAATGCAAACCTTGTCCGGATCTTCAATGACCGGCTCACGCCCATGTTCCGCAAACTCTTTCGGACGTTTGGCTCGAGCGGTAGAAATTACCACCCAATCCCCCGTCACAATATCTTGGCGCAGCTCTGAATTTTTTTGTTTTTTTGTCTCCTTTTCCATTTTTGTCCGCGAGCTTGGCGAGTGGTTACAAAAATGAGACCCCGCACCAATTCGCTCGAAAGACTATTTTTTATTTCTATTTTAAGCCGCAGGCGACCACGCACACTCAACTATACACTAAGCAAATCTATACTGGAATTTGGTGCGGGGTTTCTCGCTTTTTTATTGTTTCTTATGTAGATGGTATCTACCCATCATCATATTCAGCTTCACCTGAAAAAGCTCTTTGAGAGTTGAGCCGTAACCACCGAGACCCTTTGCTCCAACCAAGCTCTGGCCGGCATCCACCCAAACTACCGGCACTTCCACAAATTTATATCCAAGCTTCCGAGCGAGAGCCATCATTTCAAAATCCCCGCCCCATCTATCCACTTTCATTCGAGTAATAATATCATTTGTTGCTTTTTCGGAAATTACCTTGAAACCGCATTGAGTGTCTTTTATCCCTCGAAGTCCTAGCATAAATTGGATGAGCAGGTTGCCAGCATCGCCCATAATCTCTTTCCATCTTGGTTGATGTTTTTCTATTTTTGATTCACTTAAATCCCTTGATCCAATGATAATATCTTCCCCTTTTTCCATGTGTGACCAAAAACCTTCCATATTAGTGATCGATGTTGCTCCATCAGCATCTACCAATAATCTATATTTTCCCCTGGCTTTTAAAAATCCTTCACGCAAAGAATACCATTTTCCTCTATTTTCTTTGCGATCAATAATTTCCAGCTTGCTAACCAAAGGAGAGAGTTCTTTCAAAACCTCTACGGTGTTGTCTTTTGACCCGTCATTTATCGCGACAACTTCATAGGAGATTTGTTTTTCTCCTAAATATTTTCCTATTTCTTCAAGATTTTTTCTTAATTCCTCTCCTTTTCTGCCACCCTCATTGTACGCAGAGAAGACAACAGACAGATATGGTTTATTTTCCATTTTCTTTTATATGATTAATGGTTATTTCGTAGTTCAATTGTAACATAATTCGTGTTTTTTCAAAACATACAATAGGCCCGTCATCCTGAGCGAAGTGAGGATTTTATCCGAACGAAGTCGAAGGATCTACTTACAAATAGCACTAGTAATATTAATTAGCAGATTCTTCGACTTCATCCGCTTAAAGCGGATTCCGCTCGGAATGACGGTGTTATTTAGAATCTAGCCAGCTCTGCAAAATTATCCTCGCTGCTTCCTTGTCATCTGACCTCTGAATATTTTTCATTCCCGTCTCTTTCAGATTGTCCTGCGCCATCTTGGTAGTAAACATTTCATCAACAAAAACAATTTCTACTCCGGGTAAATTTTTCCTAAGCGTTTCGCCAAACCCCCTATAAATCTCCTGATTACCCCGCTTCGACTCGATGAGGCGTCTCGTCGAATCGAGGCGAGCCTCATCTCCCTGATTCCTAAACCCGGGCACGCCAACAATCACTTTTGTTACGCCCTCTTTTTCGATGATTTCCGCCAGTTTTCGAAATAATCCCTTGTTATTTTCAATTGTCCCATAGACAAAAGCCATCCGAGTCTCACTGTCGGCCATGGCCAGGCCAATTTTGGCTCGGCCATAATCTACCCCCAAAATGTGGCTTATTTCAGGCTCATTTGACATAGGTATTGATTTTTTGTGATAATTGTAGTATAATAGTAGGTTAGTTGGCAGATGAGAGATCGGTTCTGATTTTCACAAGTTTTAACGGTTTTAACCACATGCTTGGAGGAATCAGTGAAAAAAAATCAGCACATTAAAGAAAGCAAAGATGAGGGATTCTGGGTAGAATTTGGAGTCGTTCTGTTGGGCATCTATTTTGTGAAGATCTCCTGGGAGGCATTCACTTCACCCGATGTCGCAACGTGGCCGATTATCGTAAAATTACTGCCCGGAATCGTGGGCGGTCTCGTGGTGATCTATCAACTCACCAGATGGGGGTCGTTCTTAAAGAGAAATGTCTGGTGGGAAAATCTTACTGGACAATGGAGAAAGCCAATGCCTTGGCCGAAATCCCCAATACCCTGCGATGATGTTACTCTTGTATTCCCTGACGGATGCGAGATAACTCACAGCGTCCCTCGACCTCCATATTGGAATCGCCGTTGAAATTTCACGGCGGAAAACCATCTACCCCGGCGGGTTTTCACACGTTACATCGTAATCGTGGAAACTCCCGGGTGTTTTTTTATTCTCTTTTTCCCGTCATCCTGAGCGTAGTGAGGATTTTATCCGAACGTAGTCGAAGGATCTACTATAATTTACCACAAGTGCTAACCTTTGGCAGATTCTTCGACTTCATCTCGTCCTAACGGACTCGATTCCGCTCAGAATGACGGTTATTTTCTAGTTAGTATCTCCACCCCGCCCTTAGTTATGACAATCGTATCTTCAAAATGCGCGGACAATTTTCCATCCGCCGTCACATATGTCCAACCGTCTTTTTGCAACTTTATCTTTTCTGTCCCTACGTTTATCATCGGTTCAAGTGCCAGCGTCATTCCTTCTTTCAAAATTATATCTTTCGCATTGGATGTATAATTAGGGATCTGCGGATCTTCGTGAAGCTCATATCCCACTCCGTGCCCGACCAGTTCCCGAATGACAGAAAATCCATTGGCGCGGACATAACTTTCGACAGCCTGGGAATACTCTGACAATTTAGCACCGGCTTTAAGTTTGCTAATCCCCATGTTCAGACTCTCTCTCGTCGCTTTCATCAGCTTCCACGCCTCCGGCGATACTTTTCCGACAGGAAATGTGCGCGCCATATCAGTGATGAGGTTTCGGTATTTCATCCCGATATCGATTTTCAAGACATCACCTTCTTTTAAAATTCTATCCTTCCGGGGAATACCATGAACCACCTCATGATTAATAGACGCGCAGACAGCGCCCGGATAGGGATTTTCGGGACCTCCATAGCCTTCAAAAATGGGAATACCGCCGATATCAAAAATGAGCCGTCTTGAGAGCTCATCAATTTCATGCGTATTTTGTCCGGGACGAACCGCTTTTCCAATCTCATCCATAATCTCGGCGAGTTTATGCCCGCCTTCACGCATTTTTTCTATTTCTTCCTGGGTTTTAATAATAATCATAATAATACGTCATCCTGAGCGAAGTCCAATTCTTATTGGACGTAGTCGAAGGATCTACTATAAATTACCACCAGTGCTAACTTTTGGCAGATTCTTCGACTTCATTCCTCCGACTAACGTCGTCGTCATTTCGCTCAGAATGACGGGTTACTCTACGCTTTTTAATTTTCCAATAATTTCTTCAAAAACTTTTTCGATCGATTGATCGCCGTTTATTTCTACCAGATTTCCTTTCTTTTTGTAATGCTCGATTACCGGCAGAGTTTCTTTATTGAATACTTCTAGTCTTTTTTTGATTCCCGCATCAGTATCATCAATCCGCTGGATAATGTTTCCACCACAATCAGGACAATTTTCTCCCTCTTCTATATCTTTTCCTAAAATATATAGTTTTTTGCATTTTTCACAAATTCTTCTTATGGAAATTCGCTTGACCGCTTCTTCCTCTGACAATTTAAGGTTGATTACAGCATCGATCTTCCGGCCTGATTCCAAAACTGCTTCATCAAAGTAAAGAGCCTGATCCATAGTTCTTGGCACTCCCTCAAACATAATTCCCTGCTCGCGGGAATAAGACATAATTTTCATATGCAGAACTTCTTTCAAAATCCGTGAAGGCACCATTTCGTTTATCTCATTTTGGTAATGATACACCTCTTTCCCAAGCGGCGTATCCTGCTTCGCCACTTCGCGCAAAAACTTCCCCATATGAATGATTTCCAGATGGAATTTTTCCGCTATTTTTTCCGCTTGCGTATCTTTACCGCTGCCTTGCGGACCAAGAATAACAATATTCATAAAAAAAATTTAAAACCCTTCATAATCACGCATGACAAGTTGTCCTTCAATCTGTTTCATTGTTTCAATGACAACGGATACAACAATCAAAAGTCCGGTGCCGCCGATGGAGATCTGTCCGATACTGGTGAAACTTTGGACAATGAATGGCAAAACAGCAATGAGTCCCAAAAAAGCCGCGCCGGAAAGGGTAACTCGGTTCATAATGCGATAGAGATATTCGGCCGTATTTTTTCCGGGACGGATTCCGGGAACATACCCTCCGTTTTTCTGGAGACTTTCTGATATTTTATTAGGATCAAAGACAACAGCTGTATAAAAATAGGTAAAAGCGACTACCAGCAAGAAATAAAGAAGCCAATAGACCCAGGAAGTCGGAGAAAGAATGATTGCCGCTTTTGAAGCGATCCCCGCGATAGCCGCGCCGGAATATTTGGTCGCCAAAAAATTGGCGATCATTCCGGGAAAAAGCATGATAGAAAGCGCAAAAATTATCGGAATTACTCCGGCCTGATTGATGCGAAGAGGAAGATGCGTGGAGGTTCCACCATACATCTTGTTTCCCCGTATCCTTTTGGCATAAGCCACCGGAATATTTCTCTGTCCTTCGGTCACATAAACCACTGCTCCGATAGCCAAAATGACAATCGCTCCCAGAATAAGATAGGAAAAAAGCTTGGAAGAATCAGACGTCGCAAAAAGTCGGGCAATAGATGAAGGAATGCCGGAAACTATTCCGGCAAAGATGATGAGCGACACACCATTGCCAATGTTTTTTTCGGTGATCAGTTCTCCTAACCACATAAGAAATATCGTTCCAGCGACTGCGATAGTTATCATTGTTGCCATATCAAACGCTGAAAGTGTTGCGATTATTCCCTGTGACCGGAAAAGAGCGATCATTCCGAAAGTCTGCATAGCAGCCAATGGCACAGTGATCCAACGTGTATATTGATTGAATTTTTGTCTGCCTGCTTCTCCTTCTTCTTTGTATATTTGCTCAAGTCTCGGGAAGATCATGGTCAAAAGCTGCATGATGATGGAAGAAGTGATGTATGGACCGACTCCAAGCATCACGATAGAAATACTGGAGAGCCCGCGGCCAGAAAACATATTAAGAAGTCCGAAAAATTCATTGCCTTGAAAGAAAGATTTGAGGCGCTCTTGATCAATTCCAGGAATAGGAACATTGGCAGCCAATCTGAAGACAACCAAAAGAGCTAGAATAAAAAATATCTTATTCCGCAACTCTGGAATTTTAAATATTTGGATTAATTTTTCTTTCATGCTTTCTTTAGGGACTTTGAAACAGAACCGCTAAGAAATATTTTCTTATCAAAAGTGAATTTTTTGCTTGTCTCTTTTCCGCCACCCAGGATTTTAATTCCGTTCCTCGCCTCTATCTTATCAATTAAACCTGCTTTTATCAAAGCCTCGGCATTAATCTCGTCCCCATCCTTAAATTTTTTGTCGATTGCCGACAATTTCACGATCACTTTTTTGGCATGAGGAGATCTGAACCCTCGTTTCTTTTTCATGTGATCGATCAAAGTTGAACGTCCACCTTCAAACATAGGTTTAACGTGAGCCCCGCTACGCGCCTTTTGTCCCTTCATTCCTTTTCCGGAATATGTCCCCTTTTTCCCGCCACGTCCGATAGTCTTTCTTTTTTTGCGCTTCATCTTTAATTTTAGTGAATGTAATTGCATAATTATTTTTTAGAAAATAGTTTAATAGAAATTTGAAAATGGTTCAGGAAATTAGAAACTGGAAAGATGAAATTCTATTTTCCCTTTTCCAATTTCTGGAACTAATTTTTGATTTCCAATAAACTAATTTCCTTCCTGATTTATTTTTCTTAGTCTTGAATAATTAAGCATCTCTAACGCTTCAATAGTAGCCCTCGCCACATTGATCTTATTTGATGTTCCGAGTGATTTCGAAACAATATCCTTTATTCCGGAAAACTCTACCACTGCGCGCACCGCTCCGCCAGCCACTATTCCTCTTCCTTTGTGAGCAGGCTTCAACATAATCTTGGCGCTTCCTTTCTTATGGAAAATATCATGAGCAATAGTATTATCCTTCATAGGAACAATAACCATATGCTTTCTGGCGTCATCATAGGCTTTTTTGATAGCATCAGAAACATCTCCACCCTTCCCGACTCCGACACCTACTTTGCCGCGCTTATTGCCGATAACCAAGGTCGCTCGAAAACGAAAACGTCTTCCGCCCTTGACCACACGGGTAACGCGCGCCAAATCCAAAAGCTTCTGGTCAAATTCCGGCTTTTCTCTTTTTCCCTTAAATTTTCTGCTATTGTCTCTCGCCATAAATATAAACGTATAATTTAGAACTTAAGTCCACCTTCTCGCGCGCCTTCCGCCACCGCTTTTACTTTTCCGTGATATTTATATCCGCCTCTATCAAAAACCGCTTCAGTGATCTTTTTAGCGAGAGCTTTTTTAGCAATATCCGTCCCAACTTTTTTAGCTCCCTCGATACCGTTTTTAATCTTCAAATTCTTGCTGTGACTGTGAAGCAAAGTTATTCCTTTCGCATCATCGATCAGTTGGGCTTCGATACTCATAAGACTCTTAAAGACCGCCAGTCTCGGTTTTTTAGCCGTACCGGAAACCTTGGCTCGAATGCGCCTTTTTCTATGGAGTCTTAAATTGTTTCTACTATTTTTCATAATTTTTTCAAGTGATGCTAATCTGCTAATATATACTAATCCGCTAATTGCGAATTAGCGATTAGCAGATTCGCCTTTATTCGTGGATTAGCATCGTTTTATTTCGCGGTGGCCGCTTTCTTTCCCGCTTTTCTTCTTACTTTTTCTCCCTGATATCTAAATCCTTTTCCTTTGTATGGTTCGACAGGTTTCAAAGATCGTACTTCGGCCGCAAATTGGCCAACTTTTTGCTTGTCTATTCCAGTAATGCTCAAAACATTATTTTCTTCTATTTTTGCCTCGAGTCCTTCAGAAATCTCCTTTTCTACCGGATGAGAAAAACCGAGCGCCAAAACAATTTTCTTTCCCTGAACACTCATCCGAAAGCCTACTCCCTGCAGTTCTAATTTTTTTTGGTAACCCTGAGACACACCAATGATTATATTATTTACCAGCGACCGGGTCAGTCCCCAAACCGCTCCCGATTCTCTGGAAGAATCATCGAGGTCGCCTTTGGTAACTTTTATTTCTTTGCCTTCAATTTCCACCTTTGCTTTTGAGTTAATGATCAAAGACAGTGTTCCTTTTGAACCTTTAGCCTCCAGAACTTGTCCATCAATCTTGACTTCCACGCCTTCTGGAATAGTTATTAATTTTCTGCCGATCTTGCTCATATAATTTCCTGATTTTTAGTTAATTTCTTTCTTTACTAATTACGAATCTTATACTAATATACTAATTTTTTTATTCGTAATTGGTATATTCGTACAAAATTAGTAATTAGTAAAGAATTACTACCAGACTTTACATATATATTCCCCTCCCAAGCCGAGTTTTTTAGATTCTTCTCCGGTCATTACGCCCTTGGAAGTGGAAATAATAGCTAAACCGTAATTATTTTTTACATTTCTTATGTCTTTTTTCTTTATATATACTCTTTGTCCTTCTTTACTCACCCTTTCCAATCCGTTTATCGCCGGCAGCCTTTTTGTCCGGGAGATCGTATGGTATTTCAGCCCGACCTTTATCACATTGAAATTATTTTCCTGCTCCACATTGGCAAATTCTAAAAAGCCTTCTTTTTCCAGGATCTTGGCCACGGCCAACTTCAACTTGGAGGCGCTTATTTTCGCTTCCTTGTGCCCGGCCATCTGGGCGTTCCTTATTGATGTTAGCATTTCTGCAATTTTATCCATATTTGATTAGTTTAATTTAATCTCTTGGTCTACGAATTACGAACCTTTACGAATGTACGAACAATAATTGAATTTAACTTTTGTCACATTTACTACTATTCGTATTTCGTTACATTCGTACTAATTCGTAATTCGTAGACTACCATGAGGACTTTTTTACTCCCGGAATCTGACCGGTACTGGCTAATTCCCGAAAGCAAATCCGGCAAATGTCAAACTGACGAAGATAACCGTGTTTTCTTCCGCACTTCCAACAGCGCCTGACTATTCTTGTTGAGAATTTCGGTTTTTTTCTTGCTCTTGCTTCTACGGATTTCTTTGCCATAAAATTTAACAACTATTTCTTATTACTTATGCTCTATTGGAAAACCTAAATTTCTAAATAATGCTATTCCCATATCTCTATTTCTTACGTTAGTGGTAACATTCACTTGCAAACTGAAAATATTTTTCACTGACTCCGGCAAAATTTCCGGAAAAATCGTATGTTCTTTGAGGCCAATGTTTAAATTACCATTGCTATCCACTGATGTCAGCTTAATTCCTCTGAAGTCCCGGATGCGAGGCATAGCAGCTCCGACTAATTTTTCCAAAAAGCTCCACATTCGAGGACCACGAAGAGTCACTTTCACTCCCACTTCCAGTCCCGCTCTTGTCTTGAATCCGGCAATAGACTTTCTGGTTTTCACCATTATCGCTTTTTGTCCTGTAACAGCGGTCAAGGCTTTTTGAATTTCCTCAACAGAAGAAGAGTCTTTGATAAATTTTCCTATTCCAGTATTAACAACCACCTTGGTGATTCTAGGAACTTCCAGGTCATTTTTGAGCCCGAATTCTTTTTTCATTGTCGGCAGGGCTTTTTTATAATATTTTTCTCGAATATTTTCCATTATTTTATATCTCACTCTTACACTTTTTACAAAATCTTGATTTTATCTCTCCTGAAATTTTATAGCCGATCCTTGTCGCTTTTCCGCATTTCGGACAAACAAGCGCTACTTTTGATATATCTACCAATCTCGGGATTTCTACTCGCTGACCTTTTTCTCCTTCTCGTCTGGGACGTTTATGTTTTTTGACTGTATTTAAATTTTCTACCGTAACCTTTCCTTTCTCAACCACTCGCAAAACCTTGCCCGTTTTTCCGCGGTCTTTTCCTGAAAGCATTATCACGATATCGTTCTTTTTTATCTTCATGAATTTAATATGAATTATTCTTTACTAATTACGAATCTTATACTAATATACTAATCTTTATTCGCAATCGGTATATTCTTACAAAATTAGTAATTAGTAAAGATTACAATACTTCCGGAGCGAGTGAAATTATCTTGCTATATCCCCGGTCTCGCAATTCTCGCGCGATAGGCCCAAAAATTCTTGTTCCTTTTGGATCTTTCCCGTCAACAATTACCGCTGCATTTTCATCAAATCGGATATATGAACCATCTTTTCTTCTAAATTCCTTTCGTTGTCTCACTATCACCGCTTTCACTACCTCGCCTTTTTTGACTGTTCCGCGAGGTTCTGATGACTTTACGGAAGCCACGATAACATCACCCAGACCAGCATATCGCCTTCTTGAACCGCCAAGCACCTTGAAACACTCGATGATCTTGGCACCAGAATTATCAGCTACGACTAGTTTTGATTCTGCTTGTATCATATATTTGTATAGATCCTTCGACTTCATCCTGCTTTTCAGCAGGACTTCGCTCAGGATGACGACTACGTCGTCACTTTATAAAATTTCTCCTTGCTCATCGGTTTAGTCGGGACGATCTCGACAACATCCCCAACTTTATACTTATTATCTTCATCATGAACCTTATATCTGTTGGTTGATTTGTATTTTTTCTTGTACTTGGGATGAGTCTTGAATTCAGTCACGGCCACAACAATGGTTTTGGCCATTTTGTCACTGACAACAATTCCTTTTTTCTTAGCACTAATATTATTATTCTTTTCCATATTATTGTTTCTTCTCTTTTATTAATGTGATAATTCTGGCAATATCTCTCTTCTCATTTCTTTTCTGACGGTTATTTTTCACCTGCTTCGTTGCCATATCAAATCTGGCTTTTCGGACAATTTCTCTCTTTTCCGCTAAAAGCTTTTTGAGCTCCTCTATTCCTTTTTCTCTTAATTCTTTTACTTTCATGCTTTTTAATTTTATTCCTTGCTGATAAATTTCGTCTTTACATTTAATTTATAGGCCGCTAGTCTCATTGCTTCCACTGCAATTTCCTTCTTTACTCCGTCCATTTCAAATACCACTCTTCCGGGTTTTACTACTGCCACAAAATGATCGACAGATCCTTTTCCTTTTCCCATCGGAGTTTCATCACCTTTTTTAGTCATCGGCTTATCCGGAAATATTCTAATCCAAATTTTTCCACCACGCTGGATATATCTGGTCATAGCGCGACGTGATGCCTCAATTTGTCTTGAAGAAACTAGTCCCGCTTCCAACGATTTCAGGCCATAACTGCCAAAGCTCAAAGTGTTTCCACGATTAGCATTCCCGCGGATCGCTCCGCCTCGTTGAATCTTTCTATGTTTTACTTTCTTGGGCATCAACATCGGTTTTATCTTTCAGTCTTAACTTTATTAAATACTTCTCCTTTGTATATCCAAACTTTCACTCCCAGCGTCCCATAAGTGGTATATCCGGTAGTTCTGGCAAAATCAATGTCAGCGCGCAGAGTGTGCAGAGGCAATGTTCCTTTGGCTGACCACTCACGCCTGGACATTTCAGCGCCACCAAGCCGACCCGCCACTTCTATTTTCACTCCCTTTACTGTGTTATTCTTCATCACTTGTTCCAGCATGCTTTTCAACACTCTTCTGAATGGCATTCTTTTTTCCAACTGTTCTGCCACGTTTTGAGCAACAAGCTGCGCGGATTCTTCAAAATTCTTCACTTCCTGCACTTCTATTTTTAAATTCAACTTCTTGTTACTTTTGAAAAACTTATCCTGAAGCTGCTTTTTGACATCTTCAATACCACTTCCTCCCCGACCAATCAGAACTCCGGGACGGGCAGTCTTGATAATAATTCTGACAGCCGCAGCTGATCTTTCTATTTCCACTTCAGCGATAGAAGCGTTCTTCCATTTTTTCATGACGAAAGTACGGATTTCCAGATCCTGCCGCAGATTAGTCTTATATTCTTTTTTAGAAAACCACTTGGACTTCCAGCCTTGAGTTATTCCTATTCGAAGTCCGACTGGATTTACTTTATTTCCCATGTTCGCTTCGCTCAAGTTAAAAGTTAAAAATTAAAAGTCCAAAATATTTGAAGCTGTTTAATTTTTTCTTTACTTTTAACTTTTACTTTTTACTTTTTAACTAAACCTACATCGACTTTCTTCTGAATATCTTACTCCCCCAGCTTTTTCCTCCACCACTGTCTTTTTTGATATTTTCCGTTTCTTTTTCCCCGCCTCGCATCGACGAGTGATCGTCTCCACGAGTCGAGGCGGGTTCCTTGCCTTCAACTTCCGCCCGTTCTTTTTCTTCCTTTTTCTTGTCTTTCAGCCTTTTCTCCATAATCTTGGCCATCTCTTCCTTAGTTTTTCGGCCTTTGCCTTCGACTCTTTCTTCGAGAACTATGGTAATTTTTGATGTTCTTTTCAAAATTTGCGCCGCGCGGCCATAGGCTCTTGGCATCCAACGCTTGAGTATCGGGCCTGCCCCGATAACAACATCTTCTACGTATAGATTGTCCTTATCTAAACCAAAATTATTTTCTGCGTTAGCCACAGCGCTTAAAAGCAATTTTTTCATATAGGGGCTAGTTCTTTTTACTTCCATATCCAACTGATCAAGAGCCACTTTCGTGTCGAGTCCTTTGATGAGATCAGCCACCAGCTTAGTCTTTCTGGGAGCTATTCGCAAATTGTCTAGTTTTGCTGTAACTTTCATATTCATCACGTAACCCGTAGCACGTAACATGGAACAAAATACGAATCCGATGTTATGTGTTATGTGTTATGTGTTATGCGATTTATTTCTTCGCCGGTTCGGCCTTGGTCGCTTTCGACGCTTCCACCTCTTTTTGCTTAGCCGCTATTTCCAGTTCCTTCTGCATCTTTCCTCCGTGCCGGACAAATTTTCTGGTCGCAGAAAACTCTCCTAACCTGTGCCCCACCATCTGTTCTGTCGCGAGAACCGGAATAAAAATCTTTCCATTATGCACAGCAAAGGTATGTCCTACCATTTCAGGAGAAATGACAGCCGCCCTCGCCCAAGTCTTGATCGGTGTACGATCTCCAGGCTTTTTATCCTTAACTTTTTTGATGAGCCTTTCATCTATATATGGCCCTTTTTTCAAACTTCTTGTCATATACTTAAATTATTTCCTCTTCTGTCTTCGGCTAATTATAAATTTATTACTATACTTCTTTTTCTTCCTGGTTTTCTTTCCTAATGCCGGTTTGCCCCACGGAGTTTTCGGATGCTTGAGGCCGATTCCTTGCCTTCCTTCACCTCCGCCATGTGGATGGTCAACTGGGTTCATTGCTGATCCACGCACTGATGGTCGCACACCCATATGTCTTTTTCTTCCGGCTTTTCCGATAGTTTCTGCGCTATGTTCAAAATTGCTCACCTGTCCAATGGTCGCGTAGCAATCAATACTCACGATTCTAATTTCACCTGATGCTAGTTTTATCTGCGCCATCTTTTCATCTACTGCTGTCAGCATAGCGCCTGATCCTGCGCTTCTCACCGCTTGTCCGCCACGCCCTGGGAATAGTTCGACATTAGAAATGATAGTTCCCACTGGAATATTTTTAACTTTAGCTCTGTTTCCAATTTTTATCGGCGCATTTTGGTCAGCTACAATTTCCTGTCCAGCTCGCATTCCTTCAACAGCCAAAATGTATCTTTTTTCTCCGTCTTTGTAATGCACTAGAGCGATAAATCCGCTGCGGTTCGGATCTTTTTCGATAGCCGCCACCTTCCCCGGAACACCAAGCTTATCCTGCATGAAATCAACCATTCGATATCGTCTCTTGGCTCCACCGCCCTGGTGACGGACGGAAATAGTTCCATGAGATCGTCCGGCCTTTTCATTTATCTTAGCCAAAAGTGATTTCTCCGGCTTGCCTTTCGTCACATAATCAACTTTCACAACTGACATATTGCGTCTTCCGGCTGTATTTCTTTTGTATACTTTAATTGCCATAATATTTTCCTATACTAGATCCTTCGACTTCGTCCTGCTTTTCAGCAGGACTCCGCTCAGGATGACGCTACGCGTCATTTGTTCTCAAACAATTCTATCTTATCTCCCTCTTTCACGGTGATTATCGCTTTTTTGTGTCCTGTTTTCCAACCAGCCTTTGCTCCACGCATTCTTTTTTTAGCCGGAATAGTGACCGTATTTACTGACAAAACTGTCACGCCATATATTTCTTCGATCGCTTTTTTAATCTCTTTCTTATCAGCACCTTTAGCCACCTTGAAAATATATTTATTAAGCTCGCCAATTCTGGTAGCTTCTTCAGTAATCCAGGGTTCGACCAGGATTCTATATGCGATTTTTTCAGTTTTATTTACTTCCTTTGCCATATTTTCCTTCTAAATATTTTACAGATTCAACACTCATTACCAGATATTTATTATTTAACATATCGAGAACATTGAGTTGCGCGGTTAGAGTATTTTCCACTTTCTTGATATTTTTACTGGCTAGTCTCATGCCTTTTTCTTTTTCGGAATATGCCATAAGTGTTCTGCCCTTGATTTTCAAATTTATAAGAGCCTTAGCCATCTCTTTTGTCTTTTTTTCATTCATTTCCAAATCATCAACAACAATCAATTCTTTATCTTTCACTTTTCCAGACATTACCATAGCAATCGCTTTGGCATTCATTTTTCTATTCACTTTCTTTTTGAAGTTTCGATCCGACCTTGGACCGAAGGCCACGCCTCCCTTTCGCCAAACTGGAGTTCTGACTGATCCGACTCTCGCTCGTCCCGTTCCCTTCTGTTTCCAGGGTTTTTTTCCGCTTCCTGCTCGGTCTCCTCTGTTTTTGGTGTGCGCCAATACTTGTCGCATATTTCCGGTTATAGCCATCGCTACCTGATGCACCAGATCGGCATTAAGAGGCAATCCAAAAACAGAATCGGATAATTCAATATCTTTAACCGGTTTTCCTTGTAAATTATATACTTTGATTTTCATAATCAAAAAATAAAAAGTATCCGAGCTAAACACTTCTAATCTCCACAATATTCCCCGGAATGCCAGGCACTGGGCCTTTGATCCCAAGCATATTTTTTTCTTTATCTATAAAAACAATCTTAATATTCTTTGTAGTCGCCCTTTCTCCTCCCATTCGGCCGGCCATTCTTTTTCCTTTTACCACATGCTCGGGAAACCCGGAACCGATAGAGCCCGGGGCACGCACATCATGCTTGTGTCCGTGCGATGTTGGAGAACCCTTGAACCCATGTCTCTTAACGACTCCTTGGAAGCCCTTGGCTTTGGTTATTCCGCTGACTTTCACCATATCACCTATTTCAAAAGCAGACACATCAACTTTTATTTCCTCTTCAGTTTTTTCCTCTGTTCGGAATTCCTTTGTGAAAACTTTATTTTTAGTTTTCTGGATTTCCACCTGCGTTGCGCTGTATCCGTCTTTTTCCACTGTTCTCGTCTTGGAAATTTTGTTAGGCAAACATAGAACGAGAGTCACATTTTGCGCTCCCTGATCCGTAAAAATCGTTGTCATTCCTAGTTTTTTTCCTAATATAAACTTGGTCATTTTAGTAAAATAAAAAACGGATATCCATAAGCCTCGCAATTATATCCGGGCTTATGATTACCCGATTACTTATTGCCAGCTTAGTATCCTCCGATTTTAATCTTTGGACTTAAACCAGATTTCGTATTTCGTAACCTACATTTTTATTTCCACATCCACTCCGGCCGGAAGATCTAGATTGGTCAGATTGTCAATTGTTTTTGGAGTAGGGCTAGTTATATCTATCAATCTCTTGTGAATTCTCATCTCGTATTGCTCCCGCGCATCTTTATGCACGAAAGTTGATTTGTTGACCGTCACTTTTCTGATCTCGGTAGGCAAAGGAACCGGCCCAGTAACACTGGCCCCAGTTCGCTCGGCATTCTCCACAATCTGTCTGGCTGATTGGTCAATGATCTTATGGTCGTACGCCTTGATTTTGATCCGAATTCTCGGTTTTACTTCTTCTTCCTTTTTGATAGCCATTCTAATTTTTAATATAACCTAACTTTACTCTAAAATCCTGTCGCTCGCGAGCGACAGGGCTAAGAATAAACTTATTTTACAATCTTGGTTACCACTCCGGCGCCGACAGTCTTTCCACCTTCGCGGATAGCAAATCTCATTCCTTCTTCCATAGCCACTGGCGCTCCAAGAACCACTTTGAAATTCACAGTGTCTCCAGGCATAACCATTTCAGTTCCTTCCGGAAGCATCACTTCTCCTGTAACATCGGTCGTTCGAACATAGAATTGCGGCTTATATCCCTTGAAAAATGGAGTGTGTCGTCCACCTTCTTCTTTGGTCAGGATATATACTTCTGCTTCAAATTCAGTATGAGGAGTGATAGAACCGGGTTTTGCCAAAACTTGTCCTCTTTCCACATCTTCTTTTTTAGTTCCTCGAAGAAGAACCCCTGCGTTATCTCCGGCTGTTCCCTTGTCCAGGGTTTTATTGAACATTTCGATTCCGGTAACAGTAGTTTTGGTTGTTGGTTTCAGCCCAACAATTTCCACTTCTTCGTTGACGTTCACTGTTCCTCTTTCGATTCTTCCGGTTACTACTGTTCCACGACCTTCAATGGAGAAAATATCTTCAATCGGCATCAGGTATGGCTTGTCAGTATCGCGAACCGGTTCAGGGATTTTTTCATCGAGTGCCGCCATCAGATCAAAAATCGGTTTGGCATCAGGATCGTCAGCGCTCTTGGAATTCAAAGCTTTCAAGGCTGACCCGCGGATAATTTTGGCGTTTTCACCATCGAAGTTGTATTTAGTCAAAAGTTCTCGCACTTCCGCTTCCACCAAATCAATCAGCTCCGGATCATCAACCATATCAACTTTGTTCAAAAA